>Ga0224748_10279_pt1 | contig 14909 bp, 11 predicted proteins | sample LIM_F_Water_Neg_FD_182074 | JGI IMG/M metagenome (GOLD analysis project Ga0224748, IMG submission 182074) | Enriched cells from gastrointestinal tract of the lab mouse from Pacific Northwest National Laboratory (PNNL), Richland, Washington... | ecosystem: Host-associated > Mammals > Digestive...
AACCTGTAACATTCTCTGATATATATCTTCTTCCGTATCAGAAAATGATAAAATCATTATTTTTCCCATTGTTTCCCCTTGCCCCAGCAAAACGAATACCAAATTGTTTTAAGGAAAACACTAAATTAATTTTCACTATCTCAATATAAAGCAATAAAGATTAGCAAAAAACAAACTTAGTATACGTTCTGCTGGTTGGTTCAACCTATTTTTACTTAATTTCCTATTCCTCAAATTTACCTTTTTTTAATGTCAAAATATAATCTGCCTGTTCCGCTAATTCTTTGCTATGCGTAACCACAATCACGCATTTTTCCTGCTCATGTGCCAGCTTTTGAAAAATAGCTATAATCTCATTTGCTGTATCCTCATCCAAATTTCCAGTTGGTTCATCTGCTAACAGAATGGGAGCCTTGCTTGCTAATGCCCTCGCTATAGCAACCCTTTGTTGTTGTCCTCCAGATAACTGCATGACATTTCTTTTCCTCTGTATTTTGTCAATTCCCATTTGCGCCAAAAGTTTTTCTGCATTTGATTTTCCACCTAATCTTACATTTTCAATAGGTGTCAAATAATCAATCAGATTATAATTTTGAAAAACCAACGAAACATTATCCCTTCTGTGTATATTTAACCCTCTTTCTAAAATATCCTCCCCCGCAACACAGACAGTTCCACCAGTCGGCACATCCAGCCCCGCCAGTAAAGATAAAAGCGTTGTTTTTCCCGAACCACTGGAACCTAAAATAGCATACATAACTCCCTTTTTAAATTCATAGGAAATATGGTTTAAAACTGTCTTATCCTTCTGTGATTTATAAAAATATGAAACATCCTTTAATTCTAACATACAGCCTCCTTTAGCTCATCTTACTTAAAATTTCTTTTGGTTTCTGTATTACCACAAAAATACAAGATAATGAAACTGCAACAAAAATTACACTCAATATGGAACAAGCAGATAACAGAATTACTTTTCCTGTCACTTCAGTTTTAACACCCATGACCTCTGTTTCATACTCTGCCACTCCTGCCGCTCCCGTCATTCCTTCTTCTGCTTTCCTCTGTTCTTCCTGTTGCTGCACCTGATATCCCACTAAATAATCCGCAACACTTTCAGATAATGCAGGTGCGCATACTGTTGCTAGCATAAATGAAACACATCCTATCAGGATTCCTTCCATTAACATCTGGACTATAATTGCACCCTTGCTTTTCCCAATTGCCAGAAATATGCCAATTTCATGTACCCTGCCTTTTAGCCAGAACAGAAATACAAGAAAAATAATAACTGCACCTGAAACAGCAACCAGAGCAAGTATAATAGAACTCATCTCGTCCAAATCCCCGAAATTCTCTGCCATTGTGTCACTCATCCCGGTATTATCAATGAAATCATAGCGTTTCCAGTTAATATCAGCTTTCTTGATCTGTTCCTTTACCGCATCATACTCATCCACATTCTCTACCCAGAATGTCGCATACTGGTATAATGGATCACCTTCACAACCCTGTGGTTTCTCTGGGAAGCGCAAATCTGTCATGATGATATTTTCACTCCGATAACTATCCCCATACATGATAGGCGTTATTTTGTGAATTGTGTCATAAACCCCAACAATCTCCGCACTATAAACTTTAGAAGTTTCACGCTCTTTCCGGTCATTAAATTCCAGCTTATCGCCAACCGATAATTCATTTAACTCTGCCAGTTCCCTTGATATAACGCATACATCTCTATCCTCTGATGTAATCATACGCCCCTCATTTACTTCTATGTTCCCATTCTGCACATCAAAGTCCAGCCGCATTTCCATATTCCCACGCAAAGACACACCCAACAGGTCTGAATGCTGGTCAACATCCGGATCTTCAATACGTTTAAAATTTACAGGATTGACAACTATGTTCGCCGTAGTAATATTATATTCCGCAATTCCCTCCTGCTCTGCCAGCGTTTCAATATCCTCCATCTGCAATGTTTCAAAAGAATTATCATGCCATATCATCCAGTCTCCGGATTCAAGCTGCTCTATGTGTGATCCGTCTATACTCCCATTCTGCCCTCCTAACTTTTCTATTGCTTCAGCCGTCCTGTCATGTCTGTCTGCTTCATTTTCTTCCATCCTGAACGATGCTCCAAGTGCCTGTTTGCCTTCCGTCTGCGTCAGGACATTTGCAGATTTGCATGCCCACCCCGCATAGATAAAGCAGGATGTCACAAATACAATGCTTAAAAGCAAGATCGTCTTTGCCCGTTTTCGGAGCAGACAGCGTATGCTTAACTCTAAAATGTTCATGTTATCCCTCCATTTCTGACAAAATTTCCTTTATTGGTTTTTTCATATACGGAAAAATAGCAATTCCAGTCAATACCATAACACCGAACAGACCAATACATAAAAGCAACAGCATCCAGCTTAATGATAATTCCGGCGTCATGCTGTTTCCCTGCATGATAGCCATGCCGTTACTGATTATTGGCAATAAAAACTTTGTCGCAATACCCGCCCCGATAAATGCAATAGAATAGACAAGCATTCCTTCCAACATCATTTGTGATAATATATTTCCTTTGGATATACCAAGGCTGATCAAAACTGCAATCTCTGTTTTCCGGCTGCGCATCCACATAGCAAGCAAAAGACCAGTTATTAAACTGCCTGCAGCTACAGTCATAATGAAAATCAAAAATGTAATCCTGCCCGTCTGCCCAATCATCATTTTTAATTTTTGGAATGTGTTATCTGTCACCCCTATTACCGCTCTGTCCTGATACGTTTTTTCCAACACTTCTTTTGTATTTATAAGTTGTTCCGGATTATTTACATACACTGCCATATTTATAAAACTGTTTCTGCCGGACAGACTGTTTATAAAATCTGCTGTTGCATAAATTTGGTTTTCTATACGGTTTACCGTTGCTACATTTTCAGTTTGACTTCGTTCCACTCCTGACATGAACAACCCGGAAACTACTGCTTCCTGATTCTCCCTGTCAACTGTTTCAAATGTAATCCTATCGCCTGTCTGAATCCCATTATGCTCTGCCAGAAATTGATTGATTACAATTTCTTCACTGCTTTTTGGATAGTTTCCCTCTACAAGACGATAAATTTTATCTGCAAACGGACTGTCGTTTTCCAGTTTATCGTATCCATGAATACAGAATGCACTTTCAGAAGCTTCACTGCCGGCAAACGGAATACAGGTTGTAGAAATAACCTGTATTTCCGATATGCGATTGAGCCAGTTTATATTGGGGATATTCTCTATCGCCTGCATATCTGTTTCTCCAAAAGGATAATCTTTATCCATACTCTCTAATGTTATCTTGCTCTCTGTATTTTTCCGAAGTTCTTCTGCCAGCTTTAAAGATACTTTCCTTATCTCCAATGTGCCTAAGACCATACTGTTAATAACCAAAAACAAAAACAGCAATAATACGGACTTCATTTTTTTCCTTCGGATATAACAGAATGCCCTTGCCAAACAATCCATCCTGACCTCCTACTGCCATCTTGTAATCACAACTTTATTGGCAATCCAGTTTTTTTCATCCTGACAGGTGCCGAATATATTCACATCCGTTTCCTTCTTGATACTGTTTTTGTCAGTATCCTCTCTCGAAATTTCTGACTGCGAACCCATCCCGAAATATATAATCTGGAAAACTACATCCTCCGCATAAGTTATGTGGATGTTCGTTTCTTCCGATTCATAGCCCGGAGCAGCAATGCCTCCCTCCATTGTCCCATCCTCATTTATGACCATTGTCCGGGGCGTTATGGTAAATCCCGTATCTGAGAAATCAACAACCCTTCCACTTAAATTCGCCCCATCATAAAATGAACCTTCTTCTTTGCTGCCATCCGGCATTTCACTGCCGCCCTCCACCTCATTGTTACTCTCCGTACTGCTGTCAATAATCTCCTCATACTTGCCTGTTGCACCACTACTATCACCTACTTCAATATCTTCGCTACTATCGCTTTCATTTGATATGTTTATCTCTGGCGAAGTGAGTTGTTCGTTATCTTTTCCTGAACATCCCACCACGCTAATGCACAAAGCTACGGACAAACAAAAAACTTCTGCTGCTTTCAATATTCTTTTTCTCATCTTTTATACCTCTTTTCTTTTATTTGGCTTTTTGCCTATTCGTAGAATAACATCTAGCTATCCTAAAAATCTCCTATTTCAACAAGGAATATTAAGTAATTTTTAGAAGATTTTTAGGAAATGTTCTGCTATACTTTGTTTTAGAAGATTTTTAGGAAATGTTTTGTTACACTTTAATATATAAATAAGTGAATCGAGGATAGTTAATATGAAAATCTTATTGATAGAAGATGACAAATACCTTTGCAACAATATGAAACAACAACTTACAAGGGAAGGATACATTGTCGATGCCTGCAATGACGGAGAAGAAGGCTTCCTGCTTGCCTTAGACCGAAACAATGGTTATGATCTGGCTGTTATTGACCGTATGCTCCCTGTCATAGACGGTTTGACTATCATAAAAGCAATGCGAAATAAAAAAATGCAAATTCCCGTCATCATAATAACTGGTATGTCTGAATTGCAGGACAAAATTGAAGGCTTAGACAACGGAGCCGATGATTATCTTACAAAGCCTTTCCATATCAGTGAATTATCTGCACGAATCAGAGCTTTAACCCGCAGACCAGCTATTTTAGCAAAACAAAACTGTCTTTCTTATCATGACCTCTCCCTTGATATTTCAAAAAGACAACTTGTATGTAAAAACAATCATTTGATACTGACACCAACAGAATTTCATTTAATCAGTGTATTTCTTGAAAAACCAGAAACACTACTTACCAGAGAACAACTTGTACAAAAGGTCTGGGAAGCAAACGCATCTATGGAATCAAAAAATTTAGATAACTATATTTATTTCTTACGCAAGCGAATCCGCACTATCGAGAGTGAATGTGTCTTGTCCTCTGTGTATGGTTCCGGATTTATATTGGAGGTAAAGCATGATACAAAAGCTTAAACGAAATCTTTATTTTTTATTTATTAGTTCTCTCATGTTTATCTTCTCTTTTGTATTTTGTTTGATGATTCACCAAAATATAAAGGCAAAGAGAAACTCTGAATTGGCTTATTTTAATAGAATGGCTACTACCCTTATCCTCCAATTAGAACATGAGACGGATTATCAGGAACTCTTAAACCTTTATGAAGATAAGCGAAATATATATTTTCAACTTTCATCTGATACAGGACATCTTCTTTACCAAAGTAAATATTTAAAAAGTAATAATGAAATTATTGATACTTTTTTGACTACGTTACTCAGTACAGAAGGCGATTTTACTATCAGCCCTTCCAGCTTGAAAGACAATTACTATAGCAGGCAAAGCGGTACTTATACAATTAAAGCAACAAACGAAAAAAACTATTATTGTGTAAACAGTTTGATTATTACAGACGGCGGAAGCATATATACACTTTCAACAATTAAAGAGTGTTCCAGCTTTATTACCTTATTGAAACCAGAAGCTGAATACTACTTTTCTATATGGTGCGGCGTCTTTGTTTCCGTTGTATGCCTGTCCAAAATTTTAATCGGAAAAGCTGTAAAACCCACTGAACAAGCCATGCAAAGTCAGAAAGATTTTATTGCTGCTGTTTCGCATGAATGTAAAGCTCCATTGGCAGCAATTCTTTCCTCTGCTGAAATGATCGAAGCCGTACCGGATATTTCAGATACTATTAAAAATCATGTACAGATGATTGATTCAGAAGTATCTCGGATGTCTCGGCTTATTCAAGATTTGCTCTTACTCTCATCTCTTGATGCCGGAAACTGGTCTTTCCACATGGAAAAAATCAATATTGATACATTATTGATAAGCCTTTATACAAAATTTGAGCAGATTTGCGAAAAGAAGAACATTCTTCTACAGCTTAATATTCCAGATGAGTGCTGCCCTCCACTTTACTCTGATGCAGACCGCTTAAACCAGATTATCAGTATTTTTCTTGATAACGCTGTCTCATACTCTCCGCCTGAATCAGAAATCTCATTAAACGCATCAATAGAAAAAAATGAACTGGTAATTACAATCATTGATCATGGGAGCGGTATCAGAAACGAGGATAAGCCCTTTATATTTAACCGTTTCTACCAATGTGACAAGTCCCGCACCCAAAGAGAGCATTTTGGGCTCGGACTTAGTATTGCAAATGAATTAGTTAATAAACTTGGAGGAAAAATTCAACTATTTGATACTTCTGGCGGAGGATGTACCTTTAAAATATTTCTTCCCTACAATATTGCACCATGAAAATTATTATTTAGTGTTCTGGTTACTAGACAATCAGAACACCGACACACCCTCTGGGAGTGTCGAAAGACAAGAATAGCAAGCACTGCCCATGTCCGGACACATGGGCGAAATTCCCCATACCTCCCTGTCGTCTGTATGATGAAATTTCCATAGGGAAGTATCCCTAACCCTCTCCACATTTCTTTTCGTTTTTCTTCTGCCACTCCTTGACCTTTCTTGGCAGATTTGCTACAATAACACATGGATAATTCTATCCAAAACAACTGAACAGACACGAAACCAGACTGTTGTAAACCGGACAATTTACAGCAGTTTTTTTGTACCCAAAAACAGAAAGGAAGTATCAGAAATGCCAAACAGGACACGCACTAACCGGAATGAATTTCACTTGAATGATAAGGAACAGTTTATCCTTGACGAGAAGTTTAAACTGTCCGGCATGAAAAGCAAATCGGCTTTCCTCCGGAAGCTGATTCTCTACGGATATGTCTATGATGTGGATTACAGTTTTTTGCGGGAATACAATACGGAGCTTGGACGGATCAGCTCCAGCCTGAACCAGATTGCAAAGAGGATTAACAGCACAAACCATGTCTATCAGGAAGATATGGACGAAGTAAAGGAGTTGATGAAACAGGTATGGCATACACAAAAATCCATGCTGTCACAGCAACCGTTGATAAAGCGGTAGCCTACATCTGCAACCCGGATAAAACAGACGAAAGCATCTACATTTCTTCCTATGCCTGTGCGCCGGAAACCGCAGCGATTGACTTCAAATATACCTTAGACCACTGCCGGGAAAACAGCCCCAACAAAGCCTACCATCTGATACAGGCTTTTGCTCCCGGAGAGGTCAGCTTTGAGGAAGCGCACCAGATAGGAAAAGAACTTGCCGACAAAGTTTTAGAAGGGAAATATTCTTATGTTGTCACCACACATATTGATAAAGGTCACGTCCATAACCACATCATTTTCTGTGCGGCGGACAACCTTGAGCATGACAAATACCATGACTGTAAGCAGACCTATTACCGCATCCGGAAATTGAGCGATGAGCTGTGCAGCGAGCATAACCTTTCCGTCATTATCCCCGGCGGGGAACGTGGGAAAAAGTACAACGAATGGCAGTCGGACAAAGACGGTACGGCATGGAAAACGCAGATAAGGAAAGACATCAATGCCGCCATAAAATCATCCTCCACCTATGGGGAATTTCTCCTGCTGATGAAGGCAAAAGGCTATGAATTAAAAGGGGAAGGTTTCGGGGAAGATGCGCCCAAATATATCTCCTTCCGTCCGCTTGGAAAAGACCGTTTTGTGCGTGGCAGCGTGAAATCCCTCGGCAGGGAATACACAAAAGAACGCATCAAAGAACGGATTGCATTAAAGAGGGAACAGAAAGCGGTTATCCCGAAAAGGGATTATGCGAACCGTAAACTGATTGACACCTCTGATGAGAAATTCCAGAACAGTCCGGGACTGCAAAGGTGGGCAGCGATTGAGAATCTAAAGATCGCTGCACAGGCATACAATGAAGCTGGCTCTATAAGGGAACTGGAAGAAAAAATTGCCGCCACAGCCGCCACCGGGAAGGAAGCAAAACAGACTGTCCGCAAGTTAGAGAACCGCATCAAAGACCTTGCCGAAATCATAAAATATGCGGAACAGTACAAGGCAAACAAGCCTTATCATATTGCCTACAAGAAGTCCAAAAACCCTGACGCTTATTTCCGGAAACATGAGAGCCAGATCATTCTCTATGGCGGCGCAAGGCGTATGCTGGAACAGGCGGGCATCTCTTTAAAAGGCTTGAATATCGACAAGCTGAAAGCAGAGTATCAGGAACTGACCGCACAGAAGAAAGAACTGACCGCCACCTATAAAAACTGTGAAAAAGAATTGAAATCCCTGAACCGGAAACTAGAGAATCTAAACCAATATTTAGGGCGCTCAGAGCCGCAGAAAGACACACAGGAACAGCCGGACAGGAATACTTCCCCTTCCCGGTAAAAAAGGCAGAGAACAGCCTGTTAAGAGCAAAAAAAGCACCATGGAAATGTGCATAACTCCCCATTCCGTCATGGACAACACCGTTCACAGGACATGGAAAAGCAAAGTGCAGCTTTCCCACATCCTGCAAACAATGTTGCCCACAACTCCATAAGAAGGGGAGTTATACACATTACCACAGTGCCGAAGGCGGCGGAATCCCACTCATCCATTCATACCTTTTATAAAAATCAAGAAAAAATCCTTGCAGACAAGACCATTTTCCTGTAAGATAACCTACAAATCCGCAAAAAAATAGGAGTGCCGAAGCACCCCCGTTTCCTAAACCCTCTTGCAAAATTCGCAGTGTTGGTTTATAATCATCTTAGAAGCCGAAGGATTCAAGCACGTCCGACGGTTGTTCAATCGGAAACAAGTAATCAATTTTAGAAAAAACGGATCACTGGCTATTCTCTATTCGCAGTAGAGGATAGCCTTTTCCGTTACTTGCGGTTGTGTTTATTGTCTATGTATGTCAAAGCTGCAAAAATCACCAGCACCAACGTAAGCACTTCTAACGTATTCATACCGACCTCCTTTCCGTTTCCAGAAAGGACAACCGCAGACTATCCCTACTCGCTCTAATCTGACTAAGAGAATTATAGCACGTTATGTCGAATAATGCTATAAAAGTTTTGCGTTAATTACTCCGCCGCTTCCAGTGCCACCTCTGCAAATGCTTCATCGCTCATGGCTTCCAGCTTTTCCAAAACCTGTTTTGAAAGTTCCACCATATCGCTGTCCTGTATGTGGGGGATTACGCTCTTTATATCGGCAATCATGCCTGTTCTGTCCTGCCCCTCAAACACACACATCAGATTCATTTCTTCCACTGTAAATTTATCCATATCCTATATCTCCCTCTCTGATTTTTTCTCTGTTCCCTTTTCCGGGACTTCCTTTTCCGACTTATCCCTCTGTTCGATGACCGCCTTTTTCTCTGCCAGCTTTTCCCTTATGGAAACCCTGCCTGTCTGCTTCTCCTTTTCCTCTTTCGGCTTCTCATTGTTCAGGACGTTATCAATCATGTTATAGTTACATTCTTCCAGTTCCTCAATCTTGGCAAGCGGCTTATATTCTGCCAGCCTGTCTAAAAGCTCCTTTGCCTTCCTTGCGGTCTGTACGCCCTCGCTGTCATCCAGTTCTGCGCCTTTTCCGAAAATGTCTGCTATGCCTTCTCTCATGCTGTCAGAAATCATGGCATTGAGGAAATCATTCAGATATTCCGTATTTCCGTTCCTGATGTCCTCTGTGATATTCGCTACCTGTGCTTCCCTGTCCTCCACCGTATCATTGTACTGATGAGTGTCATAATCATACGAAAGCTGGTCTATCTCTGCGGCAAGGAAAGCCGCCTGCCATTTTTCCAGAGAACCAAGCACTTCAATATCCGGCATCTTGTCGATCAGCTCCGCAATCACCGCTACCGCCTTCGGATTGTCCGTAATATCCGGTACATAGTCCAGAATCTCCAAGTCGGCAGTCCTGCCCGACACAATATCCATCTGCGTGTCCTCATACGCTTCTGTCCCTTCCGTATGAATATTGATGCCGATGCTTGGGATACCGTTCATCCTCTCCGGCGGTATCCGGTTAAAAACAGCGACTGCTTCCTCCACACTTTCTATCCCCTCATGGTATTCTCCGAGGGTATGAAACTCCCCGCACTCCGCCACCGTAAGGGTAATGACTGTCTGTTTTCCTTCCTGTGGCTGTTCTGCGCTTTTCTCCTGCATGGCGGCACGTTTTTCTTCAAGGTAGGCTTCCACGCCCGGAAGGTACTGCCCAAGCGTTCCGGTCTTTCCTTCTGTGATTGGATTGATGTCAACCTTCACGCCGCCGATGCGCAGACCGTCCTCATTAAAAGTGTTGAACAGGGAATCCTCCGTTTCCCCGCCCCGGTATTCCACCGCCACATCAAGGTCAGAATTTTTCTGCTCCAGACCTCTGCATCTGCTCCCGGACACTGCCATGTCCACAAGCTCTATATCCATTCCATACTCGTCAATTTTGGACTGTAAATAGGCGTATACGGTAAATTCTATATCTCCCTGTGTCTGCCCGTTGATACCGTTAAATAATTCCTCTGTACGGGCTTTAAAATCGGCTATGGCTCTGCTTTCCGCCGCTTCCGGCACTTCCTTCCCGATGCGTTCCTCAAGATGCGCCATTTCCGCCTGTTCCGCTTTTTCCATCAATCCGTCATAATCAATCGGTATCAGTTCATCATCTGCCTGTATGCTGCCTTCCAGAGCGCTCCTGTGCGCCGGTTCTTTCAAGTCCGCCACAATCTCATCAAGCGCCTGTCTTATGGTAATATCCGGATTGTCATACACACCTCCGTCCAGTTCCCGGTAATTCATATCATAGATTGTATAATCATACCCCTCACTGGCTTCCTGAATACTGATATAACGGTCTGCCAACTGAAACGCAAGCTCTGTTTCATCCCTGTCCACTTGCCTGACATTGGTATCTATGTACGGATTTTTCCATTCTGAAAAAGGGATATTTTCAAGGATACGGTTCTGTTCCCCTTCCGGTATCAGGTGTTCCATCTTTCCCTGTTCATAGAGAATATCAAACCTATCCATATAAAGGGAAACATCCTCTATGCCGCTGGTCTTTAACTGAAACTCAAACAGCTCCTTTACCAAATCTTTTGTTTCCTCCGGCAATCTCTCCCGGAAAATCTCTGCCCGGTCAAATCCAACCTCATCATACAAAGCCTGCAAATCTCTCTTGAACCGGCTGCTTTCCACTTCTATCTGTGTAAATTCAAGCGGCACACAGTTCTGGTTGTTTTTCACATGGAGTACGTCAAATTCTTTACCGTTGATGCCGAAGCCAAATACTGCCTTTGTCGTATCTGTCTGATCTGCATTTTCCCTCTCCCGGCACTCTTTAAACCTTGCGACTGCTTCCACAAGATTGTCAAAACGCTGTACCTCGCCTTTTTCCGGATTGCTGCCCACTCTTGCAGATAGGTCTTCAATGACATAGTAGGTGAATCTGTCCCCGTCCGGTTCTCCCTGTCCGTTTTCTTCCAGTGTTTCATCTGCCACATCCACAGCCGGAACTTCCTCACCCGTAATCTCCGCAGACACTTCCATTTCCTTTGTAAACTCCGGTATCTCCCTGTAACCGAGAGAATCCACATAATGGCTTGTGTTCTCCCCGTCCTGATGCAGCACCACCACATCGCTGACGGAAAGGGAATGTCCGGTAAAATCTGCCGGGTGGTCTATATTGAACTCCGTAAATATATCTTCAAGGCTCATCCCCACCTTCAGCTCCCCGGTATAAACAAGCTCATAATTCTCCTTCGATACCGGAATCCCTTTCATTTCAAGGTAGTCCATTGCCATATAGCGAATATCCCTTGTTTCCTCCGTACTTTTAAGCTGGTAGATGCCAAACCTGTCCTCTTTGCCATATAAAAGCTGTGCTTCCCGGTTCGGTTCGCTTTCTGCTAATTCCTGCTTCATGGTCTGGTATTCCAGATAGGCGCTCCAATCGCCTTTTTCCACGCCGAACAGCCCGTCATGCCCCTGTAATGCCGCACTGTCCTCCACAAGCGTTTCCGAACCGTCCGCATGAAGCCGGTACACCGCCACATCTTCCCCAAACAATTCTAATGCCCTGTCTTTTGTTAGAGGAAGCATTTCATCCCATGAATATCCGTATTCGTGCATCTCTGACAGTCCCACCATTCCGTCTGGAAGGGCATCAATTTCTTCCTCCGCCGCCCGGATTGTTTCCCAAAGCTGCTTTAAATCGTCTTTCTGCTCCGCAAGGGAATGGGCAAGGGAAGTTGTGGCATACATATCGTCCAGCTTATACGCATGGTTCATAATCAGATTGCGCTCATCGCTGTCATATACCGTCCTGTGAAATTCCATGCGGTTAATGAGCTGCTGTGCCTGTACCGTTGCCGGAAGTTCCGAAGCCGAATGAATCTCTTTTTTTGCCATATCCACATCAAAATCATAAAACTGCGGATAACCGTCATTTAAACCGCCGCTTCTCATAATCGGTACAAATGCAAAGCCTTTTTCTTTCAGGTAGTCCGTAGCGCTTCCCTGCCGCACATCTTCTTCCGGGAACAGCATATCATATAAAGCGTTCTGCACTTCCGACTGCATATTTGTGATTTTAATGGTTTCGTATTCCCCGTTTTCAGGCATGGAGATTCTCACAATCACATCGCCATATTCAACCGGGACATTTGCCTTCTCCCTTTCTTCCTGTAGTGCCTTATAATCGGTTATCTCATTTGTGTCGGTATTATAGGCATAGTCTAAATGAAATTCCTCCACTTCCTCACTGCGCTCGTTCCCAAGCGGCGTTACCCACGCCCCGGCTCTTTCAAGGTAGGCTTCCACACTCTGCCTGTCATCGTCTTTCATGCCGGACAACAGGTTCATCAGTTCTGCCCTCTCCATGCCTTTCACGCTTAAAAGGTCATATTCCGAACGGTCTGTATTTGACACAAGCAGAATAATATCCTCCTGTGCCTGTTCTGCAGCACGTTCTTTTTCAATTTCCAGAAGCTGTGCTTCAATCCCCTTTATCAGTTCCGAGGAAGTCCGGCGTATCGTATCAAGGGAAGATTTCAATTCCGGCATCTCCTTTGTGCTGCTCCATCCGGCAATATATCCGAAAGAATAATCGGACGTATCAATCCCGAAGTGCTGGCATACGGTGTAGGCAATGCTTTCGGCTTCGACTTCCTTTGTTTCCCGGTCTTTGGTAAAACCCGTTTCCTGTTCCACTTCCTTTGCATGGAGTTTGGCGTGTGCCACCTCATGGACTCCGGTTTTTATGGTCTGCACTTCTTCCATGCCTTCCTTAATAGAGATAGGGTGGCTTAAATCAATAAAATAGCCTTTCCTGTCACCCTCCATGCCCTCATAGCGGATTGGTACGGGAGAAACCCGGCTGAGCGCTTCCATAAAATCCCGGTAATTCTCCACGTTTCCATGCAGTTCGCTTACGCCAAGTCCGGGAAGTTCTTTTCCGTCCGTCTGCGAATAATCGAACACTGTCACAACACGAAAGGCGGGTATCTTTATCTCCACTTCCTCCATGACGGGCATCCCGTCCCTGTCAAGCACAGGCTCATTTGTCACCGGATCAATCTTCTCCTGTTCTTCCTTAATCTTATAAGGTGCGGGCGCAAGGATACGGATACCCCTCTCGCCCCTGTTCACATGGCGCTCAAAATTCCTCTGCCATGCCTTGTACCCGGCAACGTAGGTTGCGTCGGGGCATTGCATTTCTATGAGCTGGATATTGTTTGCGCTGTAATTGTGGAATTTTGACATGGTATTTAAGTAGCTTTTATATTTCTCCCCTTCAAATAATTCCTTCAAGCCTTCCTCCAGCCTGTCCGTTATCTCCTTTACTTTCTGCTTTTCCGTCATGGAAACTTTGTTTACATTTGTATCTGCCATACTGTTATTTCTCCTTTTCCTCCATAAAAACAGGGACAGATAAGTTTCCCCCTCTGTCCCCGCTCTGGATATTTTTATTTGCTGTTTTTATAAACATTCCTCTTTGCTTTTTGGCTTTTCCTTGTCCGGCTCCGGCGCTTTCTTCTGCTGGTCTGCCTTTGACTTCATCTGTGACAGCTTATCCTTTACGGACACCCGCCCGCCTTTCTCCGCTTCCTTCCCGGTATCCAGACTTTCAGAAAGCCGATCCAGCTTTTCAAACGCCTTATCCGCCCCGTCAATCCTTTTCCGAAGGTTCTCCACTGTCTTTTTTACAGGCTTATTGATAACCCTTGTCAGACCGACGCCCGGTTTTTCGTCCGATACTTCTTTCGTGCCTTTCCCGGCTAACAGCCTGCCCACGTTGGAAACGCTGTTCCCGATCTGCTTTAACTCGTCCCCGATGCTGTCAATCTGGTTGGCTGTCTTTTCAAAATCCGTCATCACGTCAACCAGACGCTCCCGGTAATCGGAAAGCATGGACTTCACGCCGGAAATCCCCTTTTGGAGAACCCTGCACATCTCCGCTTTCCCTTTTTCCTGAAAAGCGCTGACCGCCTGTGCCGCTGTTTCCACCAAATGGCTTCTTGCCAATGTCAGACGTTCCGACAGGCTTGTGATTTTCTCCTGAAGGTGCGCCACTTTGTCCATGAGCTTCTCTGTAATGGATTTTGGCTGCTGTTCCTGCATCTGTGAAAGCTGCTCCCGGACACCCTGTAATTCATCCACCACTGCGGCAAGCTGTACCTGCATCCCCGCCACATACCAGAAAATCCCCATAAAATCCTGTGACTGTTCTTTCATGCCCTGCTGGTTAAGCAGCTCCATGAACTGCTTTAACGCATCATTTTCTTCCATAATCTTTTTTGTACTCTGTTCTGCTGTTTCCATTTTTGCCCTCCTTTTTCTGAAATGGAAACAGGCAGCTATATCCGCCGCCTGTCTGCCAAAATATTATAAAGTTTCTTCCTTTCCCCTGCCCTTTTGCAAATCCGCCTTTTCCGGCGCTCTCTGCCCATACGCTTTCTCACGCATC
>Ga0224748_10286_pt1 | contig 14809 bp, 10 predicted proteins | sample LIM_F_Water_Neg_FD_182074 | JGI IMG/M metagenome (GOLD analysis project Ga0224748, IMG submission 182074) | Enriched cells from gastrointestinal tract of the lab mouse from Pacific Northwest National Laboratory (PNNL), Richland, Washington... | ecosystem: Host-associated > Mammals > Digestive...
TTATCCTACGACAAAAGATAACGGCTCTTTTGTCACGAATGACGGAGCCTTATTGGCAATAAATGCGAAATCAAAGAACAAAGACGGAGCATGGCAGTTTATACGGCAGCAGTGGACAAAAGAAAAACAGGAAGACAGTTCCGAAAGGGGAGGCGGTTTTCCGGTTATGAAGTCGGCTTTGGAGAAACAGTTTGAAGCGGCGATGAAAGAGGAATACTATGAAGATGTGGATGGAAGCAAAAAGAGGTCGGAAAAGACCACTTGGGGGTACGATGACTTTTCGGTAAAAATCTATGCTGCGAAAGATTATGAAGTAGAAACAATCCGAAATTTGATAGAAAGCACGGATACTTTGTATCAGTACGACCAAAAGATGATGGAAATTATTGCTGAAGAAGCGGAGGCATATTTTGCAGGCCAGAAAAATGCAAAAGAGGTAGCGGATATTATCCAGAACCGTATACAGGTTTATGTAAATGAGAATCGGTAAGAAAGGAGAAGCGGATGAAAATTAGGAAATGGTTTATGCTGGGAATTGTATCCTTATTGGTTTTTGCTTTGTCAGGCTGCGGGGAAAAAGAGCAGGAAGCGCCTGAAGCGGCGGAAGATAAAAACGAAAACAGGGAGGATTATCTTTATGTGGCAGAATATGAGGAATTGAAGAAAGATGGCTATTCGACGAATAACATAACGATTGGCAAGGATGGACAAGCCTTCTTTTCGGGGGTAAAGGATGGGGAAGTAAAATTATTTTCCCAAAAAATGGGCGGAGAAGTGGAGGAAGTTCCGGTAGAGCTGGAGGAAAATACTGCTATTGGAGCAATCGGAACGGATTTGGAAGGGAATCTGTTGTTAGGGCTTATCACATATAGTGAAGTTTTGGACTCGTTAACTACGGCGCCGGAAAATGTTATCGTACGGAAAATTACGGCAGATGGAACTGTTTTAAAGGATATCGATATAGGGAAGTCGTTGATAAACGACCCGGAGTTTTATATACAGGCATTGCTTGAGGATAAAGACGAGAACTATTATATTAGTACAGGGCAGAAAGTTTTTGTATTAAAGCCAAACGGAGAAGTGTACTTTGAAGTAGACGCTGGAGGCTATATCAGCAATGTATTTAGCATGAAAGGGGAAAAGACAGTAGTTGCCAATTATGGGGACATGGGCTGGGAAATGCGGGAAGTGGATTTGGCAGGAAAAGCATTGAAAGCCTTGGATACACCTATTACCTTTGAATATGGCATTTACCAGAGCGGCGGGACAGATGCGGATATTCTTTACACGATGGGAACAAAGCTTTATTCCTATAATTTGGGGGAAAATGAGCCTACAGAAATCTTAAATTGGGTGGACAGCGATATCGACAGCGGTAATTTAAGGGGATTTTCGATTCTGGAAGATGGGAAAGTAGCTGCGGTTTCTATGGATTTGAGTTCGGAAGAAGGAAAGGCAGAACTGGCAATCCTTACTAAAAAGAACCGGTCTGAAATTCCGGAAAAAATTGTCCTTACTTATGGAACCACTCATATTCCATACTTTGTGAAGACAGATGTAGTGGCTTTTAATAAACAAAGTGATAAATACAGGATTGAAATTAAGGAATATGGGGAAGGGGATAAAGATTACGAAACGATGCTGAATCTGTGGACAGCGGATATGTCCAGCGGCAATGGACCGGATATTATTGATATGTATTATTGTCCGGTAGGTTTGCAGGAGTTAGTATCTATGGGTGTTGTGGAAGATTTAAACCCTTACTTTGATGCAGACGCGGAAGTGGACAGGGAAGATTTTGTTGACAGTGCAATGAAGGCTTATGAGCTGGATGGAAAATTGTATGCCATTATGAGGTGTTTCGGTTTAGCTACCGTTGCAGGGAAAGTATCCGATGTAGGAGAAGGCGACACATGGACATTGGATGATGTATTTGCCTTGATGGAATCCAAAGACAGCGATGTGGAACTTTTTCAATATACGACAAAGTACAATGCATTGCAGATGATGATGCAGGTAAATGGGGACATGTTTGTAAGTGAGGACGGAACATGTAATTTTGAGAGCGAAGAATTTAGAAAAATTCTGGAATTTGCTAACCGTTTCCCAAAAGAATTTCAATATGATCCTACTGGGGCCAGTGATATAGAAAAAATAAGAGAAGGCAAGCTGCTTCTTGTGGAAGAGACAGTGACCTCGGTACAGTATTATCAGCTTTGTGAAGCAAAATTTGGAGAACCTGTCAATTTGATTGGGTATCCTACCTCGGGGGAAAGCGGGATTCTTATAAGCCCTAACGGAACGACGGCAGCTATGAATGTAAATTCAAAAAATAAAGAAGGCGTATGGGAATTTTTCAAATTTTTAATGGCAGAAGAACAACAAGAGAACTTGCAGTCTGCCAATTCCGGTTTCCCGATTATGCGCAGCGCGTTGGAAAAGCAGTTTGAAAAAGATATGCAGCCGGAATATTATGAAGACACGGACGGAACACAGAAAGAGAAACCAAAGGGTGTCTGGTCAACCGGAAGTTCCGGTGAAGTGACGATAGATGTTTACGCAGCTACTCAGGAACAGGTAGATAGCATAAAGCAGATGATTGAAATAGCACAAAATACGCAGATAGATTCTAAAATGCTGGATATTATCATGGAAGAAGCCCAAAGCTATTTTGATGGGCAAAAGAGTGTGGAAGAAGTGTCGGCGTTAATACAGAACCGGATACAAATTTATATCAGTGAAAAGAGATAGAAGGCAGCTTAGGCAGTGATGAAAATAATAAAATCGGCTGGAAAACCGGAGAAAACAGGAAAAGCAAGAAGTGGGAGAAAAAAACGTGCATCCCAAAGGGATGCACGCGGCAGGAAGATTTCATCAGTATTTTTATCCCCCAGCGTGCTGGGGGTACTGGTGTTCTTTGTACTCCCCTTTTTTGTGGTTATTTTTTATTCGGTGGTAGATAACCCTATCAGTCATCAGTTTGTTTTTTTTGATAATTTCAAAATGGTATTCAATAATGCGGCATTCCGGCAGGCGGCTTCCAATACAATGAAGTTTTCATTGATTGCGGTACCTCTGGCTGTTGTGTTATCATTGATGCTTGCCATGCTTTTGGATAGTAAAATGCCGTTTAAGAGTCAGTTCCGTACCTTTTTCTTAACGCCTATGATGGTGCCTATTGCATCCATTGTGTTGATATGGCAGGTATTGTTCCATTATAATGGGATGGTGAATGATATGACTGCCCTGTTTGGAGCGGGGAAAATCGACTGGCTGAAATCGGATCATGCACAGGTAGTAATTATCGTATTGTTTTTATGGAAGAATCTGGGCTATAATATGATTTTGTTTATGGCTGCTTTAAGCAGTATACCGAAAGATATTCTGGAGGTGGCTGTGCTGGAGAGCGCAAAACCGTGGCAGATTTTCGTACATATTAAAATCCGTTATTTATCGTCCACTTTATTGTTTGTAACGATTATGTCATTGATTAATTCCTTCAAGGTGTTTCGGGAAATTTACCTTCTGACAGATGATTACCCTTATCCTACGGTATATATGATGCAACATTTTATGAATAATACTTTCAGTAATCTGGATTATCAAAGGCTGTCTGCAGCAGCGATTATGATGTCTATCGTGATGGTAGTGATTATAGGGATATTGTTTTTGGCAGAGAATCATTTCGGGAGAGATGTGGAAGGCTGAAAATTAAAAATTTCTAAATTTGAAATTGTCTGCGTGTTGCTTGCAGCAAACGCATCATGTGAAAATAGCAGCGCGGAAATGAGGTGAAGAATGAAAAAACACAGGATAGATTTGCCAATGCCTGCCAAAGCAGGGGAGGAACGGGCATACCGGTGGATGGTAAGAAAAAAGAAAGGGAAGCTTTTTATAAAAAAATGGACAGCGACATTCATTGCGGCTTTTTTTGCTATCCTTTTCCTGATGCCAATCGTCCTTACTGTCAGCAATTCTTTTATGTCCTCGTCGGAAATATCTTCCAATTACGGACAGGTTTTTTCTACCAGCGATAAAGGCGGAAAAACTTATATTTCGGAAAAAGTAAATTTAAAATTTATTCCGGATATGGTATCTTTCAGCCAATATATCACTGTATTGTTGAAAAGCCCGGACTATTTGTTTAAATTTTGGAATTCTGTGATTTTAGTGGTTCCGATTGTATTTTTCCAGCTTCTGGTGGCCGTGCTTGCTTCGTATGGTTTCACCAGATACCGGGGCAGAATAAAAGAAATGATATTTTTTATTTATATTATATTAATGTTGATGCCTTATCAGGTAACGCTTGTTCCCAATTATTTGGTATCGAACTGGCTTCATTTATTGGATACCAGATGGGCAATATGGCTGCCGGGGATATTTTCCCCTTTTGCCGTTTACTTATTGACAAAGTTTATGCGGAGGATTCCCATTTCGGTTATCGAGGCGGCCCAAATCGACGGGGCCGGAGAGTGGCAGATATTCCGGCGCATATGTTTGCCACTTTGTAAAGGCTGCTTATGTTCCGTAGCCATTTTGATTTTTATCGATTATTGGAATATGGTGGAACAGCCTTTGATATTGCTTTCGGAAGATACGATGCACCCCCTTTCCGTGTTCCTTTCTAAAATAAAGAACGGGGAAATAGGGCTTGCATTTGCAGTAGCAACGATATATATGGTGCCTACCCTGCTGGTCTTCCTCTATGGGGAAGATTATCTGGTAGAAGGGATTACTTACCAAGGCGGAATTAAGGGATAGGAAGGAGGAAAAGTAATGAACGAAAATACGAATCCATCGAAGAGAAGGGAATGGGTAAAAAATGCGGCAATTATCTTTTTGTCCATTATGCTTGTTTTAACATTTTTTTCCAATACAATTATGAACTATTCCTTACCGGAGGTGGCGACGGAGTATGTGCAAAGAGGAACGATTACGGAGAAGGTTAGGGGAACTGGGAATCTGGAAGCAACGGACCCTTACAGTGTAGTGGTTACCGAAAGCCGGAAAATAGAAAGCGTAAATGTGAAAAACGGTGATATGGTAGAAAAGGATGCCGTACTTTTCTATTTGGAAGACGTGGAAAGCGAGGAGTTAAAAGCGGCGCAGAAGGAATTGGATGATTTGAGGCTGGCATATCTGACGGGCTTGTTTACCGGGGATATTACAAGTGACGTGATTAATAAAGTAGAAAGTGGAAAAACCTCTTCCTTGTCATCGTATCAGGCAAAGCTGGCGGATATCGACAACAGGCTGACAGCAGCAAAGAACAGTTTGACATCTGCCACAGCGAATCAGCAGAATGTGCAGAACAATTTAAATAATCTGACAGGACAGAAAAATATTAACGATGCCACAGTGGTAGATACCACAAGTGAGAAACAGGCGGTAAACTCTGCGGCAGCTTCCGTATCGAATGCAGATGCGGAAGTAACGAGAATCAAGAATGAAATTGCTGCTGTGAATGAGAACATCACGGAAGCGGTGAATCTTTTAGGAACGCCTGTTACGGATGAAAACGGGAATATAAGTTTAGAGGGCGGTTTGGAAAATTTTCAGGAAGCGAAATCTGTTGCGGAAGGGGAACTTGCACAACGGAGAACCGAGATGGCGGATGCGGAAATAAAGCTTCAGGAAATGGATCAGAAATTGCAGGATGCAATAGCCACAGGAGAACAAGATAAAATTGATACGGCACAAAATGAGTATAACGAAGTCAAACTGCATATATATGATGTGGCAGCAGAAAATGTACGGATAGCGGAAGACAAACTAAACGTGGCTAATGGGGAACTGGACAAAGCAGCGCAGGCATTGGCTTCTTATAACAGCAACAAATCGTTGTTAAGTTCTTTGGAAGCATCTTTAGAGAATGCGAACCGTAACCTTGAAAACGCAAAATCCACACAAACGGCAGCACAAGAGGCTTTGAGCAACAAAGAAGCAAAAGCAGAAAATATCAGCGCACAGAATGATTTGAATACACAAATTGCGCAGGCGACCAACAGTAAAACGGAAGCAGAAACACAGGTGGCAAATATTACGGCAGAAATTACAAAGCTGGAAACCGAAAAAAGTGAATTGATTAAATCTATGACTGCGGAATTGAATTTGAGCGCGCAGAATGTACAGATATCCAAAAAAGAAGAGGAGATTGAACGGCTGAAGGAAAAATCAGTAGGAAGCACAGTAACCGCGCCGGTAGCAGGCACGGTAACATCCATCAGCCTTGTAGCAGGGGAATCTACAAAACCGGATGAAGTTTTGGCGGTGATACAGCCTGCCGGCAAAGGCTTCACCCTCGCTTTCTCCGCAACTACGGAGCAGGCAAGGAAGCTTTCGGTGGGGGATATTGCGGAATTGCAGAATGCATGGTACTACGATAATGTAAAAGCAACACTGGCTTCTATCAAACCGGATCCGGATGATCCGGCGCAGAAGAAACTTTTGACTTTTAACGTGGAGGGTGATGTACAGGCAGGGCAATCGTTAAGCCTTTCGGTAGGGCAGAGGAGTTCCGAATATGAGCTTGTTGTACCAAACAGTGCAGTACGGGAGGACAATAACGGTAAATTTATTTTAATTGTAGAATCAAAGAGCAGCCCTTTGGGCAACCGATATATTGCAACGAGGGTAGATGTGGAGGTGCTGGCATCGGACGATACACATACCGCAATTTCTGCCGGGCTTTATGGACATGAATATGTCATTACGACAGCGACGAAACCGGTAGAGGCGGGGAAACAGGTCCGTCTGACAGACTAATGCCGTTTCATTGCAAGGCTGCAAAACGGCATAGGGAAGGATGGCATAAAGACAGATTATGGATAAAATCAAAGATTTTATAAGAGGACTTTCATGGAAGCAGATTATTCTGACTGTAATTGTCCTGTTTTGCCTGATTATTTGGGGCGGGCTGACATTTTTTTCTACTGTGGCAAAAAATGGGCTGCCGGATCAAAACGCAGCGAAACGCTGGTCAGAGGAAAATGATACGGCACAGGTGAGTTGTTTTTTTACGGAAAGTACAGAAATCGACAAAAATAAAATAATGTCTTTTGAACATGAACTGGATACGCTTTTAAAAGAAGCTTCCATTACAGCCCCTAACGAAAATGCAAGGCTTTGGGCGGATGCTTATAGCGCATCCGGGAAAATTACGTTATCTTCGGGGAAAACATCATTACAGGATGCATCCGCAGTGGGGATTGGGGGGGATTTTTTCCTTTTTCATCCGGTGCGGCTGCTAAAAGGTTCCTATTTTTCTGGAAATGATTTGATGGATGATAAAGTAATTGTGGATGAAGATGCCGCCTGGCAGCTTTTCGGATCCAATGATGTGGTCGGTATGCAGATAATTATCGGAGGTATCCCCCATTACATTGCCGGGGTCATTGAACGGGAAGAAGGGCGTTTCCAGAAGGCTGCAGGGCTGGATAAGACGGTAGTTTATGTCTCTTTCGAGACTTTGGAGCAATTTGGTACGACAGAAGGGATTAATACGTATGAAGTAGTAATGCCAAATCCGGTAAAAAATTTTGCTTATAAGAGCGTGAAAGAAAAATTTAATCTGGATGAGAACCGTATGTGGGTAGTGGAAAATTCAACGCGTTTTGGTATAGAGGGCCTGCTGACGGTAATTGCCGAATTTGGCACGCGTTCGATGAATGCCAGAGCGATACAATACCCTTATTGGGAAAATGTGGCAAGAGGCTGGGAAGATGTGCTTGCTATCGTTCTTATCCTCCAAATTATATTTTTGATGATTCCATTAGTAATTATAGTTACGGTTTTAACCATTGCGTGGAAAAGAAAGCAATGGACATGGAAGGATGTGGGGCATTGCTTTATAAAATGCTGGGAAAAGATTTCGGATAAATTCCATAGCGAAAAAAACAAATGGAAATATTTTTAACAGCAGACAGCCGTAATGGCTGTCATGTAAATTTTTGAGGGAAAGTAGCCATTGATGATAATAGGGGAATGGAAATGAGGATGTATATGAAAAAATTATGGGTATATATTTTAGCGGGACTGGCCGTTTTGGTTTTGGCCGGATGCGGAAAAAAGGGAAGCGAAGGCAATGCGGGAAGCTCCAAGGCGTATGTTTATAAAGCGGAAGAAATAAAGATAGAAGGTTTGGAAAAGAACACAAATTACAGCGATTTTACAATCAAGGACGGACGGATATATCTATGGGATACGAAGTGGTTGGAAGAAGGCTGCAAAATAACCATCATAAGCGCAGGGCTGGATGGATCCGATGTAAAATCCTTTGATATAGATTTAAAAGAGAGCAGTTATCTTTCATGGATGAACCCGGACGGTCAGGGAAATTTTTATTTCATTTATGATGAATATTCCCAAGTGGAAACGGATACGGAAGACGGGGAATGGAGGGATGACTATTATCTTTTGAAATTGGACGATTCAGGGCGTGAAGTTTGGAAGCAGTCGTTAAATCAAGCTGGGCAGGAGTATTGGGTGGAATGGATGCACCTGCTGGCAGACGGCAGGATTGCAATTTCAGAGCAGGACGGTATTACTTTTTATGACGCGGATGGAAATATTTCCGGGAATGTATCATGTCCGGATAAGAAAGACGGCGGCGTTTATTTTCTGCGAGACGGAACAGCGGTTGTCAATTCCTATAATGATAAAACAAATAAGTCCACGTTACGTAAATTAAATGTGGATACAGGAGAACTTTCCGAAGAATATGCGATTCCCGGCAATTCTGGCAGCTACAGTTTATATCCGGGTGCGGAAAGCGACTTTTTGCTGGTAGGGAACGGGGGAATCTTTGCGTATAACCTGGGGGATACGGAACTGAAGAAATTGATGGATTTTATTGATTCGGATTTGACTTCCAGCTACGCATACAATGTGTGTTCGGTCAGCGAAAAGGAATTATACGGCATGATGAACGATGAATTAACCGGTTTTGATGTGTTGATGAAGTTCACCAAGGTAGATCCAAAAGATGTGGTGGATAAAAAGGTACTTACGCTCGCCTGCAACGATATAAACTGGGAAATAAGGAAACATGTGGTAGAGTTCAACAAAACTAACCCGGAATACAGGATACAGATTACTGATTATTTCCAGTACAATACGGAAGATGATTATACGATAGGGACTACCCGTCTGAATACGGATATTGTTTCCGGTAAGGTGCCGGATATCCTTGTGCTGAATGAGAATCTTCCGCTGGAAAGTTATATGGCAAAAGGGCTGTTTGAAGATTTATATCCCTATATTGATAAAGACGATGCATTCCGCAGGGAGGATTTTTTCCCAAACGTGTTGAAAGCCTATGAAAATAATGGGAAACTTTACCGTCTTGTTCCCAGGTTTACTGTCTATACGGTAACGGGGAAAACTGCAGATGTAGGCGACCGCACGGGATGGACGCTTCAGGATTTGCGCGATGTGATGGCGTCAAAGCCGGAAGGGATGGAAGCCTTTGCCGAAATGACAAGGGATAGTATGTTAAGCTACAGTATCCAGATGACAGGGAACCAGTATATCGATTGGGAAAGCGGTAAATGCAGTTTTAATTCGGAAAGCTTTATTTCCTTGTTGGAGTTTGTGAAGGAATTTCCGGAACAGCTTCCGGATGATTATTATGATAATGTCTTACGGGGCGAATTGAATAGCTGGTTCAGAGAAGAAAAAGTGCTGCTGGACAGAACTTCCCTTTACAGTTTTTCGGCATATAACTATACAAAAAAAGGCACTTTTGGAGAAGATATTACGATGATTGGCTTTCCTTCCGAGGAGGGAAAAGGTTCTTCCATAAGAGGGGAATTAGAACTTGCCATGTCCTCCAAATCGAAAAATAAGGATGGGGTATGGCAGTTTATGAGATATTTCTTAACCGATGAGTTTCAAGGGGCGACACAATATGAATGGCCGATTAGCATGAAGCATGTGGATGCTTTGGCAGAAAAGGCGAAAAAGAGGCCGTCTTACGAGGACGAAAACGGCAATATCGTAGAATACGATGAAGTTTTTTATCTAAATGGGGAAGAGTTGCCAATCAGCCCTATGACACAAGAGGAAGTTGATGAGGTCATTGCCTTTATAAAATCGGTAGACCAGTTAAATTCCAACCATCAGGATTTGTTAAACATTATTTTGGAAGAGGCAGCCCCTTATTTTGCCGGGCAGAAGAATGTGAAGGAAGTGGCGGATATCATTCAGAACAGGGTGCAGATTTATGTTAATGAGAACAGATGATGCGAAGGAGAGGAACCAAAGGACGGAAATGTTGCTTGGCAGGGAAGGCCTTGCGCGTTTGCAGAAGGCAAAAGTTGCAATATTCGGCATAGGGGGCGTAGGAGGCTATATAGCAGAAGCGCTGGCAAGAAGCGGCGTCGGCTCCATAGATTTAATAGATAGCGATAAGGTAGCCTCAAGCAATATCAACCGGCAAATTATCGCCTTGTCCGCCACAATCGGAAGGGATAAGGCGGATGTGATGAAAGAACGAATACTGGAAATCAACCCATATGCCAAGGTCAATGTAATCCATTGCTTTTATCTGCCGGAAAACAGCGGGTTTTTTGATTTTGCAAGTTATTCCTATATTGCAGATGCCGTGGATACTGTGACGGCAAAAATAGATCTTGTCTTACAGGCCAAGAGGCATGGGGTTCCGATTATCAGCAGTATGGGAACCGGAAATAAACTAAATCCTGCCGGCTTTGAGGTGGCGGACATTTATGAAACCAGTATTTGCCCGTTAGCAAGGGTCATGCGTAGGGAATTGAAAAAAAGAGGGGTTAAAGACTTGAAGGTAGTCTATTCAAAAGAAGAACCATTGGTTCCGATAGATATTGGTGAGAAAGCGCCGGACGGCTCATCCAGTCGGGCAATCCCCGGCAGCGTAGCATTTGTTCCACCGGTGGCAGGACTGATAATGGCAGGGGAAATTGTAAAGGACATTGCTAAAATTGGAATGTAAATATGCATATTATTCCAAATGAATTTTGTATTATTTTTGTAGAATATGACGAAAATTAAATTTGCACTGTACAAAGGGGGATTTTAATAGTATAATAGCTAATGTCATCGAGAACAAGAAGAGAGAGGTCGCTGGGATGAAAAGTATTATGATTAGGCTGGAGACCATTGAAGACGTAAAAGATTTTGTCAGCATTATGGTTCAGTTTAATGGATATTTTGATTTGGCTTCCGGCAGATATGTAGTGGACGCAAAGTCTGTAATGGGAATATTTAGTATGGACCTGTCAAAGGCATTGGAGCTGCGTATTTTAGAGACAAATGAGCGGATGGATGATATTTTAACTGCTCTGAAATCTTTTATTGTAGAAGAATGACATTGTGCAGATATAGTATATCGGTAGTACATCAGCTTCCCAAGCTGAGGGGGTGGGTTCGACTCCCATTATCTGCTCTAAGAAAATGACCGTAAGGCAGAAATGCTTTACGGTTTTTTATGCGCAGCCCCGTGCAAAGGAAATATGTCGCTAAAGCGACGCACGGGGCGCGCGGCGAGTAGGAGAAGATGAATCTTCTCCTACTCGATTATCACAGGATATGTGGGGCAATTTCTTATATGATGCAGTTATCGAAAAGCCAGCCGGACGGCTGGCCATTTGCCGCCCGAATCTCAATAGGGAATAAATCAGGAATTTCTTTACAATATGCGGCAAATGTGGTATCTTCTAATCGTATTGTATCTCTAATTTAAGAGAATGATAACAGGAGGAAGAAAAATGAATAACAAAAAAACCTTATCTATGGTTATGACCGGGCTTTTTATGGCGATTATTGCGGTTATGACCTTCATCCCTAATGTAGGTTATATTAACCTCATTGTCATTAAAGCAACATTGCTTCATGTACCGGTTATAGTCGGATCCATTGTGCTTGGACCGAAAAAGGGAGCGGTACTGGGCGCTACTTTTGGCATTACCAGCTTGATTAAAAATACGTTGGAGCCAAGCCTTTTATCTTTTGCATTCTCGCCTTTTTATCAAGTAGGGGATATCGGCGGGAACGGTTGGAGCGTAGTGATTGCATTGGTGCCAAGGATATTAGTTGGGGTAGTGCCGTATTTTGTATTTGTCGGCATAGAAAAACTGCTTAGTAATGTAAAGGCAAGAAGGACGGTGGCGCTTCCAGTCGCATGTGCGTCCGGCGCCTTAGTAAATACATTATTGGTGATGCATTTGATATTTTTCTGTTTCAGGGATGAGTTCGCGGCTGCGCAGAACGTTGCGGTGGATGCGGTATATAGTTTGATTTTGGGCATTATTGCTGCAAACGGTGTGCCGGAAGCTATTGTTGCGGTAGTCATCGGCGGTGCGGTTAGCCTTGCGCTTCTTCGGATTGCACCGCAGACAGCCAAAAGACAAGAAAAAGCGTTGAAAGCGAGCTTATAAATATATGGTAAAAAATCAGTTGGAAGAAAGGATTTCGTATGCTGCGCGGGAAAAACATAGTATTGGCGGTAACAGGCAGTATTGCGGCTTATAAGATTGCCTATTTGGCAAGTATGCTGAAAAAGCTTGAGGCCAATGTTACGGTCTTAATGACAAAAAATGCGGTGAATTTTATCAATCCGATTACCTTTGAAACATTGACAGGGAATAAATGCCTGATTGATACTTTCGACAGGAATTTTGAATATAGTGTGGAGCATGTATCTTTGGCGAAACAAACAGACGTTGTGCTGGTAGCCCCGGCATCCGCCAATGTGATTGGAAAGCTGGCTAATGGGATTGCCGACGATATGCTTACCACAACAGTCATGGCATGTGAATGTAAAAAGATAGTGGCTCCTGCCATGAACACCCATATGTATAAAAACCCTGTGGTACAGGATAACATAAAAAAACTTAAGGGTTACGGCATGGAAGTTGTGGAGCCGGATAAAGGCTATCTGGCCTGCGGCGATATAGGGGCAGGGAAAATGCCTTCCGAGCAAGTGCTTCTGGAACATATATTAAGGCAAATCAATTATGAAAAGGATTTGGCAGGAAAAAAAGTGCTGGTTACCGCAGGGCCAACGAGGGAAAAAATCGACCCTGTCCGTTTTATTTCCAACCATTCCACGGGGAAAATGGGATATGCCATTGCAAGGCACTGTATGCAGCGGGGGGCCGAAGTCACGCTGATTAGCGGGAAAACCCAGCTAGAGCCTCCGCTTTTTGTGAAGATGGTGGAGGTGGAATCGGCTGCCGATATGTTTGAAGCGGTAAAAGAATGTTATCAGTCGCAAGACATTATTATCAAATCGGCTGCTGTAGCGGATTACCGCCCCATATCCGTATCGGAAGAAAAAGTGAAAAAAAAGGACGAGGAATTATCCATTGCATTGGAACGTACGGCGGACATCCTGCAATTTTTAGGGGAGAACCGGAAAGAAGGACAGTTTATTTGTGGTTTTTCCATGGAAACGGAGCATTTGGTGGAAAATTCAAGAGCCAAGCTGGAAAAAAAGCATGTGGACATGATAGCAGCGAATAACCTGAAACAAGAAGGAGCCGGTTTTGGAACGGATACGAATGTGGTCACGCTCATAACGAAAGACGAATGTATGGAACTTCCGATGATGAGTAAAGAAGATGTAGCAAAACATATCATTGATACAATACAAAATTTATGTTTTACGGCAAAAGGCACCGGAAAGGAATAAGGCTGGTGCCTTTTCCTTATAAAATCCGGGTGTTAAAAGCCCTCTGTCCGGATATTTGACGGCAAACCAATCCGTAACCTCCTATGGTAGAAAAGTGGTCTATTTTGAAAGAAAGCAGTGGGGATAATATGGGAAAAAAGAAATGGCATAGTAACTTGACGGCGACAAGGACAATTGCCGTAGGTTTTTTAGGGATTATATTGGCAGGCACCTTTTTGCTGATGCTTCCTATATCGTCGGCGGACGGAAAGATGACCGATTTTTTGACGGCCCTGTTTACGGCAACCAGCGCTACCTGTGTAACAGGTCTGGTCGTAGTAGATACTTATGCCGGCTGGTCGGTTTTCGGAAAGGCTATCCTTTTGGGGATGATTCAAATTGGCGGTTTGGGTTTTATGACTATCGGCGTTTTTGTAGCCGTGTTGATGAAGAAAAATATCGGCTTAAAGGAGAGAGGGATTCTTCAGGAAAGTATGAATACGCTCCAGATAGGCGGCATTGTCCGTTTAGTGAAGAAAATTACGATAGGTACTTTGGCTATAGAAGGAATCGGTGCAATGCTGTTATCCTTTCGTTTCGTTCCGCAAATGGGATGGGCGGAAGGCATATGCAACGGGATTTTCCACTCCATATCGGCCTTCTGCAATGCCGGATTTGACTTGATGGGAAAGTCGGAGGAGTATTCTTCACTGGTATCTTATTCGGGCGACTTTTTGGTAAATATAACAATTATGCTTTTGATTATTATCGGCGGTATCGGTTTTCTTGTGTGGGACGACTTGCAAAAGAAAAAATTCCGTTTTAAGGAATATCGTCTGCACACGAAGATTGTCCTTGTTGTAACATTTTTTCTGATTTTTGGAGGTGCTTTTTGCATCTATCTGTTTGAAAAGGATAATTTGATGGCGGAGATGGGCACAGGGGAGACCATCCTAGCTTCATTATTTGCTTCCGTAACTGCCAGAACGGCTGGTTTTAATACCATTGACGTAGGCAGCATGAGCGCAAGCAGCAAGCTGGTGACGATTGTTTTGATGTTTATTGGAGGCAGCCCGGGTTCTACGGCCGGCGGAATCAAAACGACGACCTTTGCGGTAATGCTGATTTTTGTCTGGGCGAATTTAAGGAACAGTCATGGAA
>Ga0224748_10288_pt1 | contig 14799 bp, 18 predicted proteins | sample LIM_F_Water_Neg_FD_182074 | JGI IMG/M metagenome (GOLD analysis project Ga0224748, IMG submission 182074) | Enriched cells from gastrointestinal tract of the lab mouse from Pacific Northwest National Laboratory (PNNL), Richland, Washington... | ecosystem: Host-associated > Mammals > Digestive...
CATCAGAAAGAAAAAATCTGGCAGAGGATTACAGATAGTGGCATGGAGGAAAATATGCGCGATTTAGATTATAAGAGTATTGGGATGAGAATCCGTCAGGTCCGGAAAGCAAAAGGCTGGTCTCAGGACGAGCTGGCAGGAAAATGCGGTATCAGCATGTCATTTTTAGGACATATAGAACGGGGAAGCCGGATTATGAGCATAGAAACGCTTGTCAGAATCTGTAAGGCGCTGGATGCTGGGGCAGATGAACTGCTCTGGGGGATAGCACATCCGTCTTTGGCGGTTCTTGAAATGTGGAATTCTGAGGATAAGAGCGAAGGAAGAAAATCAAGCGGACAGAAGGACAGCTATTCCATGTATGTCAGAATTATGAAGTCGGTCGCAGAGATTATGAATGAAGCCTGAGAATGAATGAAAGTAAATGGGCAGGCATGGGCGGAGGATAAACAAAAATGGAAAGTTATAATTCCTGGAAAAGGACAGAGGATATAGAAATTAATCTTGCAGAATTGCTTTTGGGGTTATGTATGAAATGGAAACAGGCTCTTGCCTGTGCACTTGTTTTTGCAGTGCTGGCAGGCGGTTATGGATGGCTGAAAAACAGGAGCAGCATGCAGAAGGTGGAAAGCGGAACAGGTGTGGACGATGAGCTGACAGAAGAAGAACTGCAGGCTGTGGCAGCAGCAGTGGAATTGGAGAATGAAACGAATGGACTGAAAGAGTATATAGAAAATTCCGTTTTGATGCAGATAGACCCATATCACAAAAATAAGGCAGTGCTGTTATACAGCGTTGATGGTGCGCAAAGGCGGGAACTGCAGCAAATAATAGAGAGTTATCTGACTTTTATAGTAAATGGCGGTGTGGCAGATGCATTAAAGGAATCCGGTAAAGGGGAGTGGGATATGGACAAGCCTTATATAGCAGAAGTGCTTTCCGCGTATCAGAGGACATATACTTCACCATATCAGATTACCGTGGATAAGTCATTTGAAGAAGCGCCCGTGGCAGAAGCATTGTTTTATGTAGAAATTATTGGAAAGAATGCTGAAATGGCGGACAATCTGGCGCTGGATATGCAGCAGGTGCTGCAGAAGCATCATGAGACAGTAGAACGTAAAGCTGGAAATCATAAACTGGAGCTTTTGGGCAGTGAAATAAATGCTGTATCTGATAATGGCCTGCAGACCTTGCAGCATGACAAAAAAGCGGCGCTCACAGCAAATTTGTCCAGTCTGAAGGGAATGACAGAATCGTTTACCAGCGGGCAGATGGCAGTATTTGAAAAATTTGCCGGGCGGGAAATTGAGCACGGGAAAGAGAATATAAACGAAGCAGTAACAGACAGCAGTCCCGGATTTGGCATGAAATATATGTTTGGGGGATTTGCCGGAGGAGTGCTGCTATATAGCTGTATTTTTGGCTGTCTGTATCTGTTTCAAAATAAAGTGAAAAGTGCAGAAGAAATAAGGCGGATTTATACATTTCCATTTTATGGAAGTATTTCATTAAAAAATAACTGGAAGGTTCAAAATCGGAATCAGGAAAAAAAGCAGATATTAAATTATTTGCGCATAGCGTGCAAGAAAAGGAAAATTACGAAATTATGTGCGGCATCAGGTTTTTTTCTAAATGATCAGGAAAAAGAATGTTTAGAAAACATGACAGAACAGCTTCAATTATGGGGCATTGATATGGTGATTGCAGAAAATGCTATGGCAGATACGTCTGTTTCGGATGTACTGGCAAATGAAGGGAATGTGCTGATGCTATGCCGGATAGGGACAACCACATATCAGATGGTTGATGAAGAAATGATGTTTTATCTTGGAAATGATATCGCTGTTGCAGGTGCAGTTGCATTTCAATGACCTGTGCTGCTGCAAGTAGAAAATGACAAGGAAGGTTTTCATGATAGTTTCGGAAATATTAAAAGAAAATCCAAAAGTATCAATTATTATGCCGGTATATAATACAAAATCAGTTCTGAAAAATACACTGGATACGGTGTTGAATCAGACTTATCAGGATTGGGAAATTATTTTGGTAGATGATTGCTCTACAGATGGAACATATGAATATGTAAAAGAGATAGCGCAGAAGGATAAGAGAATCCGGTTATTCAAGCTGAAAAAGAATTCCGGGCCGGGAACAGCCAGAAAAGCAGGGTTTCAAAAAGCAAGGGGCGGAATCATAGCTTTTTTGGATAGTGATGATTTGTGGGCAGACGATAAACTGGAAAAACAGTTAAAACTTATGCGGGACAATAATTATCAGATTACCTGTTCTGATTATGAGAAGGCAGACGCAAATGGACAGCCGCTGAAACACGTAATAAAAGCGAAAAAGCGGGCTGGCTATAAGACAGTGCTTCTGGCTTGTCCCATAGGATGTTCGACCGTTATGGTTACATCTGAACTGTTAAAAAAAGTAAAGCTGCCGGCAATACGAAAATGTAATGACTATGTGCTGTGGCTGAGAATACTTCGCGTTTATCCATATATTTATGGATTAAATGAACAGCTGGTGCAGTACCGGGTATGGCCGCAGTCCATTTCATACCATAAATGGAAGAAAATCAGGTATTTTTGGATTACATGGAGAAAATATGAACATTTATCCGTGTTTCATTCCTGTATGCTGCTTCTTATCTGGACTGTTATCAAAATACTTGGAATTAAATAAAATGTGGAGAGAAAGATGAAAGTACAGGTACTGGCCGCAGCTATGCAGCAAAATGATTATCGCTTGCTTGAAAGACTGAATATCCAGTCAGATGCAATTATTGGAAATCAATGCAGCAGAAATTCAATTGAGACATTTGAATGGAAAGGACATAAAATTACATATCTGAATTTTGCAGAAAAGGGAATAGGATTAAACAGGAATAATGCCTTAATCAGGGCAGATGCAGATATTGTTCTGTTTGCGGATGATGATATGGTATATGCGGATGGTTATGTTTCACTTATCAAAAAACAATTTCGAAATCATCCAGATGCAGATGGGATAATCTTTAATATTACGGAATCTGATTCTGAATATTATAAAAGATATGTGATACAAAAAGAAATGAAGGTTGGATATTTTAATTTTCTGCGATATGGAACGGTCCGTATCGCTCTCAGGCTAAAAAGCATTAAAGAAAACGGAATATATTTTAACCAGTGTTTCGGCGGAGGATGTGAGTATCGTCATGGTGAAGATAATATTTTTATATGCGACTGTCTGAAAAAAGGATTAAAAATATATGCAGTGCCGGCTGCTATCGCTGCTTTGACGGGGGAAAGGGAATCTACATGGAATAAAGGATATGACAATCAGTTTTTTTATGACCAGGGAAAGCTGTACAGGATTATAAGCAGAAAATGGTGGAGGATTTTGTGTCTGCAGGACGCATTGCGCCATCAGAAAATGTATAGCAGAGCATGGCGTGATTCATACAGGCTGATGACGAAAGGCAGGTTTAACAGATAGGAGAATTGTGAAAATGTGGCCATATTTTTTGCCGGTTGTAATTATTTTTTTCATGCAGTTTCGGTATTTGAATGTAAGAATGAAAAATGGTGAATTATATAAACTGATATTTTGTGCAGTCCTGCTTCTTCTGCTTGCAGGGATGAGAGGAAATGATGAGGGAGACTATTTTAATTATATTGAATGGGGCAGGGAAATACGGACATTTCAAGATGTTTTGCATAAGCCTGGCTTTCCGCTTGAAATTGGGTACCGGTTTTTAGCCTGGATAATTGGCAGTCTGCATCTGCCTGCCCAGACGATTGTTATAGCGATGAATCTGATTAGCATATGCTGTACATGTATTGCTATCAGAAGATATTCTTCGGACTATATGCTTTCGGTCTTCATGTTTCTTCCGTTTTTTTATTCATTTGATATGCATGCAGCAAGAACCGCGGCAGCAATGGGAACCTCCATGTTTTCATTGGAATATGTAATGAAGAAGAAACCTGTGCATTTTTTAGGGGTGCTGCTTCTGGCATCAGCATTTCACAAAGAAGTATGGATACTGGTATTTTTATACCCATTGATGCATGTAGAGATTCCGTTAAAGTGCGGGAGCCTGGTGCTTGGCGCGGAGGCGGTATTTGTGTCTTTATTTGGGGTAGATTCCATGATGCTTCTGCTGATGAAACTGCCATTACTGATTCAGTTTCGCGGAAAGTATATCAGATATTCGTCAGGAGCCGATTATGGGTATGCAATGAAGCTTTATGACCCAAGATTTATTTTGTATTATATGATTTTTGCTGTTTCCAAAATGTGGATAAAACAGCCGTCGAAAATAGAAAAGTTATTTATAAACAGTTCTTATTTTTGTATATTCCTAATGATTTTTTTTAGTGAGCATACTATTTTTGTACACAGGCTGGCTTCTTTTTATCAGATATATTCTATTTTGCTGGTACCGGCTGCATTAAAACATAAATTCAGGAACGGAAATATTCAAAATACAATGAGCAGATATGCGGGCTGTATCAGGTTAAAATTAATATCGATTGGGATGTTTGCGGTAATGGCCTGTGCTTATGCCTACAGGCTTGCAAGACAGGCGGAATACACAATATTCAGCCTGATGTACTGGCATTCATAATAACAGACTGGGGGATATTTAAATGATTATTACAAGAGCGCCGTTTCGGGTAAGTTTTTGCGGAGGCGGCAGTGACCTTCCTTCTTTTTATGAAAAATATGGCGGATGCGTGCTCAGTACTACGATACGGAAGTATATGTATCTGACGATTCACAAGTACTTTCATAAAGACAGGATAAGCCTTAAGTATTCGGAACATGAAGATGCCACAGCATGCCAGAATATCCGGCATAAATATTTCAGGCAGTGCCTGAGCGATTTTCATATAAATGGAGTGGAAATTACATCGGTAGCAGATATTCCGGCGGGAACAGGGCTTGGTTCATCCAGCAGCTTTACAGTGGCACTCCTGCATCTTCTGCATACATATCGTGGCGAGTATATTAGCAAATATAAGCTTGCAAAAGAAGCCTGTGAGGTTGAGATTGAGAAACTGGGAGAGCCTGTCGGGAAGCAGGACCAGTATGCAGCTGCATTTGGAGGATTAAATTTTTATGAGTTTCTGCCTTCTGGCTTTGTAAATATAGAGCCCATTATTATGAAAAAAGAAAGCTATCGGAGACTGGAGCAGAACCTGATGATGTTTTACCTGGGAGGCGTTCATTCTGCGTCTGAAATATTAAAAGAACAATCAGAAAATTTGCAAGAAAAGGAAAAGGCCCGGATGCAGATAGAAATGTGCCATCTTGCAAGAACCTTAAAGGAAGAATTCCAGAAAAACAATGTAGATGCGGCAGGAGAGCTGCTGCATGAGAACTGGATGCTGAAAAAAACGCTCGCAGACGGCATTACAAATCCATGGATTGACGATGTATATGAACATGCGAGAAACGCTGGGGCTGCAGGCGGAAAGCTGCTTGGAGCCGGAGGAGCAGGGTTTATGCTTTTTTATGTACCCGAAAACAGGCACGGGGCGGTAAGAAAAGCATTATCTGAATTTCGTGAACTTCATTTTGAAATGGATAATGCTGGAGCATCGATTATTTATGTTGACAAAGACTTTGGATGAAATGTGAAATTTCAGAAACTGTATTAGGATGCAGTTTTGCTGGGAAAGGCAGGAATATATGAATATTTTAGCTGCAGGGGGTGCTGGTTTTATCGGGAGCCATCTCATAAAGGAACTGATGAAAGCCGGGCATTTTGTTATCTGCGCGGATAAACTGGAAATGGGCAGCCAGAACATTCGAAGTTTGCTGGATAAAGGTGGAAATCGTTTTCGTTTTTATAAGATGGACTTAGCAGAACAGGAAAATGTCAGCCGGATGTTTCGGGAAAATAAAATTGATGCCGTGTACCATCTGGCTGCTAATTCGGATATTCAAAAGGGCGGAGTTTATCCGGAAACTGATTTTCATAATACATTTCTTACTACAAAAACAATATTGGAAGGAATGCGTGAAAATGGCGTAAAAAAACTTTTTTTTGCATCCACTTCCGCTGTTTATGGAGAAATGCCAGATACAGAGCTGTCAGAGACGACAGGAGGATTAAAGCCGGTTTCGTATTATGGAGGAGCGAAGCTTGCCTCAGAAGCATTTATATCTTCTTATGCTTCTATGTGTGATATGAGTGCTGTTATATTCCGTTTTCCGAATGTAATCGGCCCGGGGCTGACACATGGTGTTATTTATGATTTTATTCGAAAACTGGATAGAAATCCGAAGGAGTTAGAAATTCTTGGTGATGGAACACAATGCAAGCCGTATATTTATGTTTCAGATTTAATAGAAGCAGTGCTTCAGGTTACACAGCAATGGAATTCAGGATTGGAAATATATAATTTGTCTGTAAATGGAAAAGGAACTGCTGTTTCAGAAATTGCAGAAGCAGTATTCGAAGAACTGGGCCTGAAAGACGTGAATATTCATTATACGGGTGGTGACCGTGGGTGGAAAGGTGATGTGCCAAAATTTCAGTATGATATTTCTAAAATACTGTCTGTGGGATGGCTGCCTGAATATTCTTCAGATGAAGCAGTGCGGCAGAGCATCCGGGATGAAATAGCCGGAAGGAGTATATTGTGACGGCTGTAATTATGGCTGGGGGTAAAGGAACAAGGATGCAGCAGGTGCATACAGACATTCCAAAGCCGATGATTCCAGTGCTTGGCAGGCCGGTGCTGGAATATCAGATAGAAAGCCTGAAAAAGAGCGGCATTGTTCAGATATTTATCATTACCGGTTATTTAAAAGATGTAATTATCAGATATTTTGGTAATGGAAGCCGCTTTGGGGTTCAGGTTCATTATATTGAGGAAGAACAGCCTTTGGGCACAGCCGGTGCACTTTTTTATTTGAGGGACAAAATCAAAGATGATTTTTTGCTGTTATTTGGAGATTTGATGCTGGATGTAGATTTTGTACGCTTCGTAAAATTTCACAGGCAGCATAATGGATGTGTTACCTTATGCGCTCATCCGAATACACATCCATTTGACAGTGATTTAATAGCAGCGGATGAAAGTGGATGTGTAAGGCAGATTTTGTTAAAAGACAGACAAAGGGATTTTCTATATCATAATTTTACGAATGCGGGATTATATTGCATGAGTCCGGAAGTTTTCCAATGTGTTCCGGTTCCTGCTAAAAGGGATTTGGAGAAAGATGTTTTAATCCCCCTGATAGAACAATCAGCAGTCTATGCTTATAAAACAACCGAATATATCAGGGATATGGGAACACCGGACAGACTAAGGAAGACAGAAGAAGATGCCGGAAATGGGATTATAACGAATAAAAACCTTAGAAACAGCCAGAAAATTATCTTTCTTGACAGCAGCGTGATATTAAAGAATCGTACAGAAGTTCTGCCAGGGACAGCAAATGCAGTAAAGAGAATTAATGCTTCAGAATATCTGGCTGCAGCAGTTGTAAATCTGGAGGGCATATATGCTGATGAAAAGTTTATTGAGATACAGAAAATAATAGAAACAGAACTTGGAAATCAGGGTGCTTATTTAGATATGTTTTTAAAATGCTATTATGGGTCTGAAATGAATTTTCGGAGTATTAAGACGGAAAAGAAAGACTTCCAGAATTTCGATGAAATGCTGGCCTGTGTTCGAACATTCTATCATATTGAAGCAGCATCCGCATGGTATGTGCAGCAGGCTGGCACAAAGCTTCGTACCTGTTATCAAAATGGTACGGAGTGTGTATGGTCAGATTCAGGAGCATACAGAAATACATATGACTTTCCATATGCAGTAAAAACGATTTTAAGCAGATGAACAGATGATAGTTCAGAGTAAAAAGGGAAGGTGGTATCTGGTGGATTATAGAAATCTGATTCAGGAATATCTGGACAGGGAAATTTGTGTAATTAAAAATCTGAATATTGAGGACATTCATACAGTTATCCATGTGCTGGAGGATGCAAGGCTGGCAGGAAAACATATTTTTACCTGCGGGAATGGGGGAAGTGCTGCTACGGCCAGTCATTATTGCAGTGATTTTAATAAGGGAGTCAGTCTCAAGCTCAGTAAAAAATATAATTTTGAATGCCTGAGTGATAATACTGCAACTATGATGGCTGTGGCAAACGACATCGGTTATGAGGAAGTGTTCCGCTTTCCTCTTGTAAATAAGATGGAAAAGGATGATATTTTGATAGGCATATCTGGCTCTGGAAATTCGGAGAATGTTGTCCGAGCCATGGAATATGCAGGAAAAATCGGTGGAAAGACAATTGCCATTACTGGCTATGACGGAGGCAGAATGAAGCAGATGGCAGATTATCATATACATGTGGATATCAATGATATGCAGATAGCAGAAGATATTCATATGATGCTTGACCATGTAATGATGCATGTGCTGACATGTGGCCTGAAATAGGTATTTATATAATGAAGAAGATTTTAATTTCGGTCTTAATGCCTGTTTTTATGGCAGATATCCGGCATTTAAAAATAGCGGCAGAGAGTATATTACAGCAGACTTACAGGAATTTTGAACTCCTTGTACTTTATGAAGGAAACAAAACGGATTTATGCTTTCCGTATTTAAAAAGTATAGCAGACAGCCGGGTAAAGGTATTGCATTTTCCAATGAAGACAGGATTGCCGAAAAGCCTGAATGCTGGAATCAGGGCAGCCCGCGGGACATATCTTGCACGTATGGATGCAGATGATTTTTCAGAACCGGAACGCTTTGAAAGACAGCTGGATTATATGGAAAAACACAGGGAAATAGATGTACTGGGCTGTGTATGCATGGACATGTCATCTCATCATCTTAGATTCAGCAAAAAAGGTAAATCCGCAAGTCAGAAAGGCAAGAATGATGTTTGCAAATGCCGGAGTTGCACATCCATCAGCTTTTATCCGTAAGCGTTTTTTGGATGAGCATGGTATCTGGTATAACGAAAAAGTACAGGGGTCAGAAGATTATCATCTATGGGCTGATATTGTTATTCATGGCGGAAATATAGATATCATTCCTGAGATTCTTCTACGCTACCGGGTACATGACGGACAGGCTTCACAAAGGTTTTCAAAAAAAATGATGCAATGGGATGCGCAGGCAAGACAAAAGCAGCTGTCCAGATATGCGGATTTCAATAAGAAAGAAAAAGCAGTATTTTCGGATTTTAATAATCCGTGGTTGCAGGATATTCATATTCAAAAAACAATTGCTTTGTTTGAAAAACTAAAACAGGCCAGCCGGGAAAAGGCAGATGGAGAACAGATTTTAGAGTGTGAAATCGCGTATCAATGGATATATAAAGCAGTCAGGAGCCATAACGGTAAGATGCTGGAAATCAGGAATCTGCATAGGATATGGGTGCATGGAGCGTTTAGTTATATGATAAGTGACGTTATAAAGGCGGTTTGTGGAAAAGTGCTGCCGCGCATAAAATACCGGCAAAGGGGATAAAGCAGGCATGATAGTGATGCAGTTTCAGGGTGGATTGGGAAATCAGATGTTTGAATATGCATGTTACCGTGCGCTGGTTTGCAGGGGAAAACATGTCAGGCTGGATAACTCTTTTTATATTCGAAAGTCCTGTGCATATGCAATAGGTAAATTTCCAAATATTAAGATGAAAAGATTTAGAGGGTTTCATAATTATTTATACTTTGCAGTTATGGGTGCTTTTCGAAAAATATGCAGGTTTATTCATATGAGTTATTCGGAGAATATGGAACTGCCATATGATGAAAAAGTGTTTGAACAGAATGCAGGACTGCTTTGTGGTTATTTTCAGAATGAATATTACTTTAGGGATATCATGGAAATAATTCGAGAGGAGCTGAGATTTCCGGATGGGGAAATAAAACTCCAGGAAAAAATTCAGAAGATAGAGGATGGGTTTTATATCAGCATTCATATCAGGCGAAAGGATTATCTGGAACTGTCAGATATCTATGGCGGTATATGTGATAAGCGGTATTATCAGGAAGCAGTCAGTATTATGCAGGATAAATATCCTTTCGCAGAATTTCTGGTATTCAGCGATGATATTTCATGGGTAAAGAAAAACATGGATATTCCAAATGCGCAGATTATTCCGCGTGAATATTTTGACAGCTATGAAGACTGGTATGATATGTGCCTGATGAGTCATTGCAGGCATCATATTACTGCAAACAGTACATTCAGCTGGTGGGGAGCATGGCTGAATCCTGACAAAGGCAAAACGGTAATCTGTCCAAAACGCTGGGATAACCGGTATCTGGAGCGGGGATTGGCATGCGATGGATGGATTGCTCTATAGGAGGCAGGAAAATGAAAAATATAGCAGTGGTTTTTGGCAGAAACACAGAGTTTCATACGCTGTTTCCAAAAGAGTCTCCTTTTGTAAAAGGAATCAGGTATTGGACAAATATGCTGAAAGATGAGCTGGAAAACAAGGGCTACAGACTGATTTCTTATCTAGACATGAAAGACGCAGAGGATGTGGAAGCTTTTTTTCATTTTGACCGGTTGCGAAAAGATATTTTAAAGCAGTATTCTGGCAAATACCATATATATCTCGGATTTGAACCAGCTGTTGTAGAACCGGCACATGCTCCAAAAGTGATGTCACTGCTGGCACGGTATGTTTATGATGCAGTATTGACCCTTCACACGGATATTTCAGGAGAAAGGATTTATCCGGTCAGGCTTCCGGCTGACATATGCTTCATCAGAGAAGATGGCCGGCAGCCTGAAAAACTGGCCTGTCTGTTTAGCGGTGATAAAACTGGATTTGGTAAAGAACTGTATTCTTTGAGAAGAAAGACAATCCGTTATGCGGAAAAAAATTTTATAAATGAATTTGCTTTTTTTTGGAAACTGGGGCAGGCCCTATTCCGCTTTTCGGTGTTATCAGGGATATACGGATGACAAACGAAAGGCAGCGGAGCCGTATAAGTTTTGTTTTTGCTTTGAAAATGAATATGGCATGCGGGGGGGGGTATCAGAAAAAATTTTTGAGGCTTTGTGTATAGGAACTGTGCCTGTATACATGGGGGCTAATGATATTTTGGAATATGTTCCCAGAGAATGTTTTGTGGATTTTCGTAATTTTCAATCTTTAGAACAATGCTTCCGGCATCTGAAAAGTATGTCAGATGAAGAATATAAAAGGTATATATCTGCAATACGTGCGTTTATGACATCTGAAAATACCAAAAATCAATATTCTGCACAACATATGGCGGACACATTCATTCAGATTTGCAAAGAAAAAAATATTCATAAAAGCAGAAGACTGTATCTTGCTGATATGTATAGAATTGTTCGAAAGGTGTATGTGGTATTTTGCAGGCTGAAACGGTTATTAACATAGTACTGGCAGAAAGGGTGATAAGACTGGGTTTTCTTAGAAAGATTTATTCAGGTGTTTCCAGAATGCATTATGAAAAGAATAATATTTTAGATAAGACAAGCTGTGTCAGGTCTCATTGTTATCTGATTCGCTCAAAGCTTGGATATCATTCGAGCTTAAATAGCCGGTGCAGCCTGGCATATGCTTCAATTGGAAATTATACACAGCTCGGGCAGTATGTGCTGGTCAATCCAAGGGACCATATTTATCAAAATTTTATGATAGCGGATGACATTTATACAGCTGGTGAAGAAGCTTTTGAAAAAGGACTGGCAGAGTTTGGAGGGTATCAGGTTAAAATAGGACATGATGTCTGGATTGGAGACCGGGCAATTATATTATCACATGTTGAAATTGGAAACGGGGCAGTTATTGCAGCAGGTTCTGTTGTGACAAAGTCAGTGCCTCCCTATGCGGTTGTCGGGGGGGGGGGCCGGCACGGTTTATTAAGTGGCGGTTTCCAGAAGAAACCGTGCTGAAAATGGAAAGATTGGCCTGGTATAACTGGACCATCGATAAAGTAATGCAAAATAAACATATGCTGGAGGAACTGGCAGGGTTTCAGATGATTAAGTATATGGAGGACTATTGTGCGAGAAAAAAAGATATGGAAATATTTTAATGAGCGTGAATATCAGCTATGAGGACAAAAAAATCCTTTATTAATATGCTGGCAAGCATATTTGTTGCGATAGAAATAACCCTGGCAGGGATGTTTAACCGGAGATTTTTTATTCAGAATCTTTCTATGGAATATCTGGGGTGTAATGCTGTGTTCAGCAATGTTTTAGAGCTATTATCTGTTGTATGCTGCGGAGCATCTGCGGTAAGCTATCTGGCTGTCAAAGCAATGGCACGGGATGACAGGAACAGCATTCAATGTGTCTTTCAGATGATACATATTTATCAATGGGTTTCTTGCGGGCTGCTGGCATCTGCTGGGTGTGTTCTGGCGTTTATTTTTCCGGGTTTTTCTGCAAAACACGACTGCTTTTTCATGGGAGTTTCTTCAGCAGGTATATCTGCTTTTTCTGGCAGATATCTGCCTGTCTAATTGGAGCGGTTTTACCGGGAGTCCAGGGTATTATGACTGCATGATTAAGGCGTCTCAAAATATGGCAGTCTGTTCTGTATTTGATTTTATTACAACTAACATTTATATGATATTGCAGTGTGTGATTCTTGTTTATACGAAAAATTATCTCCTTTATTTAGGAATCGGGTCAGCTGCGAAAATAGTTTATATTATTCTGACACGAAATTATTGCTATAAAAAATTTCCTTATCTGCGTCAAAAAACAGCTGTCACATGGGAACAGATGAAAGAAACAAAGCTGTTTTCGGAAATACGAAATAATCTGGTTGTCACAATCGCTGCAGTTGTTTTTAACGGAACAGACAGCATTGTAATTACCAGTACCTTGGGAATTACAATAACAGCATTGTATAGTAATTATCAGGTGCTTTATAATCAGCTTCGCAGGCTGGCAGGAAAATTTTTAAATGGCATGTCCGTTTCTGTTGCTGATTTTCTGCATAAGACATGTGAAGATGAAAAAAAACGGACACTTTTTTACCGGGTTCAGTTTTTGTGCGCAATTACAGGAATAATATGCTGCTGCGGTCTGTATGGACTGGCACAGCCGTTTATTTTTTTATTTTTTGGCAAGGAACTGCTTTTAGAGCTGAAAGTTGTATTTGTTCTTTCACTTTTGCTGTTTCTGATTATTTTCAGCATAGGGTGTGCGATGTTCCGGCATGCTATGGGAAAATACTGGATTGACAGAAATTACCAGATGGTTTCAGCGGCTGTAAATCTTTTGCTGTCTGTTTTACTCGCGAAAAGAATTGGAATAGAAGGGATTTTGCTTGGAACAATAGCTGGGTCTCTGATTGCGACACAGGGGTATTTGAAAGTTATCCGAAAAGAAGCCATTGTGACTTTTACGTACAGGGAATGGTGGATGCAGGGATGGTTATGGTCTTTTTTTGCACTGACAGCTCTTTGTCTGTCTGATTTATCCGTTTCAAAGCTGAACTTTTCCATTCCATCCATTTGCTTGCGGGCAGTTTTTTCATTGACGGCTGCATTGTCTGTCATACTGGCGGCCTGTGCGGTTTCCAGAACGAATCGAAATTGTGCAGTATTTTATTTTAATAAGATAAAACAGGTGTTTATGAAATTTCGAAGGAGGATGAAACATGGAATCGGAAAAGAGCGGTAAATGGAAAAAGGTATTTCTGGGGTTAAAAGTGTTAGCGGGGTATCCCTTTGCTTCTCCAATGAAAAAAGCTTTTCTGCGGTTCCGCCTGACAAAAGGGGAAGAAAAGAGGCATCAGTATGATGTTGGTGAAAATGATATTATTTTTGATGTGGGCGGGTATCGGGGAGAATGGTCTGAGGCATTTCTTTCCAAAAACTGCAGGATTTTCATTTTTGAACCATTATCAGCTTTTTCTGGTTTATTAAGTGAAAAATTTGAAGCCTGCCGGAATGTTAAGGTATTTCCGTTTGGGCTGGATAACAGGACACATACAGCAAAGATTTCTTTAGAGGAAAATGGATCGTCTCAGTATCATGGAAAGGGGGGGGTACTGAGAACGTTAGGTTTGTCGATATTTTAGAATTTATGGAACGGGAACAGATTTCTAATGTCAGGCTGATGAAAATGAATATTGAAGGCGGTGAATATGATATTTTAGAATACCTGCTGGATAAAAAACAAATAAACAGGTTTGAAAATATACAGGTTCAGTTTCATGACATTCCGGAAATTAATGGTAAACAGCGAATGAAAAAAATATGGAAACGCCTGGAGAAAACACATACATTGGAATGGGCTTACCGTCCGTTTATTCATGAAAGCTGGAAAATAAAAAATAACAGACGGTCATGGAAATGAGGAGATTAGATTCATGAAAAGAGCATTAATAACAGGCATTACCGGACAGGATGGCTCCTTTCTGGCAGAATTATTGTATGAAAAAGGCTATGAGGTACATGGGATGTTAAGGCGCTCATCTTTATCAAATACAGTGCGGATTGAACATCTTATTAAAAAAGATAATATTATGCTTCACTATGGAGACTTGACGGATTCTTCTTCTGTCGTGCGGATTATGGCAGAATGCAGGCCTGATGAAGTTTACAACCTTGCAGCACAGAGCCATGTTGCAGTCAGCTTTGAAGCGCCTGAATACTGTGGGGATGTAGCTGCGCTGGGGGTATTGAGGATATTGGAAGCTGTAAGAATGCTTGGAATGGAAAAATCCTGCCGTATTTATCAGGCATCTACGTCTGAGCTGTATGGACGGGTGCAGGAAATTCCACAGGATGAACAGACACCGTTTCATCCTTATTCACCGTA
>Ga0224748_10289_pt1 | contig 14779 bp, 21 predicted proteins | sample LIM_F_Water_Neg_FD_182074 | JGI IMG/M metagenome (GOLD analysis project Ga0224748, IMG submission 182074) | Enriched cells from gastrointestinal tract of the lab mouse from Pacific Northwest National Laboratory (PNNL), Richland, Washington... | ecosystem: Host-associated > Mammals > Digestive...
CCTCGTTCATCTCGCGGATGGAGAAGAACTTCCGCTCACGCAGCGCCGCAATGATCCATGTCTGGGCAAAACGCACAGATGCTTCCGCTGCGCTCTTGTCCTGGGGCTTGCGGACGCGAGCCGGAACGATTGCCGTGCCGTAGTATTCGGCCAGCTCCTGGTAGCTGCGGTTGAGCACAGTCTCGTATCGGGTGTTAGCCGTAGTGGCTGTCTTGCAGTTGTCCGGAATCAGCAGCCGTGTCACGCCGCCAAAATACTGGAAGGCATGGACGTGGCAGGACAGCCAGTTCTCTGTCTTCATGTCCTCACAGACCTCCGCATAGGTGTAGCAGCTGCACGGCAGCACGGCCATGAACAAGTACGCCGGGCTCTGTTTACCGGTTACCAGATCATATACCGGAAGGGTATCGCCCGCCCAGTCCACCTGCATGGCGTCTCCCGGCTTGTGCTGGATGCGCATGGTGGCCTTCGTCACCCGCGCCCACCTCCGGTACTTGTCCCCAAACTGCGTGCTCATGTACGGCGTTTCCCCAGCCTCATGGCACTTCCGGCAGTATTCCTCCCACAAAAGCGCCATGGTCACCCCAGGCTTCGCCAGCTCCCGGTGAATGTACGGATAGTCCGGCTCCACATACCGGCACCCGCTCTTATACTTACCAGGGAACAGAATCTCCTCCAGCTCTGCGTTGGTGATGTCATCATCCAGCGGCCACGCGATTTGCTTCTCCTTTGCTGCTTGCAGAACGCTGCGGACGGTGTGCCGCGAACAATGTACCGTTGATTCGATTGTTCGTTGGCTGTGGTTGAGGCTATCCAGTCTCAAGATCTCCAGATAGTTTGGCATGGTGGGACCTCCAATTGATATAGTCACAGTTTCCTGTGCTACGCCAATTATACAGGTCCCTTTCTTTACTTTCGTGGAGTGGGGCTCCCTTCCGGCTGGGTGGGGCTAAAATTCCGTGCAGATGGAGCTGCTGGTCCGGTGTATGCACTCTAATTTGTCTTTGTTGCCCACTACTTGCTTCAGATGGTGCGTTTCCGCATACTGATCCAATTCCAACTGAGCCACCCAAAAATCTTTCACGTATTTCAAAGATCGAATGCCTGACTCCCGACGTTGCCCGGGTTTTGGATCAGCATAGCGGCGGAACCCCTTATAGACATCACCTATCCCTGCTCGAACGAAGTAGAAATTGCCCCGGTTGTCCACATATCGCTTGATGGGCTGGGCTTGTGTTGCACGCTCCATATCGTTTAAGGCTGCCAGCAGTCCTTCCATATAGGCTCTGCACTCACTTTGGAGCAAACGGATATTCTCAGAGCTCAACAGTTCTGCATCGCCTAACCGATACCGTGCGCCGCTGTCTTCATACACACTGTCATACGGGAGGAACAAGACTCCCTCCCTGACGGGAATAAGCGCACCTCCGCCATACATATTGTCGGAAAATGGGTATTTCCAAATCAGTTGGTTCCCAAAACGTTCGCTATAAGTCTCACGAACCCTGTCCAGAGTTTTATCGAATCCCCCATATCGTTCAAGCATACGCAACAGCTCATCCATACCATACAACTTGCTTCTATTGACGGCCACGCCCATGTACCAGGTTGAGGGATCCGTATGATCTGCGGATGTACCCAGTTTCACGTCTGTGTCCAAATTGGACAACATCTGCTTCTCAATCTCAGGCGCAAGACACAGTCGCTTGACAAACGCAGATAGCTCCTGCGTTGACCAACAGGCTGCGTCCGGTGCCTTTTTGTAGCCATACTGATCCATCAAATAGTACAGTTTAGGGATGTCCGAAAGCGGAACCTGTTCTGTTGGAATAAACAGCATCAACTGCGGATCCCTCGCATTGTCATAGCAAAGACCGACTGTAATTTGCGGATTGATTTCGCGTGCCAGCCTTTCCAGGCGCTCACCGTAGCTGAACAGCACTGCATATTGTGCATCATACTCAACAGGGATACCCTGTTCCTGGCAATAATCGTCATCATATTCGGCACAAATGAGGATACCAGGCTGCCGATCCAGAAACACGATGTAGCAGCAAAGGCTCCATTCATCCGTCCAATACTCCTGATATGGCCGCTGAAGCGACAGCGGCAACTCGTCCACGCTATCCAGCATACGCTTTCCACACTCATGGATTTCCCCTATACCATTGCAGTAGTATTGCAATGCTTCATTTTTAATTTCTCTCATATTGGCCTCCTTTCGCCTAAATAATTTCTGACATATTGGTGTCTTGTAGATGGAATATCAGCATAGGATGCCTATATACTTGAACCCAGCACCTTGCTTATTCACTCAACATCAAGTTTTTCAGTCGTCTTTCAAGAGAGGTCCCCTTTAGTGTAGTTTCAATTTCCCAGTCATCGCCGGATTTCCATGCTCTGAACCGCTCTCCGGCCACCAAATGCGGAAAGTCATCTGGATAACGGGCATAGCCCTTCCGCTGTGCTGCCTGAGCTGGTATGGTGTTAATATAAAACACGCTTTCACCTTCTCTACGTTTTCCTTGCCGATTCAGATGGATAGAGCAAAAGGCCCTGTCCAGTGCTCATAGAGGTTCTGACAATAAAGATGCCCTATACCGCTATCAGCTCCAATCCTTAACAAGGATCCCTCCACTCTTGCAAAGCGCATAATCACGCTCCTCGTCTCCCCCAGCAAAATCGGAGGGGGCAGCACTATTGCAAAGTTCATTTGCCTTTTCCTCTGCCTCGGAATCGTTGTTCGCTGTAAAACTGAACACAATGCGTTGGGTGCGTTCCATGGTGATATGATATTCCATTTTTAACTCTCCTTCTTTGAACACATAGCTTCTACAATTTTTAGCCGAATCTGTTCCAGCGCAGCAATCATTTCGGCTTGTGTCTTACAATTGGTTCTCTTTGTTGGTGCATTGTAGTCGTCCAGAGGCCTTTCCGCGATATAATATGTTTCTGAAACCCCATACCCGCCGTCAACGCAGATCCAGAATTGCAGATTCAGTATCCTGCTTTCAGCCACAATATTCATAGGGCGAAACTTGCTTATAGATCCGGCCTGATAAAAATCATCAAACCCAACCTGGTGAAGCTTCATAATGATGCCTTGAAACCTCATGAGCTCATCTCCTCATAAAAAGATTGGCCCAGCAATTCGTCTTGATCCACGAGGATACTAATCGCACCACAACAGAGAAATTTGTCATTACCTGGCTCGCTTGTGTTGTGAGTTACACCATAAGCAGAAAAGAAATCATCTGGAATTTCCGTTTCCACATCTCCCCAATTGAAATCGTGACAAGTTGCTTCATAGGCCCGTTTCCCATCCTCAGTCTGAAGAAAATCACTGATAATCCCCCGCAGGTAGGCCTCACAAGCTGTCTCGCTCGGGTCCGGGAGCCGATCTTGAGCAACCCGGAAAGAAGATCGGTATAATTCCTTATTCCAACCATCGCACCGTTGACGGATGACCGTTACTGCGTATGCCACCACATCGCCAATAAGACAAACACCATTGGGATTATTCGACATTAGAAAGCCCCCCTCCGTATTACACTTTCGGGAAATGCGCATGGATGGTCACCTTGACAGCCTCTCGCAGATTTTCTGTATGATTGCCGCCATTCCCGTTGTAATGGTACCAGCGTCGTTGAATATCTGCTAAAAGGTCTTCATTATCAAGCAGGGATGACAAACTGCAGCCATCAAAACAGGGATCGTCTTCGCCCAGATCACTAATTTCGTCCAGAAGGTGTTTCCTCCGGATCTGTTCATCCTTAATTGTGCAGATCATATTGACTTCGGTCTCACATAGAGGAATAGATACCAGTTGGCCGCCAAACGTGCGGTGGATATAGAATGGATTAGGAGCAATAGGATTCATTACCACCACCGCGTTCGCCAAATCATCCGCCGCCTGAACAGTCATCATCCGACCCTCGGCGTGTTCCGCCAATAAGCTGGCAAACAGCATGTAATCAATCCACCAGGAAGGGCTTGCCGCCCTATCAATACCCCCATCTGGACGGGTTCCAAAGCCAGCAGGCTCTGCATCGGCGCAGTTTGTCTCGCATACAAAGGCATCCAGGCTCTCATAACCGAAGCCCTTCAGGACTTCCGTCATGGCCGATTCGTCATATTCGGACATAAAGATGACCTGGTGTACGAACTCCGCTTGTTGGCCGTGCTTATCATGGGTGACCCGTACTACTTCGTAGAGATTGCCAAAGTCCAGACATCGGACATAGCAGTAGTGGGCCGCGTCATCTGCATAGGCGTTCCAAGGTGCGGGGAGAAGTTGCTGTCTCATAAAAAAATACCTCCAATTCATTTATTTTGCCTGCACCGGCATAGAGAAATATATATAAAAACGCACACAGCCGAAATCGCTGTGTGCGTTATGCCTATAATGACGTTATGGCTCGGTTTATGAAACAAGGGTAGAAAAGAAAAAAGTGCCATCTGCAAGAATGCAAATGGCACTTTGATACACAGATGACTATGCGCACGTTTGTAGGCGACCCTGATACTTTATGTCTGCATTATATCATTACAGTAGTTGCAAGTCAATGTTGTTTCAAAAGAAAAAGCTTGTCAGACCAAGAGAAACACGATATAATATATTTATACAGTATCTGTAACCCTCTACCGGAGGTTCAAGTTTCCGTGTTTCACAGCATCCGAATGCCTGTGGGCGTTTGGGTGCTTTTTTGTATCCAAAACAATCGAATACCTCTGCCTGGTTGGCAACAAAGCGCACGAGCAGCTATGTTCGTGCGCTTTTTTATATAAATATCTCCGCCCTGGTCAAGGGCAAAATTAAGTTTGAAGGGAGTTGTATTAAGCAGTGGAATCAAAAAAAGCAAATTGCCGCATCCATTCCGTTATGGTTGATCACAGCCATAGGAAATCCGTTTTCTATGGCCGAGGTATCTGCCATGAGTGAGTACGGATACCAGTATGGGAGCGGACATTCTTTGCAGCCAGTGGTGCCTGGCCGCAGGGGAACCCCGCACCTGGATCGGATCTATCTTCCGCAACTGCTCCCCCTGGAGGAGTACGATAAGATCATCGTTCTTTTTTCGGGCGGTAAGGACAGTCTGGCGTGCGTTCTGGATCTCCTGGAGCGCGATGTTCCTCGGGAGCGGATCGAGCTTTGGCACCACGATATTGACGGAGGGCATCCAGAACGAAAGATGGACTGGCCAGTAACGCAGGCCTATGTGCGGGCCGTTTCTGAATACCTGGGGCTCACCCTGCGCACATCATGGCGCGTGAACGGTTTTTGGGGTGAGGTGTACCGCATGGGCGCCAGCTGGCCAATCCAATACATAGAGCCTGGCAGCGGTATCATCCAGGAATGCAGGCTGACAAAAAAGCAAATTCGCTCTGCACAGCTGCGGGAAACAATTTTGAGTAGTGTGGAGCAAGCGGAACTGGAGCAAATGGGACACCGCATGAAATTCCCCGCCAAAAGTGGAAACCTGGCCACACGCTGGTGCAGCTCCATCCTTAAAATTATGGTTGCTGACTCTGTAATCCGTAATATGGAATTGGATGAACTGAAGCGGATAGGTGACTGCAGAAAGTTTCCAGCAAAGAGCGGCATTTCCAGTGGACGCTACTGCAGCCCCAATCTCAAGCGTGAGGTGGCAGACACCCTGATCCGCAATTTGGACGATCTCCGGGCAGACGGCGAACGCATGAAGTTTCCTGCTAAGTCCGGGTGCCACCAGGGAAGATGGTGCTCCGGTGCGCTCAAAGCGCAGGTGGAGGATAAGCTGTATTCTCACATTGAAGACACCGCAAAGGACACAAAACTGCTTATCATCTCAGGAGAACGCCGGCAGGAGAGTGCCGGTCGTTCCAAATATAATGAGATGGAGATCCATCGCACCAACGCAACGGCCAGAGTCCACAGGCTGGTACACCAATGGCGCAGCGTCATCGACTGGCCTGAGACACAAATATGGGAGATCATCAAGCGGTGGCACATCACGCCGCACCCATGCTATGCCGCTGGATGGAGCCGCTGCTCCTGTGCCATGTGTATTTTTAGCTTGCCCAGGCACTGGGCCGGTATCCGGGAGCTGTTCCCAGATTGGGTCAGCGCCGTGGAGGAAGATGAACGTATCCTGGGCTTCACGCTGGACAATAAAATGACGCTGGCGGAGTACATTGGGGATGCGGTAAGCTGCGTATGTCGTGATGACCCGAAGGCTCTTTTCCAGCTAACCAGTGGGGAATTTTCTCTGGCCGATGTTGAACAGGCCGACTGGAAAATGCCCGCTGGCGCTTTTCGTGGTTCTGAAGGAGGCCCCTGCTAGTTGGTTACTTCCCACAGAAAACATCTATTTTTGAACAATTGAGGAGAGTGTATGTTATGACATTAGATAATCTTTTGACTCCGTTTGAGCGCCGACGTGTTATTGAGTATAGTGCGGATGGTGTCAAAGCAGTGCGTCACTGGTATGATGTGCAGCATGTAATAGGCACGATATATAAAAGTAAGGATATACTCGGTGATCTGGGCGAAACTGAGTTCAAGTTGTTTGTATTCTTCAACGACAAAGATGATGGAATGCAGTTTCAGTGGATGTCACACCCGGAGCGCTATACTGTAGAGCAAATAGCAGAAGTCATGCGTCGCAGTAAAGTAGATAGTGCAATCCAAATGTATTCCGATTTAAATGACCGCATGAAGCAGAATAAATTCATTGGTAATGCGCAAATTGAGTTTTTTCGCCAGTTTGATGCAGCCGCTGCTGATCGTTATACCCAGTACCGCGCAAAGTTTCTTGCCCGTAGGGAGGAAGAAGAGCACGAGAAAGCTTTAATGCGTCAAGCAGAGGAGAATGCAAAGCGGGAGAAAGAACAGGCTGAGCTGTTGGCTGAGAAGGCCAAATATCTGGGATGGGTTGACGACATGCCCCCATTGCGCTTTGGCCAGGTTTCAACCATTCTGAATGCCAGCATCCGAGTGGATGGTAAGATAATGACCCGGAGAGAATTTGTCATCAACTGTCTCAAGGATGGCTGGACACCTCGAAAAAAGGGTGGCGTCACTTCCTGGTACAAAAGAGGGGGAGAAGTTCAGGAGAGTAAACCCAGAACTGAGTATCATCTGCACAAAGCCGAATACGTGTATCAAATTAGCAAGACTGAGTACGATTTTGCGGTATACCTGGCAGAGCATAGCGCTACGCTCAATACCTAACTGCCCGCGCACCCACTTGGGCAACTTCATTGATTCAAAAGGAATCCTTGCAAGACAGCAGATGGTCAGGCCATATTCTGCATAGTACTATCTGCGCAAAATCACCTTAGGTTGGGGGACACATTATGGAACAGATTAAAGCGGTGCTCGCCGCTCAAAATCAATATCTGCAATGCTATGGACATCCATCTGAAGAAGACCACTCGCTGAACGACATAAACAGGGCTTTGATTGAGGCGATGAATCAGTACTGCGGCCAAGTTTATGTTGGGTCTATAAATGGACATACCGCTCTGATTCAATACGATGGCAGAAAAATTTACAATTTCCAGTATGATTTTTGTGTGGCCAACTATGACTCGGAATTGGACAAACTGCTTCAACACTGGAAAAAAGAGCATTGCGTTGACCAACTGAATGCGATCTATGAACAGCTTCAAGTGCTGGACGGACATCTTCTGCTTTGGGTATAGCAGCACAGGAAAGAGGAAGCGAACGATATGGAGGTTGATATGATGACCACAGCTAAGGAAATCGCCAAGTACATAATGGAAACCGGCGTGAAGGAAACAAGTGAGGGAAACTGGTGTTTTCGGTTTAGCGAACTGGACGAACAGTTTGGAACAAACCTGTCTCACGATGTTGGATTCATTGAAGCCGTAGAAGACATACTCTATAAGGTCTACGGAGACGCCATTTTGGATTTGTGTGTGGTGGCCCCGCCCGGGACGCCGCTGACCGAGGACATGAAAACGCGAAACTGGTGCTGTGCCGGCGAGTGTCCCGGCTACCCGCTCCCCACAGATATGCAGTTTGACGTTAATTATGCACTGGCTTACTGCCCCAATTATGAGTGGCATGAGGGCGATGGGAACATTTTCGGTTCCTATGAACAGTTTGAGAAAAGGGAAATTGTACCGCTCCCGGCTATAGAAAACCATTTGGTCTATGTAATCACGGGGGAATACAATGGTATCCAGGACGAGTGTATGGCGTTCAAGCGGAAAGAGAGTGCCATCAGAAAGTTCGAGGAGTTGACTGGCCTCACATGGCAGCAGTACCTTGATGGGGTGTACGAGTATAAGTTCGGCACATACTTCTACCGTTTCTTCGAGTGCTTCTATGAGGATCAAGCAGAACAGTAAGGAGGCCGTATATGAATCAAAATCAATTGAACGCCCTGTTCCACAGTACCACAGACGAACAGTATAAAAAGTTCCTCTGTGACCGTGGATGGGAATTTGAAACTGAAGCGGAGGCAACGGCTGCTTATGCGAGGATGAAAAAAGCATCCTCTGGTGCTATGCTCACCGAGGAAGAGTTCCTTTTGGAATTGAAGCCAGAGGATACATCTGATTTAAACAAGCAGCTCTACAACCGGCTTTGCGAACTGGTGGAGCAAGGTGCTCTGCGGGCGGCTGACCTCTATCAGTACGCACACTTCAAGTGGTGCTTCCGCCACCCGGAAGCAGTCATCGCCTGCGAAGTCGGGCGGAAACGCTGGGTGGTCAACAACTGCGGCGAGGAAATCGCTGCAGAGCGCGCTCAGCAGATCATCCACAATGAATGGGGGTTTGAGACCGCTCTTGTTGAAATCGTTGGCACCCCCTACTATGACGCAACGGACTGGAACTTCATTCAGTTCCGTTGCAAGGGCGTGGGGTGGGTCATGTGCAACGATTCCCTGTATCAGATCTACCAGTAAGGCTTCACTACTAGCTGCCAGGACTGCACCAGGATTGAACGCAAGAAAAACCGGGGTGTCGCAAACTCTGCGATGCCCCGGTTTCCCGGAATAAAATCATCATTGACAAAAGGAATTCTTGCAAAACTGCTGAAAAAAGCATATAATATAAATAACAAGGAGGATCGGAGCATATCAACTACGATTACACCACTTTCGCAGCTTCCTCTATCAGATGACTTCATGTTTGGTGAGGTCATGCGGCAGCCCGATGTATGCAGACTTTTCCTTGAGTGTCTGCTGGAAAAAGATATAGCCCACATTGAATATATCAGCAAGCAGGAAGATATGACGGACGATGTTTCCGGGCATGGGATTCGATTAGATGTCTATCTGAACGATGCTGCTGGCACTCACTACGATATCGAAATGCAAAAAATCAGTAGTAACGGTCTGGAGCGGCGCATCCGATACTACCAGGGCGGCATTGACCGCCGGTGCTTGGGCAAAGGACTGGACTACACCGAACTGCCGGAAAGCTTTGTGATTTTTATTTGTGATTTTGACTATTATCATGCAGGCTTGGCCCGTTATGAACGCATAAGTCGTATCAATGGCCGCGGGGACATTGTCTATGATGACGGCAGTCATGCCATCATTTTAAACAGCCACTATGAGGAGGGCAACGCACCTGCACCTATTTTAGAATTTCTGGATTATGTCCGAACAAATAATGATCAGTTGCAGCCATCAAGTGAGTTAGTGCAAAGAGCCAAACAGGCCGTACATGCTGTGCGCAACGACCGGACAAAGGAGGTGCCATATATGACTTGGGCGATGAAAACCAGAGACTTGCTGCGGCAAGGCCGCGAGGAGGGTCGTGCAGAGGGCCGTGAGGAAGGCCGTGCAGAAATGCGCGAAGAAGGCATTAAGGCTCTTGTAGTCACTCTAAAGGGCCTTTCTCAGACACCAGCTCTGACTATTCAGAAGGTGGTGGAACAGTTTGGCCTGTCCGCAATGGAAGCAGAGGAAAAGACAAAACTGTATTGGGAACAGTGACTTGGCAAAATGACTTGGGCAATGAAAACCAGAGATTTGTTGCGGCAAGGCCGTGAGGAGGGCCGTGCAGAGGGTCGCGAGGAGGGCCGTGCAGAGGGCCGTGAGGAAGGCCGTGCTGAAATGCGTGAAGAAGGCATTAAAGCTCTTGTGGTCACTCTAAAGGATATTTCTCAACCACTGGATCTGACCATTCAAAAGGTGGCGGAGCAGTTTGGCTTGTCCGCAGCGGAAGCAGAAAAAGAAACGAAATTATACTGGGACCAGTGATTTGTCTCCATGATTTTAAAAAGGGATTGCAATTCTCCGCACAATTGGATATAATTCTTTTATACAGTATCAATTGATTGCGTGAGCAGTCAAAGTAGCCGTGTTACAAAGCGTCCAGAGGTATTCTTACCTTTGGGCGCTTTTTATTATATATGGCCCTTCGGGGCATAGTTTGGGACACAGATCAGTGTCCCTTTTCCATTCCATAAAAAGGAGGGCAGCAAGCGGCACATGCGCAATGTATGCGAAAAATCCGCAGTAAGGAGGTTTGGAATTTGAGAGAATTTACATTCAATCAATCTGGCTTGAACAAATGGATCCACCAAAATCAAGCCAAGTACACTGGCGATTTCATCGACGGCACCCTGCTCGACAACTTTGTCCTGTGTTGCAAACGAGGCTACGCTGCTATTTATGAGCGCCCACTAAATGAGTGGTCCAGTTGCTACAGGGTGGAGTACGAACACGGGGCAGCTCAGGAGATCTGGAAACGATGGTATCAATTTGAGGCCTCAGCAGCAGCCGAGGTGGAGGAAAAATGATAGATCTTCACATGAAAGAATTTGATGGAACAACTTTTGGCATGTCCGTAGCCGCATCGTCACCAGCGTACAAACGGATGAAGAAGAACGCTTTTAATGGAAAGGTAAAGCCATACAGGAGCAGTATTGAAAGGACTATGCGCTGCGTTTGGGCTACTGATGTTGCTGCAGCTATGGGCGAAGCCGGTTGGCTTGTGAGTGAATTAAAATGTATGGAAACTATCCGATGGGGTAACGACCCCACAGAACACTATATCATCTATGGGGAGGACAATCATGGATAAAAGCCATATGACCAAGTACATCAAAGTGAATTTTCCGTTGACCGAAACAGATTACCTGGCAGGAAATGGCGAGGGGATGTGGGTAAAAGTCGATCCAGCGACTAAGGCGGCGTATGACGCAGATATTTCTGGTGGTCGGTATGTTGGTATTCTGGACAACGACAGCATCTACTTTCCCGGCTTGACTCATGGCGAGTGCGTTCCATTCGAGATGCGGGGAATTTACAGACCCGTAGTAGATTTTCCCGGGTTCTTGTCCAAACTCACTCGGCTCACTCCGGAGGGCAAAACGGCTGTCATCAAGGCGATTGTTACTCAGACAAGCGATGCCCATATCATTGATTCATCCAGCCCAAGTTCTGAGGGATTGCCCTGCGGTGATTGCCAGTTTTGTGAGGATACATAAGGAGTATTGTCATGGCAAAGTACATCCCACCTGAGCAAATGACGATCCAGCAGATCCAATCAGAAATAGATCAGGCTTTTCAGCCGTGGAATGATATCGCCAGCAATGGCTGTCAGGATCCAATTTGGCCTGATGGCACTAACATGAACATAGTCCGCAATCACATCATTTTCTGGTACATGCTGTTGGACGAAAAACGCAGCGCTGATGCGCAGATGTCGCTTTGGAATCGATCCGCTACGGAAGTGAGTCATAGACCTGTCCCGCCAGAAGTCTCAGACTATTATATGGTTGTTGACTGTGAGTATTCCGACCGCTTAGCTGATAGATATGGCTCGGCGTTGGTATGGGGAGAAAGAGGAGCATACCGAGCCTAATGTTACCTGTGTGTTCATTTGCCCATCAAAAATAGAAAACTTTTTAAGGAGTTTAAAATGTTGCTAAAAAAAGGTGAAAAAATGCGTTGCCCCAAGTGCGGTGGGACAGTATTCTGCTCTACAGCACATGTTACCCAGGATTGGGAATTGGATGAAGCCGGTGCGTTTCAAAGGTGCTTAAACGATTGTCTTGAGGTAACGCATTTCCCAAGTACAGAGGATATTTGGGATTGTAAACAATGCGGGTACAGTGATTCAGGACAAAAGTTTATCGTCCAAATGAGGTGCGCAACGTGAAGAATTATGATATCGGCCTTGTGGCGGAAGGTCTCACCACCTACGCCATTGAGCGACAAAACAGCTTTGAGCGTTACCAGCCCCAGGGTGTCCCGTCCTGGGCGGAGTCCCGGCGCTTTTGGACTGATGCCATCCTCCAGGGGATGGTGCGGCTGGAGGGTGGGACGCCCACTCCTAAACTGATGGAGCGGTTCGACCAGCGGCTGGAGGAGGCCCGTGGCTGTGCCGCTGCAGAGTTGCTGTCCCCCACCGCGCAGAAGGCGCTGGTGCCCACCCTGCGCGGTTACGTCTCCGCGTTGGAGGCCACCGGCGAACACCGGGGTCTACAGGTGGCGGTGGTGCGGGAGCTGCTGGAGGACATGGTTTCTCACCTCTCCTGGGATAGCGCCGCCAACGGCCTCAACCACGCCAGAGACGAGGTGGACAGTGTCCTCTTGCGCATGACGACGAGGAAGCCCATCCACTTCACTCGCATCCTGCTGGGCAGCGACACAGGTCCGGCGGATGACGATTTCGTGTCCGGCATCGTCACAGACGCGGGCGGCGTACGCAGTACCAAGTTGTTCGCACGGTTCTCCCAGGCACACCCGGAGGTGGAGGAGTGGCCTGCGATTGCCACCGTCTGGCTGTGCGGTGGGCAGACGGTGACTGCTGCCACGGTTCCCGCCAATGAACTGGAGCTGAAAATCATTCGGGAGGTGGGAACACGGTTCCTGGACTGCCCCGGCGTCCCCCCGCTATGGCCCCATGAGCTGCGGATCCCCGTCCAGGAGCAGAAACCTGCGGAATGGGTATTCTAAAATTTTTGAGGAGTTTAAAGATGAAAGCAGAAAAAATAGAGTTCACTTGCAATACCGAGTCCTGCATCTATTGGGAAAATTGTGACTGTAAGCATCCGGCACCCATCACTATTCAAGAGCATTGCTGCATAGGTTATGAGCCTAGGGAACATGCGTCTCCCGGCGAACTTCAAACCCATACATTTGCCTCGCCAAAGCGTATGATGGAGATTGCCAATAATGCAATTGATTCCTTCGGGGAACTGTTAAATGGACGAATGCTCTACGACGCTCTGGCCGGTTCCTTGAAAATGGATGATGCAGAGATCCTTGCTGCAGGGTTTACCACCTTGCGGGAGTTCATGTGCGAAAAGGACAATGATAAAGAATAGTTATTGCTCATACGAATTTTAAAAAGAGCCCGACCACAAAAAAGTTTCCAAGAAAAGTTTGAATTGAGATTGCAATATTTATAGAAGTGCGGTATAATACCGTCATAAAGTATCAGATGGTTGCGTAGCAGTCAGAGTTGCCGTGTTACAAAGCGCTCAAAGGTATGAATACCTTTGAGCGCTTTTTTATTATATATGGCCCTCCGGGGCAACGTTTGGGACGCTGAAAAGTGTCCCTCTCTTCATTTCACGAACAAGGAGGTGAACAATGTGAGCGAGGAATTGACCTATATCATCTCTCCTTACGCAGGGGACATTGAAGCCAATGTAGCATTTGCGGTCCGTTGCTGTCGGACAGCCATTCAACAGGGGCATACCCCTATTGCCGTCCATCTGCTCTATCCCCAAATTCTGGATGACCAGAATCCGGCTGAGCGGGAAAAAGGGCTGGAACTGGGTCTGAACATCCTGCGGCACTGCGCTGCCGCTTGGGTATGCGGAACCACAATCAGCAGCGGCATGGACGGTGAGATCCAGGCGGCAAAACAACTGAACATTCCAATTCGATATGTGGAGGAAATCGTATGAAACAACTTGGAAACTTGGCGCTTGTCTGCGCAAAGCGGCCGTCCCTGCTTCTGGAAATCCATGATGGCACAGCATCCGTCTATGTGGGCGCGGGCCCGGATCGGGCCATTCTCAGCGCACGCTGGGACAACGATACGGAAATTGAGTGCATTATCCATGAGCTCAATTTTGGAAAATACTGCACCGATGCAAATACCTCTACTGCGGAGACTCAGGGACAAAGAGACGAGGATGCACTTTGGAACCTTTTGCTCAAGCACAGAGGGCATAATGTCGGTATTGTTTCTTATGGCGATCCCGACAATCCGGCAGATGTTTGCCTTGAGTGTGAAGACTGTGGCGAGGTCATCCTTGATGCCGAACTCTATACCCTATCTGCGCGAGAAGAGAATTAGAGCCACAAGCATCCGTTCTTCAGGATATTTTTTTGCGTGGAAAATCAAATGCTGAAACTCCATAAATTTTTCTTGCAAATACCTCTGGAAGCGGTTATAATACGCTCATAAAGTATCCGTAGATTACACCAGTAATCAAAGTGACTATGTTTCAAAGCGCCCGAAGACCATGCGGTCTTTGGGCGCTTTTTTTATATATGGCCCTTCGGGGCACAAATTTGGGACACTGAAAAGTGTCCCTCAGACTGTCGAAAAGCGGCCTGCCAGGGAAATGTCCTGGCAGGCCGCAAAACGCAAAAGATACATATGGGCGGAAAACAGGAGGAAAGAGAGAGGAGATAGCCGATTTGCTTTCCATCGGGCCAGCTTTTTGAGATTCATGGCAGCAAACTTGAGCCTCACCCATTTGGAGACCTGGGCCAGACCTCTATAAAGCGTATAGCGCATACCGTGCTTTTCTTTGGCATCGGCAAAGACTCGCTCAATGGTCTCCTTG
>Ga0224748_10291_pt1 | contig 14767 bp, 23 predicted proteins | sample LIM_F_Water_Neg_FD_182074 | JGI IMG/M metagenome (GOLD analysis project Ga0224748, IMG submission 182074) | Enriched cells from gastrointestinal tract of the lab mouse from Pacific Northwest National Laboratory (PNNL), Richland, Washington... | ecosystem: Host-associated > Mammals > Digestive...
ACGAAATGTTTGAACTAACGAAGAAGGAATTTCTTAGGGAAAACGGTGTAGGCAATGGAGATACAACAAAACGTGACGATGTATATTTAAATTTATACCGAAAAATGAATAAGGAAGGCCACGATGATCCTTTGCAGCAGGGCGGCAAGGGGATTTTGTGGTTCAGGAAAAGTTACGGCCTATCAGGTACGCACCCTTTGGGTGCGGAAATGCGGATTACAGGCCGGATTCCCTGTAAAGGGCAAATCACATAAAATGCCGGCAAGGGCTGATTATCAAAGCAAAGGGCAAAAAGAGGGAAGGGCCAGCAGGGGGAAGGTTATCGGATAAAATAAAATTTTTATAAAACCTATTCCAACGGGAAAGGGGTTGCGCTATAATGATGGTATCAATAAACTTGAATTTTGAGGGGGATTACAATGGCTGAAAATAATGAAAAATCCAATGAAAAAATGGTTCATGACGGCGTTTCACCCATCCATGTCCCGGAAGGGGACGAAGACCAGGCATTTCAAACCCTTTGGGAATACCTTATTCCACCTTATGGGAAAGCACAAACCGCGCAGGGGGAAATGATCCGGATTGCAGGCAGGGTGCAGCATGAGTTTTTGGGCAACGGCTGTATCAACTGGGATGAGGATTTTCATAAAATGTTGGACGCTTTCTTAAAATACCTTTCATTGGGTAATGGATTTGACGACAAAGATTTGAAAGTTGCAGAAGTGCTGGTCCAGCTCTTAAAAGAGAATGGGGACAAAGGCCTCATAGATGACCGGTTGACCACGGTCCTATGTAGCTGTGCCATGGCTTGGGTCAAACAGAATCCAGAGGTCATAGCCCCTTTGAAAGCAGAATATAGCAGATAGGATCAATGTTCCATTTACCGTCGGGCTGCGGTTTCGGGCTGCCCTTCGGCTTTCAATTTACCAAACGGAGAAAGGCAGGGGGTAGTGGAAATAATTTTATGAAGTGGTTAAAAAGACTGGGGATTGCGCTTTTATCTCTGCCGATCCTATTAATCGTAACTTTTGTGCTGTATGAAATTTTTGGCATGTGCATAAACCATATTGCTACCAAACAACAAACCGATACGTTGCGGATGCATTTAGAAAGTGAAATTCCGGATATGGAGGTCATAAGTGTTTATTCGGAAACCGGGAATACTTCGGGGACGGGAAACCATGTTGATTGTCTGTCCTCTATTATATTTTCAACAAAAATGCAAAAAGCAGAGATTGAGGACTGTATGTCGGAATATTATGTGTTTGACGGATGGGACTGCTATGTGGATAAAACAGAAGACGGGTATTATACAATTTACATCAATACATCGGCTCCGTTTGCGCATAATATAGAGGGGCACTGACTCTCTGCTCACCTGTGGGCAAACAGGGTAAAATGAAGTTTTGGGGGATAAGATAAATGTTTAACTATGAAAAGTTCGAAAATGATGTGCTCGGGCAGATGGAGGCTGTTTTAGATAAGTGGGCGGAAGAAAAGGATGACCTTTATATTTTTTCGCTTGATTGTGCCAGAGGGATGGAATCTATTGGCGTTATCGCAAATACCACACATTATTTAGAGGAACAGGCCGAACCGGATTCCGAAGATTATGGCTATTATAAATATTGTGAAGAAGAATGGGAACTCTACCATGCGTTTGAGGCTATCTCAACGGATATGGGCAAATATTTAGCCGAAAACGGCAGTATCTTTTCAGGCCCGGAAACGCATGTGTATTCAGAAGCTTTTGATAGACATTGTGAAAAAATAATAGGATGTTGCCAAAATGCGCTGGCATGTTTTCGAAAAGTTTTAAACCAAAATCATTCAAATTTATTGTTGACGTTTAATATTAGAGGATATTTAGACGGGGAGGAAAGGATGGAAATTTTCAAAAAAGTAAACAGCGGGAATGCCATCCAAGAGTATTCCCGGCATTTGGAAGAATTTGAATAATTCCCGCCCCGGTGCCAGGCCGGTACTGCCCTTGAAAGTTGCCCTGCCTAGGGCTCGGGCATGAAAGGATAATAAGTATAAAAGGCCAAAGGGCCTTTGTGCTGAAAAAGCAGACACATTGACGCAGAACCAATCAACCATAAAACCGATCAACTATAAAACCGGTCAACCGTAAAACATCATGTTATTACGGTTATCGGTTTATTTTTATTTGAATTTTAGGAACAGGGCCCAATAAAACAAAAAGGCAGGGGCGTAGTGGGGCCGTAAGGATATGCCAGAAAAAATAGGATTTTTTTCCATTTGCCCTCGACAAAAACCGGAAAAGATATTATAATTAGAATAATTCTAATTCAAAGGCGGTGAAGAAGTGGGCAGGTACGCAGAATTGATATTGGAATTAGTGAACCGGTCTAAGGGGCATATGACAGCAGAACAGATTTTTCTGGAACTGAAAAAAACCGAACCGAAAGTTGTCCAGGCAACCGTATACAATAACCTTAACACTTTATGCCAGGAGGGCCGGATCCGGAAATTGTCCATAGAAAGTTCCCCTGACCGATATGATAAAATCCGAAAACATGACCATCTGGTCTGCCGGAATTGTGGCGCATTATCGGACATCAATTTTGAAGACCTGACAAAAGCCCTGGAAGAACAGCTCGGAGAAGGGATCCTGTCTTATGATTTAAAGGTATTTTATCTCTGCCCTAGGTGCAGGAAATATAAAGGAGGCATTGCCTATGGTCTACAAATGTAGCATCTGCGGATATATATAGGATGAGGAAGCCGCCAAAGCAGTACCGGATTGCAGGTGTATTATAATTTTAATAATATCAAGGAGGAACAAAGATGGAAACAACAAAGTATTCGGGGACACAGACAGAGAAAAATCTGGAGGCAGCATTTGCAGGTGAGTCGCAGGCAAGGAATAAGTATACTTATTTTGCTTCCGTTGCAAAAAAGGAAGGCTTTGAGCAAATTGCGGGCCTGTTTTTAAAAACGGCAGAAAATGAAAAAGAGCATGCAAAGATGTGGTTTAAGGAACTGAACGGGATCGGGGATACAAAGAAAAACCTTGCTGCGGCTGCTGACGGCGAAAATTATGAATGGATCGATATGTATGAAGGCTTCGCCCTAACAGCAGAGGAGGAAGGGTTCCCTGAACTTGCGGCGAAATTCAGGCTGGTGGGGGCGATTGAAAAGCACCATGAGGAAAGGTACCGCGCTTTGCTTAAGAACGTGGAGGCAGCCGCCGTATTTGAAAAGGCCGAAGTGAAGGTATGGGAGTGCCGCAACTGCGGGCATATTATTGTTGGGACAAAGGCGCCGGAAGTTTGCCCTACCTGTAATCATCCGCAAAGTTATTTTGAAGTGCACGCAGAAAATTATTAATTGGTCTTAAAGGTTTAGAATTTCAGGATACCATCCAAGGGGCAGTTGCTTGAGGATGGGGCAGGGGCATTTTCCAGGAAGGGTTAGGCTGACAGCCCGGGGGAATGCCCTTACTCCTGTTTTGGCTATTTCCATCTGCTGCGTTACGCCGGACCATGGTGACGGCGCAAAGGTTAAAAATACTAGAGGCTATTGCTTCCATGATGAGGATCCGGTGCCATAGAACTTGTTTGCTTTCAGCCATCCGCAAGGAGGGGCATCAATAACCAGATGCCTTCTCTTTTTAAGGGTTTCAGCCGCATTATGATTTCTGGAGTATCCATATTTTCCATACCATTTTGCCAATTCCAACCGTCCCTTTTCATAACATCCATAAATTCCTATTTGCATTACGCAAAATTCGTTATGAGTTTTTTAATCATGGCAGGAGCCTTTCTTCAAAAGTGCCGCCATCAGGTTCCATATGATTACCAGATGGATTATGGTATAGGGGCGGCGACGGATATTTCGCACATTAAGCCTTGTTGCCCTTCATTGGCAGGGCAGGCATTGCGCCTTTGCCAGCTGATGGGATTTTTAATTTTACAAAAGATAGCAGAAAAAGAGAGGAAATATCATTGGGGTCCGGTTATCTTTATTTTGGAAGGAGGAGACGGAGATGGAGTGGTTGAAAAACCTTTCGGCGGCCATTGATTATATAGAAAGCCATCTGGATCAAAAAATATCCTATGATGAGGCAGCCCGAGAAACGGTTAAGAACGTTTTTTCCGGAAGTGTGTGAAGAAATAAAAGGGGTAAGCGGCATGGTAAATATGGAATATTTGCCGTTTGCTTCCTGGATGTTATGTATGGGCTGCTGTATGTATAACTTGGAAAACAATATTCCCGGCGAGGCCCGGGGCTGCACCGCGTTCGCCTATGAAAAAGGGGGGCGGGTGATGTATGGCAGAAATAATGATTTGCCCCCTTATTTGCGGGAAGGGTGTAAAAGTGGAATTTATACACCAAAAGGCGGAAACCGATTCATGATTACAACTTCTTCTTTTATTAATGGGAAGAAGGCCTGAATGAACACGGGTTAGCCGTGGCAATGACATTTGTGATGACTGGCCTGAAAAAAATCCGGGCAGGTTTTAACTCTTGCCTTATTGTGAGGTATTTGCTTGAAAAGGCAGACAATACGCAGCAGGCGATTTCAAAACTTTATGGTTTGCCAGTAGCTTCTAACTGCAACATATTACTTGCAGACAAAAGGGGCGCAATGGCGGCAGTAGAATGTACGCCGTCTGTAAAAAGGGTCCGGGAGGCAGAAAATTTTGGCCATGGCAGCATCATCTGTGCGGTCAATAGTTTTACGTCGGATGAAATGAAGCCATACGACGATTCCGGCGGAAATGATTTTGGTTCTCACAAACGGTATCAGGTGGTTATGGATTGTTTTTCTTCCGGGCAGATAAAAGAGGGCGATAGGGAAACGGCCCAACGGCTTTTAAAAGGCGATTATGGATTTATGTGCCAATATGACGAGCCGGATTTTGAAACGGTTTGGAGTTCTTTATTTGACTTAGAAAGCTTAGTGGTTTACCGGGCGGAGGGCGACCCGAGAAAAAAGGGTTTTGTTCAGGATAACCGGCTGCACGATAAGGTGGTTAAGCCTGTGGGGGTTAAATGAATCCAGTAAAATAAAGGGACAAAACCGGCTGTATTTTTGTGCCTGCCGCCCTAAAAGCATCTTGCTGGGCTGGCGCTTTTGGCCGGCAAGTTTTTCGGAAAGCCCCTTCCCTCCGGCAAAATGATGTTATATAATGGAGCCAGTGGCATATGAAAATGTGGTTTTTGTTGGGTGATGCATGAACAAAAGATTATTGATGATATATTGTCAGGATTGAACCTTTCAGGGTGCGAGGCCCACATAATTTCCCTGGTATGCAGCAGGGATGCACTCCAATAACGGCTGCAAAAGGATGTGGACGCCGGCATCCGTACCGTGGATGCCATTGCCAGGAGATTAGGGAGGATCCCCTTGTATGAAAACCGGAAAACAGACCGGGTTGACGTGTCTTTGCTTTCGGAAAGCCAGGCTATGCAACGGATTCTGGAGATAGGGAGAGAGAAGGGGCGGTAGAAAGTAAGGGTTTTTCTTAGGGGTAGGAGGGCTTTGCGAATAGAAGGGCTTCCATGATGCCATATATCTATCTGGAGGGAAATTAGCCGAAAAAGCCAAAAGGGGAAATCTAATTTTGTGGGGAAATCTGATTTTATAAGTAGGAAGTGAAAGGCGGCGGCATATGATATAAAAAGCGGAAGAAGGGCATTGAGATGGAAGGCAAAATTTATGAATATGAATCCCTGATCTATGAGGCAGGGCAGCCAGGCGGCGCTTATGTGGCATTCCCTTATGACATCCGTAAAGAATTTGGCAAAGGCCGGATAAAAGTGCATGCCACTTTTGACGGCGAGCCATATGACGGAAGCATTGTCAATATGGGGGTAAAAGACGAAGATGGACATGTCCGCTATATCCTTGGAATCCGTAAAGACATTCGGTCCAAAATAGGGAAGGGGCCAGGAGACCAGGTTTTTGTGACTGTAAAGGAAAGGGGATAGGCAGGAAAGGGTATCATATGGGCAATGAAAAAATTTATCAAATGGAATTTTCCAAGGTTTACCCGCTTCTTGTGAAGAAAGCAGTGAAAAAGGGGAGGGCACAGGAGGAAGTAGATGCAGTGATCTTCTGGCTAACCGGATATGGCCGGGAAGATTTGGAAGATATTCTAAGCAAGTGCGTTTCTTATGGCGATTTTTTTCAAAATGCCCCCCAATTGAATGAAAACCGAAAATTAATAAAAGGCGTGGTCTGTGGCGTAAGGGTGGAGGCCATTGAGGAGCCGCTTATGCAGGAAATCCGCTATTTGGACAAGCTGGTTGACGAACTTGCGAAGGGGAAAGCGATGGACAAAATTTTGCGCAAGTAAAAGAAGGGGCCTATATGGGTAGGCAAGGCGCCGGTTTTCAAGGGTGTGGCCACGGACGGGATACAAATCAGGTAACAGTATACAGAAAGAAGGGCGAGGGCAATATGAAAGAATCGACAAAGCAGTTGGCAGAGGGGTTTGCCTGTAACTATACGGTATTTGAACAAGGGACGGATGCCCGATTTGTGGAACAGGCATATAGGAAGGCTTTTGAGGCAGGCAAGGAAGCCGGCTTTTATCCGGCCATTGTTGTGGCAAATGAGTATGTGGCAGACTGGTTAAAAGAAATGGACCACGAAAACTATGGCAGGGATTCTATCATTGCCAGCTGTAAAGAGGATGGAAAAAGTATTTTAGACAAACGTTTGGCAGGGTATATGGAAGACTTTGGAATCCGCCTTTTGGATGATTGGATCGGAAGGGAAACCGATGGGGACCCCATATCCAATTTTACCGGATACTGCCCGTTTTGTGGGGGAATGCTGGAAGAGGATGTTTTACTTTTGGAGGTTTTGGTTCATAATCCATGGGAGATGATCGGCTACTTTCCTATGGGGGGATGGAATGATTGCCCTGGGCCGGAGGAAATGATAGCCATTTGTAAATATTGGTATGAAAAGTATAAAGCAGTCCCCGCCGTATTCACCCATGATGTTATGGAGTTTTATGCGCCGGAAGGGTTAAACGGAGTGGATCCGATAGAAGCCGCCAAAGAACATTATGCCTTTTGTACGGACAGGGTTTACCAGGGGACCCGGACCGGAAAACTGTCAGAGCTGGCGGCGGGGCTGGAAGGGTCGCAAGTATGGTATTTTTGGTGGGATTAGTCCGAAAGGGGTTGAAGGCATGCTGTATCCGGCCATAGGTATCCCTATGTTGAGAAAAGGCTTGTTAAGCCGGTTTGGGCAGTTTAAATATATACGTTGCCTGCAAAGGGCGGGCGCTACAATACAGATGCTTGTGCCGGGGGCGGCTTCGGTGGACGTGGGGGAAGCTGTCAGCCAGTGCGACGGTTTTTTGTTCCCCGGGGGGCCGGACATCCAGCCGGATTTGTATGGGCAGGCCCCCTTGCCAGCCTGCGGGGAACCGGATGCCATGAGGGACGCTTTTGAACTTTCGCTGCTGAAAGCTGTATTGGCAGCGGAAAAGCCTTTGTTTTGCATCGGCCGGGGAATGCAGCTTTTGAACGTGGCTTATGGCGGTACGTTGCTTCAGGATATTCGGAACGAACAGGAATATCAACATTTTGATTTTTTTCACCGGGCTTCTGCTACACATCCGGTCGAACTTGCCTCGGACAGCCTTTTGGCCAAGCTGCTTGAAGCTGACTTTATTTCGGTCAACAGCCTGCACCATCAGGCTGTAGATAAGATTGGCCAGGGGCTTTTCCCTTCTGCCAGCAGCCCGGACGGGTTTTTGGAAGCCGTGGAGCCGGAAGGGTACCCTTTTTGCCTGGCGGTGCAGTGGAGCCCCCAATATACGGCAGCTGGCACTCCGGCGCAACGGCAGTTATTCCAGGCGTTTGTGGATGCATGCAGAAGGCAGGGATGATGGGAAGCAATGATCCGGCTTTTGCCTGTAAAAATCTGCCGGCCCGGAAAGGGATCCGGCGCCATTTTGTTATGGACCGGGCAGGATGGCTACAGGGTAGCGGATAAACGGAAAGCACAAAAAGGCAAGGAGGAAAATGGACAGAGGACAAGTTCTAAGTTATGGAAAGCAACAGTATGGTACAATACCTGATTATCCGTGGCAAGACGGAAACGCCGTTTTGCGCCATAAAGAGAATAACAAGTGGTATGCTTTAATCATAGAAGTGGATAAAGGTAAACTGGGGCTTACAGAAGACGGCCTGGTTGATATTATCAATGTAAAATGTGACCCGCTTTTGATCGGGCCTTTGCGTATGAGGCCGGGTTTCCATCCGGCCTATCATATGAACAAAGACAAATGGATTAGCATCCGGCTGGATGGCAGCGTATCCGAAGATGAGATAAAAAAGCTGATTGATTTAAGCTTTCAGTTAACGCTGCCAAAGAAAAAGGGGGTGAAAACGTCGGTTGCCAAGGGCACCTAAAAAGCCTAAGAAATTGCCTGTTTTGCAGGGGCAGAGGCCCCATTTTGCTGTCCCTGGCGGCAGGCAGCCACGCGCGGTCATCTCCGGTAAGCCGCTCGCTTATTTTGATATGTCGTGCAGCCTGCCAGCTTTTTGGGGATGATTTTACCTTTTTTGCAACCTGATTTTCAGTTTTTACGCAGAGGGCACAAAAAACAGGTACGGGCAATGAAACGGGGGCAAGGACAAGCTTTCAGGAGTGGTAAGAAGACAGGGCAGGAAAAAGCAGGTGCTTTGACGGAGGGCAGCCTTTTTGAATTGTTGATAAAATGGAATGGTTCAGCGCTTACTACATAGAAACCACAGACGACGCCATCACGAAAAACACTATTAATATGAGAAATACGCCCGCCCCCAAGAGGAATAAGCGTTTAAGTAACCGGTTCTGTTTGATAAAAGTGAGATACATCAGTATTCCAATCCCCAGCCAGATAAAAAGACGGATGGTATCACTTAGAATAAAACGATAGATATTCCAGTTCTTATATGCTTCGTATGTTGGATCTGTTATATCTCCATACCCAATCTGAAAGATAAGATGGCGAAATGCAGTAAAAAAGCAAAATCCCGCAATACATCCCAATATCCATATATAGTTTCGTATCCTTTTACATATGCCACAGGAGATAATACTTAAAAAAATCCCGGCAAAACCAAACACTAAAAAAATCCCGGCAAAACTAAGAAAAAAAATAATCTGGCTATAGGTTTCCATGTGAATCCTCCAATCCCCATTTGCCGGACTAACAAACGAGGCATGATTTACTCATAATGTTCGAATGAATAATCTCGTTCCTCAAAAATATAAGTATCATCTATCAATTTCATGCTTGCATCTCTATATATTTCAGCTTCTTTTTGGTTTAATCCACTACGTATTCCATTTCCCCAAACCTTTCTGCCATCTGAATTAGGTGGTTGTTTGTAATTGTCCAACCAATCCGTTACCAAAATCGTATGAGTGGTTTCAACCAGAGATTCAACACTTTTTGAAAAAAGCAATAAATGGTCTTTATCCTCTTGATATACGCATTTTTCTTGCATCCAAACCATTACATTTTCAAATTCTGTTTTCCATACACCTCGATAGGTATCTTGCAGTTCCCTGCGTTCGGCCTCGCACGAAGCGTTTTCAATATGGGGCAAAAAATAGGCATCAATTGGATTGGAATATCCTTTTCTTTCCAATACGATGGATTTCTCATCATAATCGCACCCTTCGGTAGGTTCTTCCTGATTGTGTTCGGATAAAGCAACCGTTGTTTCTGTATTATCGTTTGATTGGGCATTGGCATTTACATCCGTACTACATCCTATTGCTGATATTAATACACAAACATACAAAATACCAATTAAATATTTATTGATCATAAAAACTGCCTCCTAAATTCCGACATGTTTATTTTGTTTAACCCCCTCCAAATTCTGGCTTATTATTGTGTTCAGTTTAGCATATTTATAGGGCATCGACAAGATCCCGTGTATAAAAAAGCAAAAAGGATGAATTCTTCACTTGGCAATGTGTCAGAGTCCGTACCATTGCCAGCAGATTGGAGGTCTGGATTGCCTTGGGTATAGGGTGAACTTTAAAAGTTATTCCAAAGCTACAAGTTGAAAAACGGGTTCCAACCGAAAAGGCAAGGCATAGGAACCAGAAAGGTGGTTCAGCCTTAGCAATCAGGGCGACACCGCCTAAGTCAGAAAATACTTTTTTATAACCGGAAACCTTTATTTTACTGGGGCTTTTACATATAGGCTTTCTTGTTGGAAAGCTTTTTCTGGTAAAAGCATATATTGAGGTAACAGCAAGTGTAAAAGAGGGCATCTCATGTTGATTTATGTAGTTGAGGAGGGGGACAATGTAGATCAGATTGCATCATCGGTGGGAGTGCCAGTGGATGTGCTGATTTATGACAACCAGATTGAATACCCCTATCGCTTGGCTGTTGGCCAGGCTCTTTTTATCCGGGGAGAAGAAAGGTTAAGGAAACCTTCCTTGTATGTGAGCGGGTATGCATACCCTTATATCCAGGAAAGTGTACTGGAAAGCACGCTGCCATGGCTTACGGCTATTTATGTATTTTCTTATGGGTTTACCATGGATGGGGATTTGATACCGCCATCCAAAAATGAGGAATGGATGGTGAGGGAGGCGTTAAAAAAAGGGGTACGGCCAGTGTTGACCCTGACTCCCCTAGGCAGTGACGGGCATTTTAACAATAACCTGGTAAACGCTTTGGTCCAAAACAAATCCATGCAGCGAAAACTGCTGTTGGGGTTAGGGAATGTCATGCAAGAGATGGGGTATGGGGGGCTGGACATCGACTTTGAATATGTGCAGGCCGAAGACCGGGAAGCCTTTGCTGAATTCGTGGGATTTGCCACACAGGCCATGAATTTGTTTGGATATCCGGTCAGCGTGGCCTTGGCCCCTAAAACTTCCCGGGATCAACGGGGGCTTCTATATGAAGGGATAGATTACAGGCTTTTGGGGGCGGCGGCGAACCGGGTGATGTTGATGACATATGAGTGGGGGTATACATATGGCCCGATAACATTATGGTAATTAAAAAGGTTTTATTTATGGTTTTCCGGAAGCCTGGGATAAAAATGCAGATCAAATGCGGCAGTATCTCTTTGCCCCTTTTTGGTGCGTTCAGTCCTGGAATAATCAACATGGTCTAAAATTTCTTTCAGCATGGAATTTCGCGTTTCCATATCATCCGTATCCCAGTAGCTTTCGATAATACGCTTGGTTGCCGGAAGAAATTCTTTTTTTGCTTGTTCTTGTAACCGGATGGTTTCTATTTGGTTCTGCAGATGGGATAATTCGGCATCAATGGCCGCCTGCTTATCTTCTAAAATCTTTCTTCTTTCCTGAAACGTACTCAATGTATAGATACCCTGCTCCAAAAGGTCATAGGTGCTGGATAGCTGCTGCTGGGCCTGATCGCGCTGGGTGGCCAGGCTTTTTATATTGTTGTCCAGTAAAGATAACGTCCCCGAAATATCTTCCTGAGGTTCTTTGGCCCAATCAAGCTCATATTGGATAACCCACTCTTTTAATCCGTCGATAACCTTTTTCTCAATCAGGTAGATGGGGGAGGAAACCGTCTTGCATTTGGTGTTGGGGCAACGCAGGATAGCATATCGGGCTTTTGTGTTGCTGATCTGGCGTGTCATCAGGCTGCGGCAGTTTGAGCAGTACACAAGGCCGCTTAGGGGATTCTGGAGGGTGATGGAACAGCCAGCATGGACCGTTTTCTTATTTTTGCGGATATCCTGTGCCATGTCGTAAATCTCCTCCGTAATAATAGGTTCAAACCGTCCCCGTATTTTGGGGCAGCCATCGTTTTTCGGACGGCTCTCAATAATGGTGCCAGCATTGGTTATGGTTTTCTGGACTTTGCGCCAGCTCCATCGCTGGTATCCGGCGTATATAGGGTTTCGGATGATATCCATGATACTGGACGCAGACCAGGCATTGCCGGAGCGGGACGGGATATGCAGGCTATTCAGGCGGTCGCGGATTTGATAGGATCCAAAACGCTGATAGCTGCCGTCCGGCTGCAGTTCCCCTTGGGTGTAAAGCTGGAAAACCATTCGGACAACAGCAGCCTCATTTTCCACGATTTCCAGGACATAGCCTTTGTCGCCTTTATGCTTTGCTTTTTGGTAGCCATAGGGGGCAGTTCCGGCGATATACCACCCATCCTGAAAGGCTGCGGTGCGCCCTCTTTGGATTCGCCGGTTGATCGTCTTATATTCCCGGCGGCTCATAAAAAGGTTGAATTCAAAATATTCTTCATCGTATTCGTTGTTGGGATCGTAGGTTTTCATGGGAGTGACAATCTTGGTGCCGCTGAACTTAAAGGCTTCCGCCACGGTCCCCTGGTCCTTCGTATCGCCGCGGGCCAGACGTTCCACTTCCATGACAATAACGCTGTCCCATTTCCCCTGCATTACTTCCAAAAGGAGCTGCTGCATCTTAGGGCGGGCGGCGATGGTTTCTCCGGAAACCAATTCTTTATAGACGGCGCCGACGGTCAGCCCCATTTTGGCGGCAAGGGCGGTCAGGATATCCTGGTGGCGGGATAAGGTTTCGCCTTCGCCTCGGGCTTCGGCTTCCTTGTCGGCGCGGCTTTTTCTCAAATACATAGCAACCATTTATTATGTGCCCCTTTCCCAAGTGAAAATAGAAACTACAAAGCTATAGGCCATTAGTTTAGTATTGATTATAAATTTCCCCTCTGTTTCCAGCATCAATAACGATTACAATGCATTTACCATTATCTACTGTGTAAATAATCCGGTAGCTTCCAACACGGAGCCGGAGCAGATCACGGTGCCCTTTCAATTTTTTTATATCTTCGCCGTTAGGCAAATTCATAATGGCAGACACAACCCGGATCTTTTCGCTTTTGGGGAGCTTGTCGATAAATTTCTTTGCTTTTTTCTTGATGACGATTTGGTACATCAATCGATCCCCCATTCCTGTTTGCATTCTTCTAGTGTATAATACGTATCCTTTTCAGGATCAGGGTCGTTTTCGTAATTTTCCAGCATTCTTTGACAGAAGAGGTCATCTGCTTCTTCGTCAGCAGCGATACCCTGTACATATGCAAGGACATATCCCATTTTATAATCTGGTATGTTATCTAATAAAGTAATGATTTGTTCTTTGTTGCTCATATCAGCACCTCTTTCTATAAATCTAAAAATATTTCCTCTGCTTTCCCCAGCACCTTTCCCAAAACCGTAATCCTGTCGCCATCAACTGTAGGCAGAAATTCTATGCAAACATAAGCCGTCCCTTTGGTTCCGGGACTTCAAGCCCCCTTTCCAATGTTACTTCAACCCACTCTTTGATAACGACCTCAGCGTTTGCGATCGCTTCTTCTATGGTTGCACCGTCAGCCATGCAGCCTGGGAGTTCCGGCACCTCGACAATAAAAGAATTGTCATCATCTGACCAGTAAATAATACGTTCATATTTATACATGGGATACCTCCTATAATTTAAGCTGATATTTTTGTAAGAAAGTCCTGACTTGCTTTACCTGGTAAGGTTTTGCCATATTACCACTGGGTTGAATATTTATATTTTCCGGAAGATTACCGTAATAGTATATGAAATGGTCACCTTTTATACGGCATTCAAAACCTAATATATCAAGGAGTTTTTGCAAATCCCGGAATTTAATATTTTTGTCCTGCATTCCGCTCAGGATGGATAAATATAATTTTTCTATAGTTGCCATGACAGCAGATGCCCTTTCTGTATTATAGATTAAAAGCTATTTTATAATCTTATACTCTCCATCAATTTTCTTCCGCTTTTCCCAGCACCTTTCCCAAAACCGTAATCCTGTCCATATCCTCCTTTCTGCGAAAATTCAATATACACTTTTAACCATTTATTTCCGGCGGGATGTAAGCGATTATAATCTAAAAGGTTTCAAAATTATCGTTGAATGCTTTTAAAATTCTTACGAGGACCTTTCGTCAAGTCGACAAAATAGGGATTGGGCATTTCATAGATACCCCATTTAGTGCGGAGCAATTTTTTGCTTGATGAGTTATAAAATTCAGAAGCAGATGGAGGAGAAGGCTGTCCATTTTCTTGAGTGTGGCCTATGGTTTGGTTTTCAGAAAGTATTGGCCTCAAAGGCAAAATTGGAGAAACATGGCCACGTATACGTTCGGAAACTCTATATTGTTCTGCATCTGGAAAATCAATAAACTCCACTGTTTTATCAAAATTCTTTTTAATAACTTCTTTTATTTCATCGAGAGTCACATGGAAAAATTCCCGCCGATGGTTAACCATGTTTAGCTTACGATCTTCAAAAGCTCTGTGCAAAGAAGCTTCAAGTGCTGGTGCATCATCCGAAAAGATCATGGCATGTACATCAAAATTAAAGGGCACAGATGCATCACCCAGTTCATCTACCCGATCTTGTGGATCTAATCGCCGGGTCATGCCTATTTTATAGATGTTTTCGCCAAAAGATCCGATATTGGAAATGATATAAACATAACCAGCCCTTTGGTTTGCCGCCCGATAGTCAATTTCCTGAAGGGCATAATCAATCTCGGATAGACGATTTTCAAGTTCTCTTTGTTTTTGGAGCAAATCCGGATTATTTGGAGTTGTCTGTAATTGCTGATGTAATTTCTGCAAAGCGGTTTGGTAATGAACCTGTTCTTTTTCTATGTGCTTACGTTGCTCTTCCATTTCTTTCTGGAGGCGTGCGGCTTCACGCATTTCGGCCCGAATTGCTTTTTGCGTTTCTTTTTCTTCTTGCTTTTTCAGCTGATA
>Ga0224748_10292_pt1 | contig 14759 bp, 8 predicted proteins | sample LIM_F_Water_Neg_FD_182074 | JGI IMG/M metagenome (GOLD analysis project Ga0224748, IMG submission 182074) | Enriched cells from gastrointestinal tract of the lab mouse from Pacific Northwest National Laboratory (PNNL), Richland, Washington... | ecosystem: Host-associated > Mammals > Digestive...
AAAGAACTTGGTATTCCAATGATGACCCGCGCCTCTATGATCGGTCAGATCATGAAGAATTACACGACTGCCGTGGCCGTGGCAGGAACACATGGTAAAACATCTACAACTTCCATCGCTTCCCACATTATGCTGGAGGCAGACATGGATCCCACGATTTCCGTAGGAGGGATTATTCCTGCCATCGGCGGTAATCTCCGGATCGGAAAATCCAAAAACTTTATAACGGAAGCCTGCGAGTATACAAACAGCTTCTTACATTTTTTTCCCACGATCGGTATTATATTAAATATAGAAGAAGATCATCTGGACTTTTTTAAAGATCTGGATGACATTCGGCACAGCTTCCGGAAATTTGCGGAGCTCATCCCTGAAGACGGGACACTTATCATCAATTCGGATATAAAAGATTATACAGAAATAACGGACGGACTTGCCTGCCGCGTGCTGACCTTTTCTACTGAAGACGTAGACGCGGACTTTTATGCCGCTGACATTTCTTACGACGAATTTGGCCATGGCAGCTTTACCCTGGTCAAGTCCGGAGAAAAAACCGACCGCTACCAGTTGGAGATCGTTGGCAGACATAATATAGCCAATGCGCTGTCCTGCCTTGCGTTATCTTCCCTTTTCGCGATTCCTTATCAAACGGTCCAGAGCGCGCTTACCAAATACAAAGGGACCGAGAGGCGGTTTGAACATAAGGGAGAATACAATGGGGCGACCATTATTGACGATTACGCCCACCATCCAACTGAGATCGCGGCGACTCTTGCTTCCGCAAAGCACTATCCGCACAATAAACTGTGGGTCGCTTTTCAGCCGCACACATACACCCGGACAAGGGAATTCCTGCATGAATTTGCCGAGTCACTCAGCACCGCAGACCATGTTGTCCTCGCAGACATCTACGCGGCAAGGGAACCAGATCCCGGAGACATTTCTTCTAAAAATATAGAAGAACTGATAATAAAATCCGGAAATAGCGCAACGTATCTTGGTGATTTTGACAGTATTGAAAAATATTTAGAAAAAAATTTAACTACCGGCGATCTGTTGATAACAATGGGGGCGGGAAACATAGTAGAGGTTGGCGAAGCACTCGTTGATCTCTAAATTATCCACAATATCCACAGCCTTATCAACAATCAGTAGAAAAGTGAGGTTGTGGATAGTTTTTCCATTTATAAAATATGTGAATAACTTTATTTTTTACAATATTCTTATTTAGTCACAGATTTTCGCGGTTTTTATTATTTTTTTCTACATACATAGTATGTTCGATTCAAAGTTATCCACATTTTCCACACTTTCCACATCATATTTTCTACTGAAAAAGTACATTTTTTTAGCTATTTACAGAAATCAATTTTTAGGTTATGCTTTATGCAGAAGGAATTATTTTTTGAGGAGGAAACAGAACACGATGGGGTTTTCAGTTACAAATTATTTTTCACAAAACATAACGCAGGTTCCTAATATTTTTATTGATACTTATATGCCACAGGCAAACGGCAGCTTTGTCAAAGTTTACCTCTATCTTTTGCGGCAGATGAATGAAACTTCTCCCTCGCTGACGATCGAAAACATGGCGGACATGCTCTCAAACACGGAAGCAGACATTACCCGCGCTCTTCGGTATTGGGAAAAACAGGGCGTGATCTCCATTACGGAAGCAGTAGGACAGATCATCGAAATTTCCCTGCTGCCGCTTTCGGACGAAAGCAGACAGCCAGAACAAGCGTCTCATTACTCTTCGTCTGCAGCTACCGTTTCCAAAACACTAGACGTTGTGGAAGAAATGGCTCCTCCGGATTCGGGATCTGCCAAGCCTTCCCAGACGTATCTCATACAGCCAGACATTCCGAAACGTCACATTTATTCTCCGCTTCAGGCTGAAGCGCTGAAAAAGGACTCAGAAATTGAATCGTGCCTGAGCATGGTTGAGGCGTTACTCGGAACGACGCTCGGTGACGCACATATGCAGCTCGTTCTATATCTGATGTCGGATTTAGGTTTTTCGCTTAATCTGGTCATCACGCTTTATGAAACGGCATTATCAAGGGGAAAGAGAAATCCCCGCTACCTGGAAACGATCGCTCTCAACTGGGCAAAAAAAGGGATCCGCACAGTCGAAGACGCAGAAGATGAAGTTTCTTCCTTCAACGGTACATATCGGATCATTACAAAGGCTCTTGGCATCAAACGCGCCCTTGCACCCGCCGAAAAGGCAGTCATTGATAAATGGGAAGTTTACCATTTCCCCGATGCTGTTTTGGAAGAGGCGTGCAGCAGGACCGTGCTCCAGTCGGGCGATACAAACCTGAATTACACGGCAAAAATTTTGGAGGACTGGCATAAAAAGGGAGTCACATCCCTAAAGGACATTGAAGACTGTGATAAATCATTTTTCCGCCAGAAAAACGCATCCCCAGGTAAGAACGGAACCGCCCGACGGAACAAAAATAAATTTCAGCAATTTCCGCAGCGGGAATATTCCAGAGAAGAATATGCAGATTTAGAAAAACAACTTCTTCACCAATCATGATACGGAGACTTTTATGCAGTTACAAAACGATCAGTATAATAGCTTATACGCACAATACAATGAAACACAATTAAGAAACGGCCGCCTCCTTCTTGACCGAAAAAAGGAAATACGAAAAGTGATACCCGAATGGGACGAGCTGGATCAAATCATTGCCGAGCTATCTGTCAAAATGGCAAAAACAGCTTTTGACGGAACAAAAGCAGATGTAAAACAACTCAAACGGGACATCTCCGTCATTACCCGAAAAAAAGAAATCCTCCTCACCCAGCATGGGTATCCTGCTGACTATCTGCAGCCATTATTCGATTGCCCTGACTGTCAGGACACCGGTTATATCGGAAACGAAAAATGCCATTGCTTTCAGAAAAGGATCGTAGAATATCTATATGAGCAGTCAAACCTGCAAGAAATACTGAAAAGTGAAAATTTTTCCCATTTCAATGAAAAATACTATCCAGATGATTATATCGAAGATACCACAGGACTTACACCGAGGGACAATATACGGAATATCCATGAAACCGCCCTTTTCTTTTGTGATCACTTCGACGAATCACATGATAACCTTCTGCTGTACGGAAATACCGGAGTTGGAAAAACCTTTTTGACTCATTGTATCGCCAAAGAAGCACTGGATCATTCTCACACCGTCGTCTATTTAACAGCTCTAGGCTTGTTTGACCTATTAGAAAAAAATAAGTTTGATAAAGCATTGAGTTCTGTTGAGAAGAACGCTGTCGTCTCGTACATTTTGGACTGCGATTTACTCATTTTGGATGATCTCGGTACAGAGTTGAACAACAGTTTCACCTCATCTCAATTGTATCAGGTGATAGACACGCGTCTCATTCACAGGAAATCAACGATCATTTCCACGAACCTCTCCTTTGATGACCTGAGGGAGCAGTACAGTGAGCGCGTCTTTAGCCGTATTACGAGCCGTTATTCGCTGTTGAAACTAACAGGGGATGACATCCGCCTGAAAAAGGCTATTTTTACCCGCCAGGCATCATCTCGCAAATGACAACCCTGCCTGGTGCATATTAAATGTTTCATTCCATGAGACATTTTTATATAGATTTAAAACTATTATATTAGGAGGACACAGTAATGAGCCAGAACAACTTCGCAGACATCATCCCTTATGGAGACCTCGGGATCATCGCCCTGGAAAGCAGCCGCGAGATTGGAAAAAAAGTAGATTCGTATATCTCGTCCTGGAGAACGGAAAGCGGTAATGATGAGGAATCCATTCACTTCAGCAGCTATAAAAAAGAGTCCTATCTGATCGATGCGGTGTGCCCGCGGTTTGGATCAGGAGAAGCGAAAGGTATTTTGAATGAATCCGTGCGCGGAAAAGATCTGTACATTCTCGTCGATGTATGCAACTACAATCTTACATACAAAGTATGCGGCCAGATCAACCGCATGTCCCCGGATGACCACTTCCAGGATTTAAAGCGTATGATCGCCGCTGTCAGTGGAAAAGCGAGACGAATTACTGTCATTATGCCTTTTCTATATGAAAGCCGCCAGCACAAACGCAGCTCGAGGGAATCTTTAGACTGTGCGCTGGCATTGCAGGAACTCGTGAATATGGGTGTGGAAAGTATCGTTACGTTTGATGCCCACGATCCCCGCGTGCAGAATGCCATTCCGCTCAATACGTTTGAAACGATCCAGCCCACATACCAGTTTATTAAGGCCATGCTGAAAAACGTACCGGATCTTGAGATGGATCCGAAACGCATGATGGTAATAAGTCCGGATGAAGGCGCTACCGGCCGCGCGATTTATTTTGCCGGGGTAGCCGGCGTCGATATGGGGATGTTTTATAAACGGCGCGATTACACGAAGATCGTAGAGGGTCGGAACCCGATCGTCGCCCACGAATTTTTAGGCGCGGATGTTGAGGGAAAAGATGTCGTTGTGATCGATGATATGATATCTTCTGGCGAGAGCATTATTGATGTCGCTACGGAGTTAAAACGGAGAAAGGCAAACCGCATTTTTGTCGCTTCGACATTTGGTCTCTTTACAAATGGACTAGAGAAATTTGATAAGGCATATGAAAGCGGATTGATCTATCGTCTGATGACAACGAACCTCGTTTATCAGCCGAAAGAAGTTTTATCAAAAGAATATTACATCAATGTTGATATGAGCAAATACATTGCCCTTCTGATCAATACGATGAATCATGACTTTTCGATCGCGGAACTTTTGGATCCATCGGAACGCATTCAGAAGATTCTGAAAAAATACGGACATCCCTCGGCAGATCTCCAATAATGGAAAAACACGTCAAAGAATTAAATCTCTAAAAACAAATTGTGTCAAGCCAAAACAAGGCTTGACACAATTTGTTTTATACACAGATCGGTGTAGAAAGAAAGATCAGATCATGGCTGGACGGTACCGTCTTCTCCCTGGAACGTGGTATCATCCTGACTAAATCCGGTATCATCATTTGACGTACTGCCGCTCTGATCCGGATTATCTTCCGGCACATTTCCCTCTTGTGGCGGCTGAGGCGCCTCTCCGTCATTTCCTGGAGCCTGTTCAGGCGTCGTATCCTCTGGTTCATCCTCATCCTCTTCCGGCGGTTTTTTCGTCGCTTTTGGTTTACTCGTCTGCTTTGGCTTTCTCGTCGGTTTTTCTTCCTCGTCATCATCTTCGTCCGAGGAATCGTGGTCCTCGTCAGAATATGATGGTTTCGACGAATTGTCATCGTCTTTGAGATCCCCCCGCTCTTCATACGGAAATGGTTTCGTTTCCAAATCCGCATGTATCGTATTCATATACATCTTCCATGTCCTGCCGGGATATGTCGCTCCCGACAAGTCGCCTATGCTCGTTGGATTATCGCACCCTATCCATACAGCTGTCGTATAGTACGGCGTGAACCCACAGAACCATCCGTCTTTTTTATCATTTGTCGTACCTGTTTTCCCCGCAGCCGTCATACCGTTATCCAGTCCAAGTCCGACGCCGGTACCTTTTGTAAGAACCCCTTTTAAAATATCCGTCATCGTATTTGCCGCTTTGGAATCGTAGATGTACTTTTCATCCACATCATTTTTCACGATGGTTTTACCATCGGCATCCAGTATTTTTACAATACACGTCGGTTCTCGGTACTTTCCTTCATTTTGAATGGTAGCGTACGCCGAAGCCATTTCCAGCGGACTGCATCCGTAAGTAAACCCTCCGAGCGAGGATGCGCTATAATAATCGTCATCAACGATCTTAGAAAAATTCATTTCCAAAAGATACTGTAGTCCCACTTTAGGAGTCAACTCATCAAAAAGCTGCCAGGCAATCGTATTTTTTGACTGCTCCACGGCATATCGCAGTGAAATATGTCCGGAATACTTTCCATTCGCATTCGAAGGCCCGCCCTCAAATTTATGATCATTGACTGTTGTATCCGGCGTGTAATCCCTCTCCAGAGAAGGCGTATAGACGATGACGGGCTTGATGCTGCTCCCCGGCTGTCGGAACGACTGGTACGCACGGTTTAACGTATAACCGCTCGTTTTCTGGCTCCGTCCGCCGACGATGGCCACTACCCTTCCGGTCTTATTATCAATACAAACTGCTGCCCCCTGCATTTTATAAATGCCATTTGTGTTCTTTTCCGTAAATGCAGATAAATTGGTATTGACCGCCTCCTGGAGCGCCTTTTGTTTTTTCAGGTCAATGGAAGTGTAAATGCGGTAACCATTATTTAAAAGCTGTTTCTGTGCTGCCGCATACGCATCCGTATAATCGTCGTCGTATTTTTCTTCCTCTTTTTTTGAATCAAACGTGTTTTTAAACTTGAAACCATTGCACTCCATCAGCTTTCTCGTCGCACAATAGGTCACAAACGTCTGGATAAAGTTCCTCTTCACGGGCTCGGTTACATTCAGTTTAATCTTTTCTGCAACCGCCGTGTCGTACTCTTCCTGCGAAATCACCTTATCATCTAACATCTGTTTTAAGATACGATCCCTACGTTCGAGCGTATTTTGTTTGTTCTTGATCGGATCATAACGGGTCGGACTGTTCGGGATTGCGCAAAGGAAACACAGCTGCGACAAACTCAGGTCTTTACAGCTGGTGCTGAAATACCCTTTGGCCGCCGCCTCGATCCCATAGTAACCGCTAGAAAAATAGATCGTATTCAAATAAAATTCCAAGATCTGATCCTTAGAAAATTTCTTCTCTAGCTCGAGTGCAATAAAGATTTCCTTTATCTTCCTTTCATACGTCCTCTCGGTCGTCAGGTATACCCCTCTGGCAAGCTGCTGTGTGATCGTACTAGCCCCCTGAGAAATCTCGCCATTGTTTTTTATCTGCACCCAGACAGCACGCACGATCCCGCCGGCATCAATTCCATTGTGCTCATAAAATTTCTTATCCTCGGTCACGATAAACGCGTCTTTTACATATCTTGGTATCTCATCGATCGGCATATAATAGGAATCCTTTTCACCTTTCAGGACAGCGATCTGCTTTCCTTTTGAATTGTAGGCGATCGTCGTCTCCGAATCTCGGAATGTCTCCTCGGTAGCATCTTTCACTAACTGAACAGCTTCGTCCTGTAATCTGAAAATGTCCCGTCCATACTTTACATAAAATACAATCCCTACTACGAGAAGCGTAACAAGAAACATTAACAGAAATATTTTGAAGCCGAACCAAAACTTTGGATGCTTCTTCTGCTTTTTTTGCTTTTTCTGTTTACCTTTATTTCCAGCCATATCATTCTCCCAATCTCAATCATAGATTTATGTATACGTGTATTCTAACACACATTACTGTATCTTGCAAAGAATTTCTGAATGAAGGAACCTGGCGCGGTCTGCCCATGTATGCCCGTCTGCTGCCTTTTTATATCCACTTGCCACGATACGTTCCCATTGGTCTCGGTTTACCAATAATTCCTCTATTTTCCCAGGCAGTTCCGTGAGCGCAGCCAGATCATACTTGATGTAATCTTTCCCATCTTCCAGTATTTCATCCATATATCTGGAGCCGTCACTCACACATACCGCTCCGTTTAACATTGAATTAAAAACGCGGTCATGCGCTCCGTCTTTAAACCAGGGCATCACATTCAATGAAATCTTACTCCTGCTGATCTGCTGCAGGCATCCGAGAGAATCCAAAACATTTCCATTCACGATATTTTCAGGATGACGGCAATCCAAATGATCCCATCCAGCCCCGAAACAGTGGACTTTCTGTCCGCTGTCTACTAGTGTTTTCACCACCTCACCCCGGAAATAATGCCGGACATACAGATCGATAAAGATCATATTGGGAAGCGTATCCTTCAGACCTTCCTCCGTTATATCCTCCACGTCCCGGTTCAGATGCTCGATGATCACATGGTCCATTGATCTCCAGGGATGGCTGATCAGATCGTCGATGATATCATAATAAAAGTCCGCGTACTCTTTCCCATGCCTTGTAATCGCCCCTTCAAATGTCGAGGGAGGATTATAATTTCCTGTGAACACGATATCAAACCTGCGGTCATCCCAGCCCGGCATCTTATCCTCATCCCAAAGTGCCGTTCCGCCCAAAGGCATGAACGGCCCCCGTTTGATCTTCGGTAAAAATCGTTTTAGATAGGCCTCATGTTCCCGGTCAATAGAAATCTGTGTATAATCACTCGGCAGATATGGCAGGAACTTATGATAATAAAACGGATGATCCACCACAATGTTCAAAAATAAAATCTGCCGCGCGTCAAAAAACGAAACGCCATTCGAATCGATAAAATAGTCTTCCCCGCAGCAGCCGTCAAAATTAAAACTGATCGCGGCTGTCACCCCTGGTTCACAAAACCAGATCAGGTCGCTCAGGCTGCGGTATTCCTTACACTGGTCAAAATAGAACACATCATATCCGAGCAGTTCAAATGTCTTTCCCATCTGTTCTGAAAAAAACCACAGCGTTTCAATGCCTTTCGTAAACAAAACAATCTTCTTTATCATGACGTTCACCTCACTATAACAATATCATACCTCTATTTTTTTATAATAACAAGGTTAAGTTTGTGTTCCTTTTTCCGATATATATGTTAGAGAACTAATTTTATCCATAATTTCAGACCAAGGAGGGAAAAAGAATGAGTGTTTATGGAGTAACAAATGCACAGACTACTTCTTATCCATCCACTTCCCGTACATCGACGAAGCAGGATAATAAGAAATCGTCGGAGACGACATCCAATAAAGAAGATTCTGGTGTCGTTTATGAGCCGTCCAATCTTACAGGTGGCAAGGATGCCAATACCGTAAAGGATTATTCCAGTATCGTAAAGAAAATGAAATCCGAGTTGAAATCAAAAAATCAGCAGCTTCAGAACCTGGTAAATCAGCTTCTGAACAAACAGGCGAATAAATACACATCGCTTGCCGATTTATTTAAAAATGCGACTGCTGATCCGGCAACGATTGCCCAGGCTCAAAAAGATATTGCAGATGATGGTTACTGGGGTGTCGAGCAGACGAGTGACAGATTTGTAGCAATGGCACAAGCGTTAAGTGGCGGAGATGCCACAAAAGCAGACGAAATGATCGCTGCTATCAAAAAAGGCTATGAGCAGGCTTCTAAGGCGTGGGGTGATAAGCTCCCAGACATTTGCCAGAGAACGATTGATGCCGCAACTAAAAAATTGGAAGCATGGCGTGACAGCCTTTCCAAAAACGAAACTGAAACCGAAAAGGATTCAGAAACAAAAACAGAAGAATAAACGATCTGTTATCCAGATCTGCGGACAATTCACAGATATCACAAGAAAGGCTTTACAACCCGGGATTGCGGGAAACCGGGACGTAGAGCCCTTTTTGTTATTACTCTTTGGACTGATCGATCTTATTGCGGATATCCTGCATCTGATAATCAAGTACTTCAATCGAGTCCGCGCATGCCTTTAACATATCAACGATCTCATCCGCATTTTTCACATTTTTCTTATATTTCAGTTTATGCTCCAGGCTCGCCCAAAAGTCCATCGCAATCGTGCGAAACTGGACTTCCACCTTCATGTACTTTTTCTCATTTGACAGAAAGATCGGTATATCCACGATCAGATGTAAGCTGCGGTATCCGTTCTGTTTCGGACTTTCTATGTAATCTTTTTTCTTGATCAGCATAATATCATCCTGCTTGATAAAAAGTTCCGCCAAACGGTAAATATCGTCTGGAAACGAGCAGATTACCCGGAGTCCCGCCACATCCGTCAGCTTTTCGCGTATATTTTCTACTGTTGTAGCATATCCTTTCCGTCTCAATTTCTCATAAATGCTTTCCGGCGACTTTAACCGGCTCTTGATCGATTCAAACGGATTCCGGTTATACTTCTGCGAAAATTCCTCGTTCAGCACTTTCAACTTCGTCTCGACTTCCATGATCGCGCATTGAAATTCCATCATGAGATTATTAAACGGCTTTGCGTTCCTGAGCTGTTCGGACTGCATCTGAATGATCTCATCCTGCTTTTTCATCGTTTCCGACTGTTCTTCTACTTTTTGTTCTAACTGGTTTTTGCAGGCGAATAATTCAACGGAATTCCGTATTCGGTTCCTAACGATCGATGCCTCAAAAGGTTTATGGACAAAATCAGAGACCCCCAGTTCAAAACACTGGTTCTCGACTTCCACTGCATCTTCACTGCTTATGATCAGCACCGGGATCTTTTTCAGCCATCCCCGGTGTTTCATTACATCCATGACAGCAAATCCGTTCAGCTTCGGCATCTGAAGATCCAAAAGGAGCGCCGCTGTCTCATCCTTATACACCTCCAGTTTCCGTACTGCCTGATCCCCGTCCTCTGCCGTTTCGACAATGTATTCATCTTCCAGCATATTGCGCAGCAGCTCGCGATTTACCTCCACATCATCCACTACCAATATCCTTTGCATAATTACCCTCATTTCCGTGTTTCATTTTTGCACATATTTCACTCATTTTTGTATTCACTGATCCCTTACTACCAATATACCAAAAATATGATTTTTGCACAAGTTCTTTTTATGGTCGGATCTCCCCTGCATTACTGATTTATAGGAATAAAAGCCTCTCTAACTTGTCTCGGATCGGTTGACAAAACTGTCCTTATAGGGTACACTTATTTATGTAGCAAATGTTCATGCGTCACCGTGAAAATGCAAAATATATCAAATGATATGCACAATAGAACGTGACACATGACCGCACATAAAAAAGGAGGGTATTGGATGAAGCAAAAACTCAGAAAAACTGTCTGTATGTCTCTCGTTGGCGTGATGACATTCACGAGCATCTGGAGCAATGACATGACAATACAGGCGGCATCAAAACCAAAGAAGATAACTATGAACAAAAAGAAGATCACTTTGGAAGTGGGGAAAACCTTTAAACTGAAAGTTAAAACGGTGAAACCCAAGAAGGCAAGTAAAGCTGTCACTTACAAATCAAACAAAAAGAGCGTTGCCACCGTAAGTAAAAAAGGCGTTGTTAAAGGTAAAAAAACCGGAACAGCGAAAATTACGGTGACTTCAAAGAAAAACAAAAAAGTAAAAGCAAAGGTAACAGTGAAAGTGAAAAAGAAGCTAATACATCAACCAAACGCAAGCACAGCTCCGGGAATCAGTTCTACACCGGCAGCAAGCTCCAATCCGGCTCAGAGCAGTACTCCGGTTCAGAGCGCAAACCCGGCAGAAAGCAGTACTCCGGCCGATACTGCTAAACCAGACGAGAGCAGTACTCCGTTGCAGAGCGCTGACCCATCAGAGAGCAGCACTCCGGTTCAGAGCAGTACTCCGGCCGTGACTACTAAACCAGACGAGAGTACGGCACCTACACCGGTTCCGACTCCGACGATCCGGCCGACTTTCGCGCCGTCTACGCAGAGCTACTCTTTCTTTAACGATTACACATTAGGTTATTCAGATGGTATCGTAGCTTATAAAGATGGTAAAAAAGTATCATTAGAAGCTGCTGGCGCAGAACAGTATAACAAAAAGACCGATAATATTTTCGCGCAGCATATTGCCAACAATAACTGGTATGACGACAAGATCACACTTACGCCGCCGATCCAGTACACGACTGCGGATGGGAAAGCACATAACGTAGACAGTATGCTTACAAATTTCGATTTCATTGCCGATCCTACCTGCATCGACAATTCAGAAAATGATGGAAAATTGTATGTATACGGAACGACGGAAGGAATTGATTACGAAGCTGGTACATTAGCAAAGAACGGCTATAACAATCATTCGTTAACGATCCTTTCGACAAAAGATATGGTCAACTGGACAGACGAGGGTACGTTGGATAACGAAAACTTGACAAATATGGTCTCAACCATACCGTCGAAAGAGAAAACAAAATGCAAATGGGGTACGAAAGCATGGGCTCCTTCGGGACTGAAAATCGACGGCGACGGCGATGGTGAAGACGAATATTACATCTTCTACACAAATGGCGGTGCAGTCGGATACGTTCAGGGTGATTCTCCGACAGGCCCTTGGAAAGACGATTTAGGAAAAGTTTTATTCAACCAGTCCACACCGAACTGCTCCGATGTCGTTTGGTGCTTCGACCCGGCCGTACTTGTCGATGACAAAGGCGATGCTTACGTTTATTTCGGCGGCGGTGTTCCGGGAGGCAATAATCCGACAGCTGAACAAAAGGCTCATCCTCAGACCAGCCGGGTAGCCAAGATCAAGTTTGAAGAGGGTACTGGTAAAGTCCTTTTGGACGGCGAACCGAAAAAACTCGATGCTTATTATATGTTTGAGGACAGTGAGATCAACCAGTTCCACGGTAAGTATTTCTATTCTTACTGTATCAACTTTATGGTTCCTGGTTCACTGCAAAAACCAATCGGCGCTGTAAATAATCTTGGTTCCGGCCAGATCGGATGCTATGTATCAACCGATCCGATGAACATTACATTTGATCCAGATCAACAGGAAAGCACGGACGACCTGAAATATTTAGGTGCGATCCTTGACAACCCGAGTTCGATTTATGGTGAGAGCTACAACAATCACCACCACATGCAGTCATTCAAAGGCCATGACTACATCTTCTATCACTCAACAATACTGGGCAACACGTTGTTCCGTGATAACAAACAGTACAGAAACCTTCATGTAGATGAGATTTCCGTAGATGAAGCGACGGATGCTATTTCCATCACTCCTAGCTACGAAGGCGCTTCTCAGATTGAAGATTTTGAGCCTTACAAGAACGAAGATGGTTCTACAAAATACATCAACGCAACGACAGCGGCATCCAGTGCAGGCGTAAAGTCCTCACGAGATGACGCGATGGTATTACAAACCATCAACGGTTCACCTATGGTTATTGATGCTATTGATACCGGAGACTGGACATGTATCAAAGGTGTTAATTTCGGCGAAAACGGACTTAAGAATTTCGGTATGGAGTACTACTCCGCATCGGATGCCGGAAGAGTTGAGTTGTTCATTGATGACCCGACAAATATCGAGAACAAAGTGGCAACGATCGACATTTTAGAAACGACCAACAATAAATATGTCTACACAAGCACTGCAACAACAAAGACGGTGACAGGAAAACATGATGTGTACTTTGTATTCCGTGGAAGCGGATATAAAGTAGCTTCCTGGGCTTTCTCCGAAAATGCTGAAGCAGGCGCTCCTGACATTAGCGGCCGGCCGGACGTACCGACTCCTCCTCCTGTTGCAACACCAAATCCAAATATCAAAACTGGATGGAATGAGGATAAGACGGAGTACTCGCTGAAAATTGATGAGACCTCTGTAAAAGCAGATGGCGGTGCAAGCATCGAATTCAACGAAGCAGAAGGAAGTGTGACAATTGCATACAACCCGCAATATCCTGGTGCCTGGTTTAATTTCCCGGATGAAGCAATCGGAAAATTCTCATCCATTGAATTCACTTATAAAGACGCAACCGAAGGTGGATTTGGATCTGCTGTACGATATACTTCAAGCAGTGGTGACGAGGAAATCAACTGGGGCGGTTTATTCCCAGCAGGTGAAGGCCTGATGACACAGACGATTGAACTTCAATCACCTGACAAAGATTTCTCAAAATACAAGATCTTTAGAAATGAATGTGAAGACTGTTATCTGACGATAACCGCTGTTGTTCTCAAAAAATAACGGTTTTTACGAAAAAGATAAACAAAAACAGGGATATCCGTCATGCGGATATCCCTGTTTTTAGTCTTTCTTAGTGATGGAACAATCTCAACCCCGTAAAACTCATGACGATCCCATGTCTGTCACAGGCATTGATCACATCCTGGTCACGAATCGACCCACCCGGCTGTGCGATATATTTCACGCCGCTTCGGAACGCGCGCTCCACGTTATCGTCAAACGGGAAAAACGCATCCGATCCGAGCGTGACGTCTTTCGCATATTCCGCCAGCCATGCCGCCTTCTCTTCCTTTTTAAATACCGGCGGTTTCTCGGTAAAATATTTTTCCCAGCAGCCATCTGCCAGGACATCCATATAGTCCTCACCGATGTAATTATCGATTGCGTTATCCCGCTCCGCGCGTTTCATATCTTCCTTAAACGGCAGGTTCAGCACCTGCGGGGACTGGCGCAAAAACCAGTTATCCGCTTTGCTGCCGGCAAGCCTTGTACAGTGGATACGCGACTGCTGCCCGGCACCGATCCCGATCGCCTGTCCGCCTTTGACAAAACAAACAGAATTGGACTGCGTATATTTTAATGTAATCATGGAAATAGCCATATCGATTTTAGCCTGATCCGTAATTTCTTTATTCTTTGTCACGACATTGCCAAAAAACTCATCGTCGATCACAAGCTCATTCCGTCCCTGCTCAAACGTAATGCCAAATACTTCCTTCCTCTCCAGTTCCTTCGGCTCATAATCTGGATCGATCTCAATGATCGCGTAATTTCCTTTTTTCTTTTCTTTCAGGATCTCCAGCGCCTCCGGCTCATAACCCGGTGCAATGATACCATCCGAGAATTCCCTCTTGATCATCTGGGCGGCGGAAACATCACACACGTCCGAGAGAGAGATAAAATCGCCGTATGAGGACATACGGTCCGCTCCCCTGGCTCTCGCGTACGCACAGGCAAGAGGAGACAATTCTCCGAGATCATCCACCCAGTAGATCTTTGCTTCCACCTCGCTGAGCGGAAGGCCGACGGCCGCTCCAGCCGGT
>Ga0224748_10294_pt1 | contig 14724 bp, 15 predicted proteins | sample LIM_F_Water_Neg_FD_182074 | JGI IMG/M metagenome (GOLD analysis project Ga0224748, IMG submission 182074) | Enriched cells from gastrointestinal tract of the lab mouse from Pacific Northwest National Laboratory (PNNL), Richland, Washington... | ecosystem: Host-associated > Mammals > Digestive...
TTGTAATAGGTGATAAAGATATAGCGGGGAAAGATTGCGCTTTGATTGCTTGTTGTGAAGAAGATGATATGTCCGTTTTTGACGGTGTTCGCATTCCAATAGAACGTTCAGCGGCATTATTGAAATGGAATATGGCAGGTGAAATATTTGTGCCGGGTGTATTAAATATTGGTGATATTGAGAAAACAGATGGATGTAAAAAGGCTGTTGCCCTTGCAGAAAGTATTTAAGAAAAGGAGATTTAGCATATGAGCAAAAAAATAATAATATTGAACGGCAGTCCGCGTAAAAAAGGGAATACAGCTGCATTAACGGCTGCATTTAAAAGGGGAGCAGAAAAAGCGGGAAATCAAGTTTCAGAGTTTTTCCTCGGTGATATGAATATTAATGGCTGTAAAGGTTGTTTTGGTGGTGGCAAAGATTGTAACAGTCCTTGCGTGCAAAAAGATGATATGGATAAAATTTATCCTGTTTATCGAGAAGCGGATATTGTAATTCTTGCATCTCCCTTATATTATTGGACCATAAGCGGACAATTAAAAACGGCATTTGACAGGCTGTTTGCCGTTGCGGAATGTGACCCTGATTATCGAAACCCAAAAAAGGATATGGTTTTGATTATGGCGGCAGAAGGATATGGTTTTGAAGAAAGTGAATACTGGTATGACCGTCTTGAAAAGCATCTTGGATGGAAGAGTATAGGAAAAGTGCTTTGTGGCGGGGTAATGAATGTTGGCGATATTTCGGAACATGAAAAGTTAGATGAAGCATACCAGCTTGGTGTGACAATTCACTAAATAAGACGAACGCCTACCATATAAAAAAGGTGGATGACGGGCGGTATTGCTATTCCCAAAAGACATAACAGACACTGCCAAGACCTGTTTTAAGGGTGCCGCTGAAAAGTGTATAGAGGTATAAAAGGATAAATTGATAGTAACTTGAAAAAGTATAATATACAATTTATACTATACTTTAGGTGATGGCAAGATAGGCTGTAACTATGTTAAAGCATAGTTTTTTTATATCTTTATCTGTTGGAAAATATGGTAAAATTGAGCATGGAACATGATGAAAAAGTGTCAGTTATCATATAAAACGAACACTAAAATCAGGAGTTTTATTTTATTGGAAAGACGGATGAAGAATATCGGAATATTTGTTGTATCGACTTTTAACACGGATTATATTTTAGTGAAAAAGTATCAAAATATTGTCAGGTTGTTCAGATAGGAGGAAGTATGACACTACAACAATTAAAATATATAATAATCGTTGCGGAAAGAGGTTCTATTACAGAAGCGGCAAAAGAACTTTATATTTCTCAGCCAAGTCTTTCCGGCGCTATCAAAGAAGTAGAAAAGGAATCTGGAATAGCAATTTTCAGCCGCTGCCGGGCAGGAGTGGCACTGACAAAGGAGGGGATGGAGTTTTTAGGATATGCAAGGCAGGTTGTTCAGCAGATGGAACTTCTGGAATCAAAATATATTGATAAAAAGCCTGCAAAACAGAGATTTTGTGTTTCCACACAGCACTATACTTTTACGACAAATGCGTTTGTGGAATTGGTACAGCATTTTGGGCAGGAAAGGTTTGAGTTTATTCTGAATGAAACGCAGACGCACCAGATTGTGGAAGATGTGCGGAACAGGTTTAGTGATTTGGGAATCCTGTATCTTTGCAACAGTAATAAAAATGTGCTGAGAAAGCTGTTTGAAGAATACAATCTGAATTTTTATGAATTGTTTACTGCAACGCCTCATATTTTTATTGGAAAAGATCACCCCTTGGTAAAACGCACATCGGTTAAGCTGGATGATTTGAAACCATATCCCCGGCTTAGTTTTGTGCAGGGAACCTATGAATCTTCCAATTTCTCAGAAGAACTTTTCAGCAACGAACCTGTGGAACGAAGTATTAAAGTCAGTGACCGCGCGGCTATTGTGAATTTGATGATTGGACTGGATGGATATACAATTTCAAGCGGTATTTTTCCTAAATACCTGCAAGGGGATTCTATCGTTGCCATCCCTTTGGAGGAAAAAGAGGTGATGCATATTGGATACATACTGAACAAGGATAAAGAACTATCAGAATTAGGGGAGATTTATGTTAAGGCTTTGAAACAGTATCAGACATAACGGAAACATAGGCTCACCCTATGTAACAGCATATAAAACAGATATTACCTATTACATGATGTTTCGTGTTAAGATATTGATAGGTAATTGTGAAATGACTAAATTATCAAGATTTCATATACAATTCATACAATTATATTTATATATTTTATTCATATAAACGCACAAAATGCAGAACGTACCAAACATTTTAATGAGCCTTTTATAACAAAAACCATGTTCAGCAAAGGCTTCCATAGTTTTTAAGTCTCATTTCCATGGTACTAAATGGATTTCTTAGTGTTTATATGATAAAATATTTCTTCTTAAATTTTTTGAATTGTATATGAAATTCAAAAAATTACTGAGTTTCGCAATTACCTAATAAGATATTGAAACGGAAAGGAGGCAAAAAATGCCGGGTTATGTATTAGGTAATTTTTTTATCTATTCTGTTATCAATGCTTTTACGCCGGGACCGGGGAACATTCTGGCGCTGAATACTGTAACGAACTATGGATATAAAAAAGGGAAACCGCTTTTTAGAGGAATTTTTGCAGGCTACTATGTGGTACAGATAATATGTGCCGTTTTTGTATTTGGAGTGAGTACTTTTTTGCCGAATGTACTTGGTATTATGAAATATGTAGGAGCTGCTTATATTTTATGGCTGGCAGCCCATATTGCGTTAAGTAAACCAACTGCAGATAGTGTCGAAAAATCGGCATCATTCATAAAAGGATTTCTGTTACAGTTTGTCAATGTAAAAATATATTTATTTGGAATTACTGCATTGACAGGATATGTCACAGAGTACAGCACTTCCCTTTGGGTTTTGCTGCTGTTTGAACTTTTAATTGCAACAATCGGAACAGCTGCAACACTCACATGGGTTGGATTGGGTGTGCTGATACAAAAGGCATATCAAAAACATTACAGGATGATAAACATGATTCTTGCCCTGACCTTATTAGAATGTGTATATAGCATGTTGAAATAGCAAAGGAGGTATTGCTAAATATGCAGATAAAAAAATTTTGGTTCGGATATGGATAAGGTGGAGCGGATATTAAAGGAAAATCAGGATATTGCGATTGTTTACACAACACATAATGAAACTGGAACAAGTATTTTAAATCCAGTAAGGGAAATTGGTTTATTTTTGAAAGGAAAAGTAGAGAGATGAAGAAAATTCTTTTAGCGACTCCTACCATGCATACGGAGGAACAGCAGTATATTCAGAAAGCATTTGATACAAATTGGATTTCACCGTTAGGAGCGAATGTAGATGAATTTGAGGATAAAGTGGCAGCTTATGTTGGGGTATCTTCTTCCGCTGCGCTTTCGTCCGGAACTGCAGCGTTGCATCTTTCAGTTATTTTAGCGGGTGTAAAAGAGAACGATATTGTGTTTGTTCCTTCCCTGACTTTTGCGGCAAGCGTCAATCCGGTTCGATACGAGAAAGCAATTCCCGTCTTTATTGATTCGGAGCGTGACACATGGAATATGGACGCAGCGGCATTAAGGAAAGCGTTTGAAAAATATTCTCACCCGAAAGCTGTCATGGCTGTGCATTTGTACGGCACATCAGCGAATATGGACGAAATATGCGCTCTTTGTAAGGAGCATAATGTCCCTTTGATTGAAGATGCGGCTGAATCGTTAGGTACGACATATAAAGGAAAAATGACAGGTACTTTTGGGGACTATGGAATTTATTCATTTAATGGCAACAAAATTATTACAACTTCCGGCGGAGGTACACTGGTTGCTCATCAGGAAAAAGATGTGGATAAAGCCCGGTTTTTATCCAGACAGGCTCGTGATCCTGCCAGACATTATCAACATTCTGCGATTGGCTATAATTACAGGATGTCGAATGTTGTTGCCGGGATCGGATGCGGACAGATGCTGCATATCGAGGAACATATACAGAAGAAGCATGAAATTTATAAAACTTACCAAGATGCCTTTTCGGATATAAAAGAAATAGAAATGAATCCGCTGAACAGGGAGGCTATTGACAATAACTGGCTTTCCTGTATGACGATTTCGCCAGACAGCAGTGTAACACCAACGCAGATTATGGATGCCTTAGATACGGAAGGCATTGAAACAAGACCGATATGGAAACCGATGCATTTGCAGCCTGTATTTGAAGAATATGATTTTATTCAGGTAGAAGATGGGATAAGTGTAAGTGAAGATATTTTTAACAGAGGGCTTTGCCTGCCAAGTGATATTAAAAATACAAAAGAAGATATGGAACGCATTATAAAAATTGTGCGCAGTCAGTTCCGGCATCAGTAAAATTGTCGTTGCGGGCAGAATAGAAGCTTAGGGGTTTTTTATGAGAAGTGTTCATAATTTTTCGGTGGGACCGGCTGTTTTGCCGGAATCCGTATTACAGGAAGCGGCGGATTGCCTTGAATTGCCAGCGGCAAAAAGAAAAAACCTGGATATATATGAGGCAATTGCATGATATTTTGGAGGTCTGGCTTATGAAAATCACAGTAATAAATGGAACAGAAAAACATGGTGTAACCTACCGCTTAAAAGAAATATTTCTGGAGCGTTTTCGGGAGAAATCAGAAATCAGAGAATTTTACTCGCCAAAAGACTGTCCTGCTTTTTGCTCAGGCTGTACAAAATATTACGCAGTGTCTTGGGGCAGGAGCAAAATCTGTAGCTAAAGACATAAAACACAGCCTATCATGGTGGGGTATTTTTGAAATTACGGTGTTTACCGGAAAACTTATGGGAGATATCATCTGGGAAAAGTTTGCTGAAAAGAAACGTTTAGAACTTACGGAAAAGACAAACCGACTGTCAGATAGACTTTTTCATATCAATTATGAGAAACCTCCAAAGGTAAATACAATTACAAAGATAAAATTTCTTTTCTGCCGCATGATACAGAAATCCCTGCATGAAAACGACCCTTAATACCTTGATGGAAAGCACTGGGCAAAGATGGGATGGCTTGGAAAGGACAGACCGTGGAGAACTTAGTAAATAAAAGCTCTCTTTTTCGTGCAGAGAATGAGAGGAAAGAAACCGAATTGGAATATATACTAAAAATGTCAGGAGGATTTCTTACTATGGAATGGATTGAAAGATTAAATGATGCAATCGGTTATATTGAAGAACATTTAACAGAGGAAATTGACTATGGGCAGCTTGGAAAAATTGCCTGCTGTTCTTCTTATCATTTCCAGAGAATGTTCACTTATATGGCGGGTATTCCTTTATCCGAATATATCCGCAGGAGAAAAATGTCGCTTGCCGCCGTAGATTTACAAGACAAAAATATGAAGATTATTGATGTGGCAGGAAAATACGGATACAATTCTCCTACTGCATTTAACAGGGCATTTCAGTCTATTCACGGAATTGCCCCATCTGCCGTAAAAAATGAGGGCGTGTCTATAAAATCCTTCCCGCCTATCTTATTTAAAATCACAGTTAAAGGAGTGGAAGAAATGAATTACCGTATTGAAACAAAAGAAGCTTTCCGCATTGTAGGTGTATCCGTACCGCTATATAAGGATATTGAGAAAAATTTCACAGTCATACCCTCGAAATGGCAGGAAATATCTATGGATGGAACATTGCAGCGATTGATTGGCATGATGGATAAGCCGCCTATGGGAGTGCTTGGCGTCAGCACTTGCAACGATACAGAACCCTGGAGATATTATATTGCAGTATCTACTTCCTGGGAAAAGAATGACCTTGAAGAATATATAATACCGTCGGCTACTTGGGCAATATTTTCTGGGGAGGGTACAAATCAGTCTATCCAAGAATTAGAGCGGCGGATTGTAACCGAATGGCTGCCGACTTCAGGATACGAGTATGGGAATGCTCCCGATGTTGAAGTTTACTTAAATCCAGACCCACAAAACGCACAATATGAAGTATGGATACCTGTAATTCAAAAGTAGATATGGATACGAAAACAACATTTTACCTGCATTTTGTTTTGCGGATGAAACAGGCACAGGGCATAACAGAACAGCTAAAGGAAGAAAATGCTTTAGAATGGACAGGGCGGCTAGGTAATATAAGGGCTTGCGCAAGGGAGATTGTGGAAAAAGAAATTATTTTCGCATAGGTGACACAGCGACAGAGGGAAAAACTCTGCCGCTTTTCTTTTTGGGGCGTTTCGTTTGGGCGATGTGAAATCACACATAATAGGAAATTTAATATCCGCAATAAAAATATAAGGTAATTTTTTTGTGAATACGCTTGACTTTGACGTTACGTAATAGTTTATAATCTATAAAAAATAGAGAGGAAGGATGACACAATATGAATGTAAAGGCTATTCGTTCAGACGGTATTTATTCAAAAATTATGAATGCACCTCTGGACAAGAAGAATGACATTTATCGGTATGAATTGATGATGCCATTTGAAAGAAAATGGGCTTGTTATAATGTTCCTATAAAAGCGAAAACGCCTAATGGTTATGATGTTATTATGGCAAGCAGACTGTTTGGACACATTGAACCAACTAAAGTAGACGAAACACAAAAACAAAATATTCATCTAATTTCAGACGATGCACTCTGGGAAAAATGTGAGATGGCAATCAGGAAATCTTTAAACTGTTTTATCCAGCATGGAATTGATTTACCGATTAGAGAGTACATGTTTACGATATTGCTTGCAAATGCGGAAAGCCCCTACATCATACTGAATGAAGGTTATTGTGGTGACGGTGGTATACCGGGATATATTTTTTCATGGCTAATCCCAAACGAATATACGCTGGAGCGTCTTCCAGTAGCTTTGGCACACGAAACCAACCACAATATCCGCTTTCAGTTTATTGAATGGAAAAATGACATCACACTTGGAGAGATGATGGTTAGCGAAGGATTGGCAGAAAACTTTGCCACTTATCTTTATGGCGAAGACAAGGCAGGCCCTTGGGTGACAAAAACAGATATGACAACTTTGGACGAATATATCAAACCAATTATTCAAGATGGATTAAATGTTCAGGGATTTGAAAATCTCAATGCTTATCTTTATGGTGATGAACTGGCGAAATTACAGAATTTTCCGCAAGCAGGTTTACCTTATTGTGCTGGATATGCCTGCGGCTATCATTTAGTAAAGCATTATTTGAAGAAAACGGGTAAAAGCGTGATTGAAGCGACACTTTTACCTGCAAAAGACATTTTAGATGCTGCGGAGGACTTTTGGAATGACTAAAAAATTGATGTCTGTCCATGAAGTTGCTGAATTAACTGGTATCACTGCCCGTACACTTCATTATTATGATGAAATTGGTCTTTTGAAACCGACAAAAGTAACCGATGCAGGCTATCGTATGTATGACGGCACAGCACTAAGCCGCTTGCAAAGTGTTTTGTTGTTTCGTGAATTAGAGTTTCCTTTAAAAGAAATCAAATCAATCCTTGACAGCCCTGATTTTGACCAATCAGAAGTAATTGCCCAGCAAATTAAGCTGTTAGAACTGCAATATAAACATATAGGGGAACTTATTACCTTTACCCGTGAAATTCAAAAAAAAGGAGTGGCAGCAATGAGTTTTGATGTTTTCGACAAGAGCGAAATTGAAAAGTATGAGGCAGAGGTCAAAGCAAAATGGGGCAATACCAAAGCATATCAAGAGTATAAACAAAAGGATATTGCCCGAAATGGAGGCAGTTATAGCAAGATTGCAAATGAACTGCTGACAATGTTTTCTGAATTGGGAGGATTAAAACATTTAACGCCTAATTCAGATGAAGTACAAAAGAAAATCTCTGAATTGCAGAAATTTATAACTGATAATTACTATGTATGTACAAATGAAATTCTTAGTGGATTGGGTGAAATGTATGTATGTGATGAACGCTTCAAGAACAACATTGACAAAGCAGGTGGAGATGGAACGGCTGACTTTGTAGGGCAGGCTATTGCTGTGTATTGCGGCAAAAAGAAGGTGCAATAATCGTGACTGAATGGATACGATCACGATGTGGGCTGACCGCTATTACAGAAAAAGCAGTGTGGTTGAGCAAATTCGGGCGGTCGATTGAAAGCTGCAATCAAGTTCGCGGTCAAAATCCTACCATTCGTGGACATTCCCGCAAACGGGCTTCTTTTGGTATATGCTTGTACTGTAAACAAGAAACTAAATCACATACAGAATATAAGGAGGTATTTGTATGCGTCACTTTTTTTCGTCTGATCCTCGGTATTGTGTTCGTTTGCTGTATGATTTTCAGCTTTGTCACAATGAACATCCCGTTTGCTCTGCTGTATCTTTTCCTCGGTGGTTTGTTCCTGTTTTCCGCCTATTCTCTCTGGAAGAAAGACAAAGACAATCGGAGATATGGTCTGCTATATTGCTGATAGAGTGCGGCGTTTTACTCTACACAACAAGGAGGAAATGAGGATGAAAAATACAGGATGTTGCCCAAAATGCAATTCAAGGAATATCGTGCGTGTGCCAGACAATCCGGGCCGACACGCCAGCGGAAATAATATCTACACCACGACTATGACCCTGATTGGGAAAATTCCAGTGATCCGTTATGTCTGCTGCGATTGCGGCTATGTAGAAAATTGGGTTGAAAACCGGCATGAGCTTACTAAAATCAAAGGAACTTTTGGATAAGGTGGAAAATACATGGGATATTGATGTAAATGAAAAAGTATATCAACGACTGGCAAATGAGATATTCTTCCGTATCTGTTTCGCTGCGGCAGGTTTACCGTTAAAGCCAGTTTTGCAGGCAATGGCGTTACCCTGGAGGACTGTATCAGAGGGATTATACGATGACAGAAAGATATGAGGATTTTTTCAGAAAGGCTGCTGACTTTCCCGTTTAAGGATGGTATAATAAGAATCGGAAAAGGAATTGAATACGGTAAACGGTACGCTCCTTGAATTGTGGGGATTTTTCTGCAATGAAAGGAGTGTTTTTATATGCAGGTTTACAAAGCGATTAAGTATATCCGTCTTTCCTATACGGATGATAAAACTGTGGAAAGCGACAGTGTTGCCAACCAGCGGCGGCTGGTTGATGATTGGTATTAGTATATAAGTGTGGACAAGAAAAGTCGAACAACTTATACTATCAAATGAAAGAGCAAAGGAGATGTTCCACATGGCAAAAAACCAAAAATCTTATACCCCGGAATTTAAGCAGCAAATTGTAGACCTGTACAATGCCGGGGGAACTTTGTATCCACAACTGGAACGTGAATATGGCATAAATTGGAGTACCATCAGCGGCTGGGTAAAACAGCTTTCCCCAGTTAAAATATCTGAGAATGAAACAGTTACCCTTAAGGAATATAAAGCATTACAGAAAGAAATGCAGCGCCTTAAGATTGAAAATGAAATATTAAAAAAGCGACCGCCATATTCGCAAAAGAACAATAGCCTGGATTGCGGCATTTATCCAGAATTTGATAATGAGCCGGATTTTGAAACCGTTTGCAGTTCCATTTTATGGAGAAATGTGAGATGATATAATTAGCAAGAAATTTTTTCGCACATCCATAAAGAGAAGCTCTTTCGCTGTTATTGACAGTATACAAGGAAAGACTCGGCTAAATATGATATTTTTTATAGATATTTTAGATTAGCGGTAACACATGAGGAGACAGAGAACATGAAAAAGGTTCATGATTACTATAGTTTTATATGTCATAGAAGTCAAGATAAATCTTTCGCATTTAAACTGCAGAAAAAGATAGAAAGATATAAGATTCCGTCAAAGCTAGGATACCCCACAAGATATGTCCGTCATGTTTTTGTAGACCAAAATGAGCTTAGAAAGCCTGAATTAAAAGATGAGCTTATTGCGGATATCAGGAAATCGGACAGTCTTATCGTCCTCTGTTCGCCGACATCAGCGTCTCCGGCAGATGGAACGGAAGATTGGGGTGACATCGAGGACTGGAAAGATCCCAGTAAAACAGGCTGGATTGGATTTGAGATCAGCCATTTCATGGAGAAGAATCCGGAAAAGCCTTATGAACATATCATACCTGTAGTGATTGATGGTAATCCGGAGGAGGGAGACTGTTTTCATCCCTTACTTTTGAATGAAATTCGTCAACAGAATCTCAAATGGTATGATTTCCGGGAGAAGAAACCATATCTTGATGTGATTGAGGCAGTATTGAATCCGCCGGATCATGCGGTATTTAGGAAACGAGATAAGAGCAGAAGGATGAAAAGAGCAGTCTTTGCCGCTATCTTAACTGTCCTTTTTCTGTTCGCCGTTGTTTTCGGTCTGGATTATTTTCTTCCGCATGCTGCGGAGTATCAGGATTATATACTGGTCAATGAAGTGCCGGTTGGTATTGGCAGTTATGGGGGTAGCGGAGATTACTATCGGATAACTACAAACAAAGAGGCGAATACGGTGAAACTGGAACATCTGAATGAGCAGGGCACGCCAATTGAGGAAGAATCAGAAGCACATCCGAACGGACCAATGATCGCGAATTATATACTTCGGGATACGGGATATCCGGACACAGTAGAGTATCTGGATCGGAATGGTATTGTTCAGATTACCTATGTCTATGCCACGGATCTTGCATATGTTACTTTCCAGGAAAATGCCTTTGTCAGCGATCAGGTGTATCCTGCAACTGATGAAAATGAGTATGGAATTGCGAATCGTATGAAAATTAACAGATACGATTTGGAAAGAGATGAAAGGGGGATGACAGAAACCGTACGCTTCAAACATGGTGAGAACTATGTGATTGATGATGATGGAGTTGCTGGAAGGCAGTATAAGTATGATGCTGCCGGAAGACTTACGGGTATCACATATCTATCCATTGCAGGTGAACCATGCGTCAACAAGAGCGGTATTAGCAGTATAGTCTATGATTATCAGGATGGTTATCTGAGCCGGAAGGCAAATATGGATCTTAACGGCAAGTTAGTTTATGGAGAAGACGGATATGCTGAGAAGAGGATTATGTGGGAGAGGAATAAAAGGATATCAACATACTTTGACACTGATGGCGAGCTTATGCTTTGCAGGCAATGGTATGCAAAAGCAATAGAACAATTTGACGATACGGGTAATCGTCTGAGTGTTAGTTATTATGGGGTGGATGGCAAGCCGGTATACTGCAGTGGTAAGTATCATAAAATTATATGGAAATATGACGAACTTGGACAGATAATTTTAGAAACATACTATGGGACTGAAAATAGTCCTGTTCAGAGTAAAGAGGGATATGCGCAGGTAGCGTCAAAATATGATTCACATGGAAATTTGCGTTCATATTCCACATACAATTCTGATGGTCAGCTTATGCTTATGAGTAATAATGCTGCCATAGAAAAGAAACTATACACGAAGGATGGTTATCTCAGGGAAACAGCATTCTATGACGTAAACGGCCAGCCGGTTATCAATGATGAAGGATATCATCGTGAAGTCAGAAACTATGACGAAAAGGACAAGCTTACTGAACTTCGGTATTTTGGAATTGACGGAGAAGCCGAATACAAACAGGAATCTGACTGTTTCTACCATGCTGTCAAGCTCAATTATGATAGAAGAGGAAATGTTGCAAGCGTGTCTTTGCTGAACACTGAGGATAGATTGATTACATCGGTAAATGGTCATTGGGCGATGAAGGAGATGACCTACAATGGCGGCGGTCAGGTGGAAACGGTCAAATATACGGATCTATTGGGAAATTTGATTGATATTGCCGGAAATTATGCCAATCTTATAAATAAATACGATGACAGGGGATTGCTGGTATCCACATCCTATTATAACAAAAACGGCAATCTTTCCACTGATGCAAAGGTGATTAATGGAGTTCTGGCCGGAAACAGATTTTATGCGAAGGTGGAAATGGAATATGATGATTTTGGAAATGCAATAGAAACCAGATATTACGGTGAGAATGGAGAGTTGACTACACAGCAAATTTATGCAGTAAAGAAGGCTGAGTATGATGAACTCGGAAGAGTTGTCCACTATTCTTACTTTGATGCAGACAGAAATCCTGCCAAAGACTATCATACGGATATTTATATTACTTATGACAATCGTAATCATCCCATTAGGATTCAGCCCATGGCATATGAAGAACGCAGTAATATGTCTACAGATTATGATTTCTTCGCTTATGGCGAGGAGCGTATATTTGATGAGTATGGCAATCTGACCGAAAGCACCTATTTAGATGCAGATGGTGGGATTTTGCAAAAGAAGGTCACAAATTATAATGATGATTGTCTGCCGGTTGCTGAGAGGTATTATGGTGAAAACAACGTACCGATTCTTAGTCCGGAAGGATATTGGAAGAAGTTAATAGTGTATGACGAGAGAAATAATGAAACGCGTACATCTTATTTTGGTATTGATGGAAAACCGATAGTGCTTGCAGAAGGATATTTCCAGATAACCCGGGAATACAACAAGGACAATAGTCTGGTTCGAATGGATTTCCTGGATCAAGACGGCAGGCTGGTGAATTGTCTTGCAGGGTATGCCTATATTGAACAAACGGTAACAGAATGGAGATCTACATCAAAGGCAACGTTCTATGATAAAAATGGAAGAGAGTTGTTTTCATATCATGTTGACTACAATGAATATGGTCAGAAGACGGCGGAGTGGCTTGCTGGTCCTGATGGAGCATACCTGAATCATCCATCCTATGGATTAGCCCTGATAAAGTATTTTTACGATGATAAGCGACGGAGGGTTCGAGAGGAATACTATGACGAGGATGGTGAGCCGGCTGATTTGTTTGGTGTAACATCTGGCTGGGAATCACAGTATTCAGATATTGGATTTGAAACAAAGAGATCCAATCTCAGGGACGGATTTGAGCCAGCAGCTGATGACAAAGGGATAGCGACGGCTGTTTTTGATTATGATGAGCTGGGAAGAGAGGTAAGACGGACATTTATAGACGGAAGCGAAAAAGAGCGTAATTGTGTATTTGGCTTCAGCCAATATCAGGTCGAGTATGGGGATGACGGCGAGATTGAAAAAACTACCTATTGGGATGAGAACGGAGAAGAAGTTACTGGTCACGATGGAAAGGTAGAGAAGGTGGTTCTTTCTATGCATAACGGCGACTATGAAATCAAAGAAACGGAGATTGGAACACTTGCATTTACACCAGTCACATTTAATATAAACAGGATTGCATATCATCAAGACGATAATTATGATTTGATGACGCAATGTTATGTTCCATTCAGTCCTGAAAATGATGTATCAGAGATTATAGCCGCTGCATTGGAAAAGTATGCGAAAGCATCTGACAGTAACGAGCTGGATATAAAAGCTGTGCGTGACGATGGAGCGGAGATAGAAGACCTGTTAGACAAATATCTGAAACTGTTGCAGGAAGGCGGCAATGTCATGGAATTGTTTGGAAAGATAAGTCTGAGAACTGCAATGAGAATGCTTGAGCCATATGCAGCAAAGATGCCTACAGAGACGGAAGTAATGGATTTTTATGAGAAATTTTATGATAACGAATTTGATAATATCCGGAGACAGTTAAGATCTGAGTATGGAGAGGAATTTGTTTGTTCATATCGGATTACAGATATGAATGAATCTAGCAGCAGCTCAATTCAGGCGTATAATGCAGAACTTGACAGCTATAATCTGGGTATGTCTATTGAAGACATGGTAATTTTTGAAGTGGAGTATACGGTAGAGGGAAATGGAAAGAGTGATATACTGAGTGACGGTTTCTTTTATCCTAGGGTTACATTGCTCAAATTTGACGGCAGTTGGACGTTGGGGACAGCAGAAGGATTTCCGAGTCCTGATACGGAGGAATTAGCGGTATTGTTTGGAATAGAATTATAGTTTGGAGGAGTTAATGGATGACCAGGCGGCTTAAAGACAGTTTAACAATAGCATTTGAAATCATCGGCGGTATCGCTACAGTGTTTACGATATTTGGTGTATCCGTTTCAACGGTTTTTCCGTTACCAAAGGTGAATTGGGTTATAAAAATCGAGATTTATATATTTATTGTCGCGTTTATTTATGCGTTCTTTGTCTTTGCTATCTGGACTATCATAGGAAGGAAGTACAAAGACTCAATTACATTTCAGATCGGAAGGAATACCGTGACAGTGAAGCCGGGAGATATTTTTAAGACGTCGGGCTGGCGCGTTATTCCGATGGATACTACATTCAGTATAGATGCAGATGATAAGGTTATATCGAAAAACTCTCTCCATGGGAAGTTGGTTTTGGAGCATGGAAATGCAGATGAAATCAAGAAGGTTGTAAAGTCTGAAGCAGAGAGAAGAGGATTTCAAGAGGACAACGGGATATATCGATTTCCGTTTGGCGCCGTGATTCCTTACGTGTGTAAAGAGAAAGATGGTCAGGATGCGTCCTATCTAATGGTGGCAATGACTGCCCTGAACGAGAATTGGGAAGCACATACAAACATGGCACAGTATGAACACACTCTTATGGAGATGTGGAAAGAGATAAGTAGAGTGTATGCTAGAAATGATATAGTTCTACCGTTGATGGGGTCTGGGATTACTCGATTTGATGATAATCAGGATGATCCAGGATCATTTCTCAGATGTATGCTC
>Ga0224748_10296_pt1 | contig 14669 bp, 10 predicted proteins | sample LIM_F_Water_Neg_FD_182074 | JGI IMG/M metagenome (GOLD analysis project Ga0224748, IMG submission 182074) | Enriched cells from gastrointestinal tract of the lab mouse from Pacific Northwest National Laboratory (PNNL), Richland, Washington... | ecosystem: Host-associated > Mammals > Digestive...
GTCAGGATGTGAGCGTCGGTATATCGACGGATCCGCACGTCTTTTGGGAGGAATTGCAGAAGTCGGGGGCGGATCTTGTGCTTTTGGATATTGATATGCCGGAGCTGGATGGCTTTGAAATTGCCGCTCGCATGGAGGACCTGCCGCGAAAACCGATATTGATTTTTGTAACCGGTCATGATGTGCTCGTTTACGATTCCTTTCGGTTCCATCCGTTCGGGTTTATCCGCAAAAGCCATGTAGAACGTGAGTTGAAACCGGTTTTGCGCGAGGCGTTGGGAGAGTGGAGGAGGCGCACGCAGCGCTATTCCTTTCAATGCGGGGATGAGCGGATTGCGCTCCCTCTCGACGAGATCATCTATTTTGAATCAAAGGGAAATTATGTGGAACTTCATACAGAGGCAAGAACGTACCGGATTCGTGAGACGATGGCAAATGTGGAACGGGAGCTGGCGGCGGTGGGATTTGTCCGCATCCATAAAGGCTTTTTGGTGAACCAGAAAGCAGTATACCGGATTCGCGGGGACGAGGTGGTGCTTCGGGGTGATATTGTGTTGCCGATCGGGCGGAGCAGGAAAGAAGAGATGAGGGAAAAATTGGTGAGGTATTTGATGTGATGAGGAGAAACAAGGAGCCCAGACGGCGCATCGGGGAGGAGCGGTTCAATGAACTGCTGGCAGAGAAGATGGAATGGGAGTACCGGTTTCAGGAGCTTGAGAGCAGTTATAGGCATGAGCGCGAGCAGCGGGAAGAGATCCTGCGTCTTCATGAGAACACAAGAAGGCTGAAGCATGATATGAAGAATCATATTATGATGGTGACAACATATCTGCAGGAAAATCAGGTGGAAGAGGCAAAGGGGTATCTGTCGCATGTACTCGATGAATTGAACCGCATTTATACGTATGTAGAAACCGGAAACAGCGTGATGAATTATGTGTTGAACTGGAAACTGGAGGCGGCTTACGCCAGAGGACTTTGTGTCAGGGCCGAGATTGAGAATCTAGCGTTTGGAAAAATGGACAGCGTAGATTTTGTATCTCTGCTTTCCAATTTATTGGATAATGCGATCGAGGGTGCCGTAGCGCGTGAGGGGGAAGAAGAACCGGAAATTGTTGTAAAGATAGCGCTCAGGCGGGGGTATGAGACGATACAGGTGAAAAATAGTATTGCCCGGTCTGTGCTGGAGAAAAACCCGCAGCTGAAGTCTGAAAAAGCCGGTGAAGAGCATGGTTACGGGGTGGGACAGATCCGGCAGATCGTCGGGAAATATGGTGGGGAGTGTCAATTTTTTGAGAAAGATGAAATGTTTTGCGCGGTGGCTCTGATTCCTTCTGAATAGAGAGGATCAAGGCCGGTCGTTTGTCCCTGTGTGGATACCGTTTATCCCAATACCCTTGCAGATTGTTCTGTGAGGGTATATATTTTTGTATAAAATGGAGGCTGCCATGATTTTACTTGATGATGTGTCAAAGGTGTTTCGGCGAAAAAAACAAGCTTCAGTTCAAGCGCTCCAGCATATTTCCCTTCATGTGCCGAAAGGGATGACAGTTGGACTGGTCGGGCCGACCGGAGCGGGGAAGACAACGCTTCTTACGCTCATTGGCGGGGCGTTAAGGCCGGATGCCGGCAGGGTAAGGGTAGATGGGTTTGACCCGGTCCGTGACCGGAGGCGGCTGGCAGGTCAGGTCAGCATTTTATTGGCTGACCAGTCGAATACAAATGTCGAGCATTCGCTGCGGGAAGCGCTGTCCCTTTTGGGAGCGGCATACCGCATGGGGTCGCGTGAACTGAAAAAGAGGAGCAGCGAATTGATCGAGCTGTTTTCCCTGGAAACTTTTTGTGATGAGCCATTGAAACATGTATCGCTGGGGTTTCGGCGGCGGGCAGAGACGGTACTTGCTTTTCTCGCCCCGGCGGAGCTGATCCTTTTGGATGAACCGTGTATCGGGATGGATGCAGGGGCTAAAGAAATATTTAGGAACGCGGTAGAGGAGGAACGAAACAGAGGGCGCACGATCATGATTTCCACCCACCATATGGAGGAGATTGAAACAATTGCTGAGCGGATCATTGTGCTCGATCAGGGACAGCTTTTATATTATGGCAGCAAAATGGAACTTCTGCGCCGAATGGCGCCTGTCAACCGGTTGGAAATGACATTTTCAGACCGTGTTCCGGACTTACAGGATCTTCCGTTTGTCCGATATGAACAGGAGGGGCGGACGATGTGCCTGGATTACAACAGGAATCATATTACGGCGGCGGAACTTCTACGCGGCATTCAGGAAACGGGCCGTATTGAAAAGATCAATATGCGGCGACCGTCTCTAGAGGATGTGATCTGTGAGCTACAGACCTATCATTGATGGTTGTATGAGAGAAAAGGGAAACGTAGAATGGAGGATTTTTATGAGTTTCATTGAGGCAGAGCATGTGAATAAAACTTTTCGTGTGAATAAGAGGAGTAAGGGTCTGGCGGGTTTGGCGGCCAACCTTGTCCGTCCCCGGTATGAATACCGCAAGGCGGTAGACGACCTGGAATTTTCCATCGAAAAAGGGGATATGACAGGATTTATCGGGCCGAACGGGGCGGGAAAGTCTACGATGATAAAAATGCTCTCCGGGATTTTACATCCAGACAGCGGGCGCATCTGCGTAGATGGATTTATCCCGTTTAAGCAGAGGAAGGCGTATGTGGGAAAAATCGGGGTCGTGTTTGGACAGAAATCCCAGCTCCAGTGGGATCTGCCGCCGATCGACACGTTTGAGCTTTTGAAATACATTTACTGCATTCCCCAGCGCGAATATAAAGAGAGGCTTGACCGGTATACGCAGATGCTCGATATGGGAAATTTTCTGGAACAGCCCGTGAGGCAGCTCTCTCTCGGGCAGCGGATGCGGGCGGATATTGTCGCGGGGCTTCTGCATGCGCCTAAGATCGTATTTTTTGATGAGCCGACGATCGGGGTGGATGTCGTCGGCAAGGAGACGATCCGCTCGTTTATCCGGGAATTGAATGAGAGGGAGGAGATCACGATGATCTTTACAACCCATGATATGCAGGATATCGAAAAAACCTGTAAGTCACTGATCATCATAGATGAAGGAAGAAAAATTTATGACGGCAGCCTTTCTGGTATCCGGGAGAAATTCGCGACAATGCGTCAGATCGATGTGGAGTTTGAGAGGGTGATGGATGTGGAGCCGATTCCGAATGTGAAGATTGAAAGAACGGATGAGCTCGATGGACGAAAATACCGGTTTTCTTTTGAGAGCCATGAGGTGCAGATCAATGACCTGATGTCATTCCTTCTGAATCGCTATCCAGTGGCGGACCTTCAGATCACTGAGCCAGAAGTTGAGAGCATCATCCGGCGGATCTACCAGAGCGAGCAGATCAGAAAGGCGGAGCGGCCGGGAGAGGATGAGCAGCCTGGAGAGGGGGATTTTGCATGAGACGGTATCTGGCATATAGCAGACAAGCTTTTTTGGCGAACACGGCGTTTCGTTTCGACAATTTTATGGGAATCGTGGACACCTGCCTCAATGTGTTTATCTTTTGGTGTATTTACCGCGCGCTTTATGGCGGACGGGAAGAGATGGATGGAATCACGTTTGCTATGGTGACGACAAACTTCATTTTGTCGATTGGCCTGGATGCTGCCTTTCGTCTGGATGAGGGGTATCTGCCGTATCGCATCCATAATGGGAGCATCGGGACGGAGCTTTTGAAACCCATCAGTTTCCGTGGGATATTGCTGGCATCCGATCTGGGGAATATCGGTTTTCAGATGCTGTTTCGGTTTGCCCCTGCAGTCATGGTAGCGGTTATCGTGGTCGGAATGGAGAGACCGTATTCCGTTTTGGCTTTTGCTGCGTTTTTGGTCAGTGTTTTTCTTGGTTTCCTGGTGTTATGGACTCTGAATTTCATTTTTCAGACGTTGTCTTTTTGGATCATTAATACATGGAGCCTGCGGACGATCAAAAATGTATTCGTAAATGTACTGTCCGGTTCCATGATCCCGCTGTGGTTTATGCCGGACTGGGTGCAGGGGATCATCCGGGTCACTCCGTTTTCGTCGATTTATTTTGAGCCGGTTAAGATCTATCTGGGGCAGATGACGGGGGAAGATATTTGGCTGTCGTTTCTCCGGCAGATCTTCTGGATCGTTGTCCTCGCCCTGACCGGGGAGGTCATCTGGCGGCAGGGGATCCGGAAATTGGTTATTCAGGGAGGTTGATCCGAGTGGAGGAAAAGACGATGAAGCAATACAATGTTTGGCAGACGGCTGCCGAGTATACAAAGCTGACGATAAAGGCCTGGTTTCAGTATAAGATCGATGCGGTTCTGCGGTCGCTGGCAGTATTACTGCGCGAGTCAACAGGAATCATAGTGATCTATTTTACACTGATTAAATTTGATTCCCTGAACGGTTGGAACGGCAGGGAAATATTTTTCCTGTACAGCCTGCTGTTTTTGACATATGGTATCCTCATTATTTTTTTTACCGGGCTGCGGGATTTTTCGGAACATATACATTCTGGTAAGTTCGACCGTTTTCTCCTCCGGCCGAGGGGGCTTTTGTTCCAGGTGATCACAAGTGATTCCGACTGGTTTGCCGCCATTGGTCATGGAGGGCTTGGCATCGTGCTGTTTGTCATATCGGCACGGGAGGTAGGGGTGCAGTGGAATCTTTTTACCGTATTGTACTATATCACTGCCGTGATTGGCGGGGTTTTGATCCAGGGGGCCATTTTTCTCGTTCTCGCCTCACTGCAATTTTACCTTATACGTACGAATACGCTTAAATCGGTGTTTTATTGGAATTTAAGGAAGTTTGCGGGCTATCCGGTCAGCATTTTTCACAAGGCGATCCAGTATATGATGATCTATGTGGTACCGTTTGCTTTTGTGAATTATTTTCCAGCGCAGTTTTTTCTGCGGAAGACGGATGTGCAGCAGTTTCCGGCGCTGTATATGTATTTGACGCCGGTTGTCGGAATTGCCATGTATATGGGAGCGTATTTGTTTTGGCGGGTTAGCGTGAAGTATTATAAGAGTACGGGGAATTAGGGTGCGACTCGTGGTCGTGAGGAGCACAAAGGGACTGTCGCGGTTTCAGAGGCGAAAGTTATTGTGTTGGTGGGCAATGGGAGTGAACGGCTTGAGCATCGGGATAGAGAGCGGGGATGATGCGGCGCTTGCCTTTGCGGAAAAGGTTATACGGCGGATGATATTTTGGAGCAGTGCCAGACTGTTTAGCGGGCTGAATCCGTATTTTATCTCCGTGGATGCGCTGACGTTATTTGCGGACACTAAATTGTACGAAATGGCACAAACGGGTTATTTTATTGCGGGGGGCGAAAAGGAGAAGCTGCGGGAGGATTTTTACGGATGGAAACCGGGCCGCAGATTAATGGAACATCCTATCTGCGGCCCGGTCCGTTATTTCATCTGTAGTGTATCCTTTTTTCTTATGAATAGAGATACTTTGCCGTTGAAGGAAGCTTCCCCCTCTTCAACATTTTCTTATATTTTGCGGCTGCTTTTTGGCCCAGTGTTACCTTGATCTTTTGGCTGGTTTTGTAAAAAGCCTGTTTTCCGATGCTTGTGATCCCGGTAGATTTTATGATCACGGTTTTCAGTTTTTTACAATTTGCAAATGCCTTTTTCCCGATCTTTTTCATATTTTTGCTTATAGTGACTTTTGTTATGTTTCGGCCGGAACAAGCTTTATTCGCGATGGAAGTTACCGAATACTTTTTGCCTGCCGCAGTAATCGTATTTGGTATCACAAGGGTTTTCTTTGACGAGGCCACTTTTTTTAACTGAACAGCCGTTTTGGATGTGACTTTATATGTCATACCTTTCTGTTCCACCGTAGAGCCGATTTTCAGAGTTTTTTTGTCCTTGCCGCCAGACACCTTTTGCGTGTCAGGAGTCGGCGCGGCCGATGACGATGTGTCGTTTGGCGAAACAGACGGCTCATCAGAAGGAGGTGAGGTTACGACCGGCAGGGCCGTGTCGCTGGTTAGGACATATACAGTCCCGGCTGTTGTCGGAAATGAAAGGGTATCACCAGATGTTTCCGCGTTTACATACCGCTTATTTGTCTCGTCATATACATTCAGGCTGCCGATTTTCTTATACTTTATTTTGCATGAGTTCCCGCTGTGGGACGTGATCCGGCATTCGTTCAGACTGCCATTTTCCCAGGCGAGATCCAGTTCAAAATTCCCTCTTGCCTTGACGCCGCTGATGGAACCAGTATCCCAGTCGGGAGGAAGAGCAGCTAGTGGTTCGATCGCATCGCCCTGACTTTGCAGGAGCATTTCCGTGATGCCGGATACGGCGCCGAAATTACCATCGATCTGATAGGGCGGATGAGTGTCAAACAAATTTTTCAGGGTGGAGCCGGTGAGCTGTTCGCTCAAAAGTTTTTTGGCCCGGTCGCCATCCCGCATCCTCGCCCACATATTGATCTTCCATGCCTTGCTCCAGCCGGTGCCGCCGTCACCTCGCTTTTCCAGTGTAACCCGGATCGCCTCAAGCATTTCATCGTCCCAGTCAGACCGTCCGGCTGAGACATATGTGCCGGGGTGGAGGATCGAGACATGGTTCTGATGCCGGTGTTTATCTGAGTTCGTAACTTCAAGGGTAGTTTCATCTTTCCACTCCGCCAGCTGCCCGCCCAGGCGGTCTGCTTTCGGCATATACAATTTCTTCTGTGTTTCGGTGATTTCCCTGATCTCAGGATCATTCTCTTTCCCGAGAACCTCACTGGCAAGTTTTACTTCTTCAAACAATTCCCAGATGATGGCCTGGTCGCTCGTGCATCCAAGGGAAAAAACGCCGTGTTCCGGTGAGTAGGACGGATTTGCGACCAGTGTCCCGTCGCGCTCATCTTTCCACAAATTATCGACCCAGAACAGCGCCGCCTGCAGCATCGTATCGAAATTTTCCGCTAAGAAGTCTTTGTCGCTGTTAAACTGGTATTTGTCCCAGATGTCCTGGCACATCCAAGCGGCAGCCGCTGGAAAATAGAAAGCCGTCGTGTAATTGCTGGGACTGGTATTTCCCCATATATTGTTTTCGTGGTGGATCACCCAGCCGCGCACATCGGATCCGTCCTGCTGGCAGTAATATTTTTTTGCCGTTACTTTCCCTTTTTCCACCAGACTGTTTATGTAATGGATCACTGCTGTGTGGCACTCGGTCAGATTTGTCTGTTCCGCAAGCCAGTAATTCATCTGCAGGTTAATGTTGGTGTGGAAATCGGAATCCCATGACGGCGAGAGTCCCTGCGCCCAGATTCCCTGCAGGTTGGCGGGGAGCACGCTGTTCTCCCGGGAACTGGATATCAGGAGATATCTCCCGTACTGGTAAAACAGCATTTCCAGATAGCGGTCTTCCTCGGTGGTGTTCTCTTTCCCATACGCGGCAAGCAGATCATCGGTCATTTTATCCGGCATCTGGGGAACGTTTAAATTCAGTGTTACGCGGTCAAATAAATTTTTATAATCGTTGATGTGTTCCTCCCGTATCGAGTCATACCCCTTTTCGACGGCCGCCGATATCGTTTGTTCGACATCGTCAAGTGGTGCACCTGGCTTAAAATAATCGTAGGTCGTGCCGGAGGCATCCACCTGATAATTGGTAGCGGCACCCATGATGACAGTGACGGAATCCGCCCCTTCGACGGACAGAGCAGTATCGGACGATTTTTGTACGGTTCCGCCTTCCGTGAGGATTTTGATCTGCTGGGCGAACTTTAGTCCATTGTCTTTTTGGTCAGAGGGTTGTCCTGTCATGGTGACAGTCGCCTGTTCTTCATTGACAAAAATCTCTTTTTTGCGCTGCTCGGATTCCAGAGAAAAATCTTTTGTAATGGCGCCCGGCTGATCTGCCGTAAGTTTTATCACAAGTACGTTTGATGGGTTGCTGACAAAATACTCCCTGTCGAATGTGATGCCGTTTGATACGTAGTGTACCGAGCCAATACTGTTGTCAAGATCTGTTTTGCGCAAGTAATCGCTGTATTCAGTGTCAGAAGCCGAAGTCCGGTCAGTGATCCGGATATTGCCGAGTGTTTGATAGGATCCAAAATTGTTCTTTTCGCCTTTTAACATGTTCAGGTTTTTGGAAAATGAGGAATCGCTCAGCAGATCGGTATAATTTTGAGTGACCAGTTTTCCATTGTCGTCAAAGTGAGCGGCTTTTTTTTCGGAAAATTCATTTACCATGTCCTGTATGGATTTCCGAACGTTTTGGAGGGCGGTATGCACCTCTTCTTTTGAATGGGAGTTGTCGCCGCCGGTATAGGAAGCATTGGCGCCCGGGCCGCCGGACCATAGGGTTTCTTCATTTACCTGAATCTTTTCATTACCCACGTCGCCAAATACCATGGCGCCGATTTTTCCATTTCCGATCGGCAGCGCCTGGGATTCCCAGTCTTTGGCTGGTTCATCGTATTGGAGCTGCAGCGGCGGTGTCTGCCGGCTTTTCGCATAAGATATGTTCAATGGACGGCCTCCTTTCGTGGTTCCCGAAAACGGGATGCTCGATAGTGCCAGCGCGCCGAAAAGAAAACAGCTTACCATTCGTCTGCCATATCGCATGAATTTTTTGTTTTCTTTGACTTTCATAAGCATTCTCTCCTTACCTTCCGATGGTTATGTGACCATTTTTTTAATTTGTCCTTAATGTTTATTATACATGCAGATGTTTCATTTTTGAAGAGGATAATGGGACATGTTCTGTTTCATTTTGGCGCATAAACGCAAGGTTAACTGTTTCTTGACAGAGGGAGCAGATGAGAGTCAAAGACATTTGCTAATAGCAGTTTATGGGTATATGGATTCACTGATCAAAGAGGTATGGGTAGTTATGCTGTATTATGGGGGGACAGAAAAATTAATAGAAAATTTTATTGACTTTGACTCGGAGTCATATTATAATATGCTGTGGGCAGGCATTTTTATGCCAAAAGGGAGTATAATGAATTATACCTTAAATGATGGAAAGGGAGACGTAATTATTTTACGTCGTTCGGTGAAGATAATTATGGGAGAGAGCATATCAAGGACAGCCGGAAATGTTTATAATAAAGAGGATAAAGATACATGGTTAGTCCTGCCAAAGAAAAAGGAATATACGTCATTTGTTAATGTTTCTAAATTAACGATTTCACAGCAGGAAGAGGACATTGATCCTGAAGACATTGATTTTCCTGCGCTTATTAGTAAAATCCGAAGGTTAGATCCCCAGATTACAGATCATGAATGAAGCATATGCTGGCAGCTGCAGTAGATTTCAGGAGGAACTATGGTTGAAGATGGTAGCAATATTTGTCGGGTGTTTACTTTCTATAGTAATTTTCTTCCGGCGCGTAGAGAGGCGCATAATTGGAAGTACTGTGCTTTTGGAACTATAGATGGAATTGATGTGGGAAGTAATATTGCAAAAAACGGTACAGAAGTTTTGGATTGTATCTGGAATGAACAAACAAGATTTCAAAAAGAACTTTCAGGTACATACAATGCAGAGAGAATATATGGAGTTCGTTTCGGCGACAAAGAAGAAGAAGAGGAATTTTGGAGAGAAGATCCGGAATATCCTTTTTTATTTTTTGTCAGGATACAGTGTGAAGGAGATAAGAACTCACTTCTCGAACGGAACAATAGATCGAAACTTGAGCATGAGTTGTCTTTGGCTGGAAAGGTAAAAGTCATATCATATCTTACGTATGGAAATTCAGATTTATTTCTTGTGTTAAAAACCCGAATGTATCATGACGGTACGCAGATCATACATTTAATGAATCAGGGCATGAATTTGATTTTTGATTCTGAGTCGGTCTGTTACCTGAAAAATAGTTTTTCGATTATGGCAGTCAGGCATGCCTGGATTGATGAGATGAAGCCAGTGCAGAGAAAAAGTCTGAATCAAATAAAGATTGAACGTGTCTGTATTCGGATCATTAAGGCTCCGAACGGCGACGTTGCGGCATTGAAGAGTGAACTTAAGGAAAGGTTCCCATACGTGACGGTAGAGAGATATTCACTGTTAGGCGTAGATGATGAAATGATCGTTATAACTGGGATGGGCTGGAGCGATTTTCTTTCCTTATATAGCATGGACGATAGCACAGGGATGTTTTGCAATTCGAATAAAGATTACCGCGAACATTGGGCAGGATTGACAACGGTCATAGAAGAAAAAGCTTTGGAAACGGAGATGAGTATTCGGGACGAAAAGTTTTCTTTTATCCATGAGTTAAGTGCTGCTATGAAGGATAGTTTGACCAGGATCAGTGATCATTCGAAGGCATTAGAAAATTGGTATGATTCACGGAAAGAGGCTTTAATGGAAAAATTGGAAAAAATGCCTCAACAAAAGAATCTTAAAGAGATTAATATTATACTGAACTCTGTGCCGCGGTATGCGGGGGGATTATTTAATGACTATATTTTCTTTTCGATTTTACCTCCCTTGGATTTCTTACTTTGTTTAATGAAGAAGAATATGGATATGGGCGTTCTGTATATGCCAGATTATTATGATTTTTTAAAAGCGTTTTGTATGTATGTACAGGGATCCCTTACATCCGACAGGCATTCGATTCAGGCGATTGATTTTAATTCAAAACTATATGAAGTACCGGCAAAGCTGATCGCTTTTTACAGTGCCCATATTGCATTTGTTAAAAAGATCCTTTCCGCGGTTGATGTCGATGGAGGGGAGAACCAGTGTGAATATGAGTTTCTTGTGGCACCTGGTATAAATAATATTGTGCAGGTGGATGAATTATACTGCCGGGCATCCAATAACAAGAGACTTATGAAAGTAGAGATTCCCGAATTCTGTCTTTATAATCTGCATGATATGATGATCATACTCACACATGAAACGGCACATTATGTGGGGCGTACGTTCCGTTTGAGGGATGAGGTCAGATATGATTCCGTTTTAAGGAGTTTTTCCCATGTTTATGTGAGTTATGTTAGGGGGTGGTGTCTGCAGAAAGGTGTCTGCCGGGGAGTGGGCGATGACGCATGGAAGCAGGTGGAACGACGGATGAAGACGATGCTGCACAGGGCGTTGATGAGAAAATTGGATGAAGATTATGTGTGTAAAATAGAAAATGAAGAAGGGAGCGGCGCCTATAATTTTATACGGGCGATGGAAAAAAATAAAAAGTATGGGAAACATATGTCGCAGTTGCGGGAAAATATCCAGATGGCGATGATTGATATTGTTCAGTATGCTTTGGAAAATGTTTTTGGCCCCGTATTATATGAACAGGATAATACAGAAGAAATTTTTTCCTATATTAAGCAGGCTTCAGAACGGTATGTCGTTGTTCACGAATCTGACAGTACTCTTATGACATCGAAAACGACAATGGAACTTCTGTCTTCGATGTATGTGGAAGGTTTTGCTGATCTGATGGCAGTTCTAGTGTTGGATATGAATGCTATAGAGTATGTGGATAGTATTATTAATGATGTCAAACGCCAAAATCGGGAAATAAATCGTTATTATAAGACAGAATTGCTGCATCGGATCGCTATTGTTTTGGAGTGTTGTATCTACAATAAAACCTTGGGTTGGGATCTTACCGATAGAGGGACTTACCGGATGGCGAAGGAAAAGAATTGGACAGAAGCGGAGCTGGTAGCAGGGATCGCATTAACCAGGTGTGATAGAAATCGTTCTCAGCCAGTCAGTCCCAAGCGGTATCACATGGATTTAGAAAATATATTGTGTGACGATTACGTAGTGCGCGAAGTAAGGTTTTATCTGATGAGGTGTGCCGATAAATTTCATATGTACTATGATAAGGTTTCAGAAGATATGAATATAGTGCGAACAATGTTTAAAGAATATTCAAATACACAAACCAAATCTGCTGAGGAACAGATAAAACAACTTATGAATATGATCGCAAAATCTCGCGATGAGATGTTACGCAGGGATCAGAAAAAAATGGGAGAATGCCATGAGAGTTGAGAAGATGGAAGAAAAAAGTGAGTTAGAAAGCTTTTTGAAAAGTTCTTTGTATACATTTATTAGCGGATTTACCAGCTATCTTAATGAAAACAGCATTAATGAGCAGATGGATCGCTTTTTTTCAGATCTCAAGTTAGAACTGTATATTTGGAGCGACAGATCGGATAATAAAGTGGAGGATTCGCTGAGTGACCAGCTTTCAATAAAACGGGCGAAAATTGGCAGTGGCACCGAGGTTCAAGTAGATAAGGTAGAAGAACAGGATCCCAAAAGAATAAAGGAATACATACGAAACAGTAAAGGTTCGGATTATGCCATTTCACCCGTTGCCAAAGTTAAATATAATGCCGCAAAAGGAATTGTCGGCGAAGTTTGCGTGATGTGGGGAATCGACTTGGGAGAGGAGAAGGGAAAAGCTAAAGAATTCATGGCGGAAGTGCTGCTTAAATTTTTGTATAAATGTTTCGGCAGCTATCACTTGGATTTTTTGGAAACTGTAGAAACAGCGGTCTGGAAGAATAAGGCGGAGCACTTTAGCTTTAATCTGATCAATGCCTATGTAATGAATGTATTCTCGACACTTCCGATTCCGCCAGAAGGTGTGATCCGGGAAATTGCGTTTCGTCATTACGAGAAAAGTGAAGTGTGTGCAACTGTATACTTTGTTGAAGAAGAGGTATGCCAGAAGGTTAGGGAAGAGCATAGGAAGGGCGTAGTTTGGATTGATAAAAAACATGGACTGGCAAAGGATCTGGGGAAGAAATGCGATGTTCCTGCGGTGCGAAAAATGCTGGAAACATGTAAAAATGGGAATGCTTTACTGGTTCAGACCGAGTCCGGAGAGAGAAGCGGCGGGGAAAGTACAAATAGTGAATATCCGATTGTGGCAGTAATGAGTAAAGAATTAGCAGAAACGTGTCCTTTTTGGCTCCAACTGGAGTTCACAGGGCGGGGAGAATGGCGGCTTTTGGTTAGTGGTGAAGTGGTCTTGGAATATCGGAATGGCGTATATACTGTTAATACGCAGCATTTATATTATAACATTAATAAAAAAGTTGAAGAAGTAGCTTTTATACATACAGAAAATAAAGCAAAGTTTATTGACATATTTGAGTGTCTGGATCAATGTCCACATGGAGCATTGATGATTTTGGGGCATAAAAAACAGATTCAAAACGAGGTGAAACGATTAGCTGATCTGGCAAAAGGGACGATGATTGAAAAGTTAGAGTTGGCAGAAAAGGAAAATTTGAGCTTGTTACAGGGGCTGGCAACGATTGACGGTGCCGTTATGGTGGATTATAATGGTGATTGTTATGGATCTGGGATCATTTTGGATGGCAGAGCAAAGTTGAGGGGAGACATAGGTCGGGGTTCCAGATATAATTCTGCGCTAAATTATGCCACAAACCACAAATGTTATGCGGTTGTTTTTTCGGAAGACAAAGAGAACGGCATCCAGATCATAGATGGGAAAAAAGAATTCTTAAAACTCGCCAAAAAGAGGTATTGTTCTAATCGAAAGAAGGGGTTGTAAAAACCCCTTCTAACGTTTTTTGGCTGGCTGCCCCCGTCACCTGACGACATCCCCGATCAGTTTCACCGGCTCCGTTTCCCTGTCCGAAAACACGTAGCAGCCATCCAGCCGCCCTGCTGCCGCTTCTGCCAGTTCTTTTTTCGACGTATGCAGTGTCGCCAATACATCTCCCCTCTGTACAAGATCATTGATCTTATGCCGGAGAACGATGCCGGCGCTAAAATCAATCGGATCATCCTTCCGGCTCCTGCCCGCCCCAAGTAACCCGGCGGCCACGCCGAATCCCTCGGTATCCATCGAAGTAATATACCCATCTTCCTTTGCCCGGTACTCGACTGTGACTGGCGCGGCGGGCAGCTTTTCCGGGTGTTCCATATAAGATATGTCGCCGTCCTGCTGCTCCACCATGGAAAGAAACACTTCCCACGCCCTGCCGCTCTTGATCGCGCCCTTTGCTTCCGTTTCTGCCTGTTCAAAGGGGATCTCTTTTCCGAGCGAGATCATATGTGCCGCCAGCGTATCGCAGACACGCATCAGATCGTCCGGGCCGTTTCCGTGCAGGGCGTCGATCGCTTCTTTTACTTCCAGATTATTTCCGATCGCGAAACCGAGAGGTTCATCCATAGAGGTCAGCTGCGCGACGGTCTGTTTCCCGGCATTCGTTCCGATCGCTGCCATTTTTTCTGCCAGAGCAAGTGACTGCTCATAATCTTTTATAAAAGCGCCATTTCCAGTTGTCACATCTAACAGGATCTTATCACTTCCTGCCGCAAGTTTTTTGCTCATGATCGATGCAGCGATGAGAGGAATGCTTTCGACCGTGGCGGTCACATCGCGCAGCGCGTAGATCCGTTTGTCCGCGGGGGCGAGGTCGTTTGTCTGTCCGTTCACGCATATGCCGACGGCCTGTACTGCTTGGAAAAATTCTGCCGCTGACAGATCCGTGCGGAACCCGGGAATAGATTCTAGTTTGTCGATCGTACCGCCTGTAAATCCGAGGCCGCGGCCGCTCATTTTCGCGACAGGTATCCCGCATGCCGCGGCAATAGGGCCGATGATCAGTGTCGTTTTATCGCCTACGCCGCCTGTGCTGTGTTTGTCAACCTTGATCCCCCT
>Ga0224748_10298_pt1 | contig 14649 bp, 19 predicted proteins | sample LIM_F_Water_Neg_FD_182074 | JGI IMG/M metagenome (GOLD analysis project Ga0224748, IMG submission 182074) | Enriched cells from gastrointestinal tract of the lab mouse from Pacific Northwest National Laboratory (PNNL), Richland, Washington... | ecosystem: Host-associated > Mammals > Digestive...
CCGTCTTTTATAATCTTTCTCATATCCCCCAAAGTCTCTGACGGGATTGACGTTATCAGTGACACATTTTCATCCACCCACTGCTCCATAGCCGTGCGGTAGAACTCGCCCATGTAGTAATCTTCCAGAATATTAATCCCGAGCGTTTTGCTGACGGCCTTTTTCCATTCCTTTATTGTCAGCTTCCGTGTCAGGTTTGCAAAGGATTCCAGCTTCCTGCGCAGACCGAAGCCCCTCTCCTTTTCGGTAAACCTCTTCTGTATCCTGTCAAGAACTTCCACCAGGAGCGAAAGTACGTCATTGATGCCGTCTGCCCGGTATGTCCCGCGCTCTTTCATGATCTGCCCCTTAAGCGCCGGAAGCTCCTCTTCCATGGTTTCCTTAAGGAGCCGCATATACGCACGGGAGAGGCGGGCATATTCCCGCTCTATGCTGACAGGGAATGCCGGGGTATACTTTGATACCAGGACATCATGGCCGTGGAACTTTTTTCGGATGATCTCCTGTATGGCTTCTTTGTTCATCTGCTCATCCATCGCGGCACCCGCCTCCCATATTCAATGTTTTTATTAATTCCTCCAGGGAAAGCCTGAACGGGGGGAACAAATCCTTTTCCATAAGCTCCTGCATGCTTTCAAACCTGGCACTGCTGATCTCTTCCCCATCACTGGCCGCAGTGCCATTGTATTCTGTACAGAGATAAAAATAAGCCGGACAAAATCCCTCCGGCATTACACTTTCGTCTATGTATCCTATCGGGATCAGCTCCTGCAGGCCAATGGAGAATTCCTCCATTGCCTCCCGCACGGCGGCTTCCTCCGGAGTCTCTCCCGGCTCGATATGGCCCCCGGGGCCGCATATCCCCAATCCATCCAGCCTGTCTCCCACCAGAAATTCCCCGCCGTTTACCACAATGACCCCTACTCCTTTATTCCCTGTGGAGTCTCCATCTTTGTGTAGCCCTCTGGTAGCGTTACGGGTGCTGGGAGCCTTTATTTTATCCCCTATGGTAGTTTGTTTGTCTGAGGCATTTTCGCTGTTATTTTGGGCCTGCTCAGTGACCGTTTCCTCTCCCGGTATGTCAATTCCAAGGAGCCCGGCAATGTCCAGATCATCCTCTTCATTGATCAGGTCATTGACCGTAAACTCTTCGCTCCCTTTAAGCCCATTACGGACTTCCGAGACATCAAGCGCCCCCATATCCACATAAATCTGTGCTGTGGCTGCCTTTGTCTGCTCTGTGGTTGCCTTAATCGCATCCACATTTGCCTGTTCTGCCTCACTCAGGGACCACAATGGCACAAAGCCAACCTTATAGGCCGGAACTTCCTTAATATCCCCGTTCTTCCTGCCGCATTCAAAGACCAGGTCAAGGAGCACCCTCAGATTCTTTTTCAGCATCATCTTCTGGATTTTTCCCACATAGTTGTAGTAGTTCTCCATATCGCTCTCCCCGGTGCTGTTCTCCCCTGCCGGGGAACGTCCGAATAAGATTGTCTGTGGGATGTGGGTCACGGCGGAGAGCATATTGCAGGTGCTGTCTATAATATCCTTCACCCCGGCCAGCGGCATGCTTTTGAAATCATATTCCTCTCCTTCGCTGTCAATTACAATGCTGCTCAGAATGCTTCTTGCCAGGTCGATCAGCTCCATGCGCTTAAGCACCTTATCCTCCCCATCCGGGGTCAGCAGCATGTTGGACAGGTTTTTCATCTTATGGACGGCCTGTACACACCGCTCCAGCATCCTGACGCTGAAAGAGTGGGATAGCACCGTCTCCCTGAGCGCGTGCTGTATCCGCAGGTGTTCCGGTATCCCAAAGAACTGGTAGACCGAATAAAAGCCGGTCTCCGGCAGTTTCCCATTACGGAATATGAGGCACCGGCTTTCATGCACCCTAAACCTCCCATACTGGCTGTTTATCCAGTAAAAATCCGGCTCCTGGAACTTGCTGCCGCGCCTGCGCACCTTTTCCGGATTGTAGGAATAAAGGGACGTCTGGTCCGGCTCCACAATTGCCCTTTCATAAACCCGCAGCTCTTCTACCGCTTCCACGCAGTCCCAATCAAGGGGCTCATCAATATCGCACCCATCATCCACCAGCATCACGATAACGGCGCCACCATAAAGCCTGGCCCACTTGATGGCCGTCGCCGCTTTATCCTCCCAGTCAAGCCGGTCCAGTTCATCCGAGATAAATTCCTCGACATCAGTATCATTCAGGCTGAAATCGTATCCATGCTTCACTGCTTCCTCTGCAGGCTCATCTATGATCGTGGCGAACAGGCCGTTCTCCATATACTGTTCTGTCAGCTCCAGGTCAGATACCGGCCCTTCGGCAGAATAGGTGTAGGCGGTGGAGCTGTCATTTTTTGTGTTATACCTGGTCAGTACATTTTGGTAGCCGCCGTCATAATTTCTTTTCTGCTCCTGCCCTTCGGATTTTTTCATCTGCAGGATGCGGCGGCCGTTTTCTTCCTGGACATAATCATTCGTCTCGTTTTTCACTTCTTTCTCACCTCCTTTTACAGCAGACCATCAATGTTGAAGCCCATCCACAAGGTTATCTCTCCAAAGGCGGAGCTTCCGGCGTCTACCATATCCTTAAACTTGCTTTCAGGGAAACTTTCGAGCTGGTTAAAATACTCCTCGTTCCATTCCCCTTCCATAACGTCAAAGAACCCCTGCTGCCACTGTGCCGCCATAGGCTCCGCGCGGGACTCTTTGCTTCCTGATTCTGTCCTGGGTATTACATCATATCCGGCCAGCATGTTTACATAACTCTGGGCCTGCTCTTTTCCTGCCTGGCCCGGGTCTTGTGGAAGCCTCTGCCTCACCCCGCCAAATTTACTATACTTTGCATTATCTATCTGGGCGGTAGTCAGCACCAGCTTGCGGACGTCACCGGCCTTAAGCTGCTGGTTGATAACATCCACAACTAAAAACCTGCCGCAGGCCCTCTTTGCGATCAGGACTCCGGCAGTATAAGCAGCATCCTTATTTTCATCCTCATCCGTAGCGGCCAGATCCCATCCCCTGCAAAGACTGATAATATCGTCCGGCAGCACTTTCAGTATTTCTTTGATCTGGATACGCTTGAAGAAAGATCCGGCGCTTGGCTTGATTTTCCAGTTGCCACGCAGAAGCCTTTCTTTTTCCACTTCTGTAAGAGCCAAAAGGTTTGCAAGATAGCCGGGATCGTTTTCCATAAGGATTTTATTATCTTTCAGAGTACTCGCAATAAATGTGACGCTTTTTACAGCACGGTTCGCCTCATCTTCATTGAGCCCGATCTGCCTGGCAAACTCGACACCTTCCTCTTTCGTGTCAAACCATGTGACAATATCATTGTTGTGAACCATGTAGCGGATAACTCCGCTGCGCTCTGGTATCGGATATCCGGTTTCCGGATCTATCCACCATGATATAAAACCAGCAACCCAACTGTCAGCATCAGGATTGCAGGTTGCCCTCATATATGGATGTATGCCGCAAGTTGTCCTGTTCCGCGAAAGCATGTAAAAAAATTGCTTTTTAGTGAAATGCGTTAATTCGTCGAATCCAATTAACGCAATCTGAGACCCTTGCCATCCGCGTAGATCCTTGTCACCATCAATATGAGCAAACCCCACTCTCGCGCCTGATTTAAACCGCCAGTGCCGCCTTGGAGATGTCTTTGGTTCGGCTCCCTTGATTCCTCCATAAGCTTCAAAACTGGAATCCCACAGCCCACCTTCCTGTGTAATCTGTATCGACTGCCTACGAAATATTACAGCTCCAAATTTAGGATTTTTAGTATGACGTACAGCCTCCAAAAGTAAGGCATATGTCTTTCCGCCACCAGCAGCTCCTCCATAAATAGCAATATCCGCCGGGGTGCTTAAAAACAATTCCTGCGGGCCTTCTTGTGGTTTTAATATCTTCATTTTTTATCACGTCCATTATCCGGAAGATAAATCATTACATCCTCTATATCATTGCTATCTTCTTCCCCACTCATGCTTTCTGCTTTAGACTTCCATCCATTCAGCAGATCATCATATTTTTCATTTGCAATACGGAGTCGAATCAGAGAATCTATACACTTCGTTTTTGCCCTCTGAACTTTTGTAAACTCAGCTTCAAGAGCAGCCAGACCTTTTATGGCATACTCTGTATCTGTACTTGTCTCTTCCACCTTCCCACAAATATTGCCATCCGCATCTTGTTCTGTTTTTGATTTCTTTTTAACCCCCTTCACATAAAGCCCCTTTTCGGACTTTTCTTTAAATGCTTTGATCTGATGCATAAATTTTCGTTCCCGGATAGAATACATTGCAATCTGCTGCTTTAACAATTCCTCTTCCTTGCCTGATACTTCTCCTAGTAGTTGAAGATCTTCATCGTCAAGTGCATCCCAATATATTTTTGAATAAGCTCCATGCCTTTCAGCATTCCTGTTCCGGGGCGGAGCGCCACCACCTTTTCCTCCTTTTGCATTGCGATTTCCTGGCTGACCTCCACGCTTCTTTTTCTGCAACGTTGCATTTTCATCTTTTGTATCTTTTGCAACGTTGCATTCGTTTTTTTTAGGTGGCGCAGCTCCCCATTTACCTCTGTTCTTCCAACTGCGAACCGTACCTTCGGGAACACCAAGACTCTTGGCAATATCAGTAAGTTTCATTCCCTCGTCAAACAGCTTTTTAGCTTCTGCTGTCTTTTCACTTGGGGCTCTTGGCATATCACCACCTCTCTCCTTTTTTGGTTTTTGTTTTTTTAAAAAGAGAGGGAATACACACTCCCTCTCTTCAATATTTAACGAATACCTCTCGATTGCATGTTATATCTTAGTTATAAATTCTGCTTTTGAAAACTCCTGACCTGGCTTGATCATCATTTTCAGAAAGTCCTCTTTGGAGAACTCTGAAAGCCGAAAGATTTCTTCTGGCCTCATTCCCAACTGCTTCCCAATCTCTTCCACAGATTTTCCCTCTGCCATCAGCTCCTTAACGATTGCTTTCATAGGCCCCAGCAGATGCGTACCTCTCGCCCGGTTATGGGTAACAGTTCCATAGATATTCCCGGCCTTATCCTTATGCTCCACAATTACCACCGGCACTTTCCCGTCCAGCATGGAGACCAGAGGCTCTTCCCCGGCAACCGTCCAACGGTGAAATCCATCAATAATGGTAAAATCCGGCCTTACTACAATTGGCAAGGTCCACCCATTAGTTAAAATAGATTGTTTTAGCAATTCCAGATTTTGCTTTGAAACCTTATTTGGATTATAATCATTTGGTTTTACAATACTCCTATCTATCCATTGAAGAGTTGACATTGGTTTGCATATTCTTCTATCCATTCCTCAACCCCTCTTCCTTCTTGGATTTTATAAAGTATTTACCATAAATCCTCTGATATAACGCCCGATAAGTACGTAACTTTGGATCTCCGGAAACCAGCCCTTCATATATCGCTTTAAAATCTTTATTATCCGCCAGAACAGATACACTTATAAAAAAGTTCCTATACCGCTCAGCTACATACCTTTTATGCTTTGTTGGAAAATTACTATCCATATCGGAAAATAACTCCAAGAGGGCAGCTTTATAATCTTTATCTGCCTTTCCTCCCTCATTCTGGCTTCTGGTTACCGTACTCCTTCCAAACATTTCGCTATCCCAATATAAAGCGGCTAAATAAGCATTGGGTTCCCGTCTCACTACCTTTTCCATAAGATCAGGATAATATTCATTCATTTTTACAAGGATTTTTGCCGTATCCACAGAAAAAAACTGAGATACCCTCAGTTGCTTTCTATTGGATCCAGACTGCCACAAAAATAAGTAAATCTCCGGAATATTCACCTTCTCCATGTAAAGATATCTCCAAACATCATTATCCTTCCAATCATAAATCGGGAATAATTGCTTACGTTTTGTTAATTTACCTCCCTTACGGTTAACAATTGCTATATTCTGTAATCTTTGAACCGATTCCGCTGTACGGATACCAGTAATAGTAATTCCCCCTGTACACATTCTAGGCAAAAAGTCTTGATAAGAATCTAAGCGCGGACGCAATAAGGGATGGCTCCGTATAGCAAAAGATGGCGGTTGACGTACCCAAACGCCCTTTTTATATCTATCCCAACAAATAAATGTTTCATCATTTGAAAGCTCATTAAAGCAATTATAATGTTTCACCTCTAAACAAAACCATTCAAAATTTGCTCCAACAAGCAAAAAACGCTTCCGCCACTCCCTTACTTTTTCATCCATGCATGGGAATATCGCCTCTTCGTCAATAAATTGCACTGTCAGTTGCGCCGGGTTAATTTCTCCCGCCTGTATCAGGTTCATTACGAGCTGAGCCAGGCATAAACTGTCCTTTCCACCGCTAAAGGACATATATACCGGCAGGCCATTCCGGAATACATTCCGGATTCTTATTTTTGCCGCCTCTACTACGTCAATGCTGGACTGGCACCTTTTTATAGCCATATTTTCTCTCCACAGTTCGGACAGATAATAAAATTTCTTACTTCGGTGGTTTCTTCATTATCTTCTTCTGAATTCTGTGCTAACGGAAGTGACGGTTGCGGTTCAGAATCCTGCTCTGCCTCAATCCTCCAGATTTGTTGTTCCTTTCTCTCTGCATCATCCTTAATGCTCCGGATTTCTTCATCATCAAGAGTTCCATACTCGGAGAGCTTATCTGTAATATCCTCAGCTTCAGAAACCATCTGCTTTAGGATCTCTTCATCGAAACCAGGAATATCCAAGTCCCCATGTAATTCCTCCAAAAAGCTGTTTAATGTATCTAAATTTTCAATCCCCAGGCTGAAAATCTTATTGTCAGCGATCATCAGCTTCTTTTTCTGATTTTCGGTAAGATTATTAAACTGATATACATCCGCAGTTTCCATCCCCATTGCAACAAGGGTATCATACAGACCATTTCCCGCCAAAATGACATTATTTTCATCAATGACTATAGGGCGTATCTGCCCGAACATCTCTACACTGCGCCGAAATTCCTTTAATTGCTGTTTCGTATGAATCCTAACATTTTTTTCTGGCTTAATTAGATCAGCCAGTTTCATTGCAATTACTTCCATAGTTCACATCCTCCTGTAATTTATTGGAGGAACAGCCAACGTATGATATCATGCTATCTGCAAATAGCAAAAATGATTCCTATAAATAACTACTCAACAATGCTGCCAAGTGTATATGTTCTTATTTGCTTTTCCATAAAAGTTTTTGCACTCTGAATGTACTGTGCGGCATCTATCACAATGGAACGATCTATTTCATATATTTCATTCCACGCATTCTCAATGTCGCCTGTCCATTGTCGCGCTGGCCACGGATGAGTGCCGCAAAGGTAACCATTTTTCCACTCATAAAACGGCGGCATTTCTATATTATGGTAATATATATATGCTAATACCTGTTCATGAGTCCACTCAGCCAATGGGCTGTACCGTGTTATGCCTTTACTGTCAGTGTAAATATTATCGCCTTTACCTACATAATTTCCATCAGCCCTCCTCCTACCCAGTAGTAGCATATCAAGTTGATTCTCTTTATAGTATTTCGCCTGCCCTCTATGCTGTACGATCTGGAACCACATAGACGCATATTTGCTCTCCTGTGGGAAAAGCATCTGTGGATGGGTTGCCAGCCATTTTATATCCTGTCCTGTATTGATTATGGACAATTCCGGAGGCTTTTTTCTTTCCACCCATTCCATAAATGCTTTATATTCTAAATCGCAGATTACAAGGACACACTGGGTTATTCCTGCCCGCTGACAGATATCTGCAAGCGCCAAGGAATCCTTACCGCCGCTCCATGCATAGGCTGCTTTCTTTCCTTTGGTTTTTCTTTTAATCTCCTTTACTGTCTGATCTACTATCTGATCAAGGTCTTTCCTGCTTACTATCTGATCAATTTTTTCAAAAGCTTCTATCCACTCAGAATTTTTGATCCGTTGCTTTCTTCCGAGCATATCACCCACCCCGCTTTCTCGTTACGGCCAGAGCTACAGCTCCGGAGAGAATGACTGTCAGGAGACTTCCTACAGTCTTATATATGGCAATCCCTTCTATGTTTCCATATCCAAATACAGGTAATCCGATCACCATAGCAATGATAACTCCTGACACTATACCCTGCGGCGCCAACCTTATGCCCTTAAGAGTAAGAATTGTTGGTAACAACGTGGATGCCCTAAGCGTCCCGTACATCAGGAAAAGGTGCGTTACCGTAAGCCTTGGAATATTGGCAATGGCAATGCCGATAACCAGCAGTAAAATCATAATAAATTTTGTTTTCCTTAATGTAGTTGCTTGAAAAATATCCGTTGTAAGGGAAGATACCGCGCACAGGTTGCTGTCAATGGTGGAAAGCAGGCCGGAAATAATCATAAATAGAAACGGTATTACCGCCCAGGCCGGAAATAATGCGTTTATCAATTCAAAATTGATTACCCCAATATCCTCCGCAACATATCCCATACCAGCGCCGATAAATCCTAGACTTCCCATTGACAGCGGCACAATGCCAAACAGCAGCGCACCTGTCAAAAATGCCCTGCCGATCCTATCTTTTCTGACACTATAAACTCTCTGCCAAAAGCACTGGTCTCCAAACGGCCCCGATATAAGACCAATTGTAGTCGGCAGTCCGAATCCAAGGAATATTTCCCATCCTTTCTCCGAAAATATACATCCAGCATCCCCCGTGACTCCTTTTAACCCTGAAAGCAGCGTTTCCAGCCCTCCGCCATTCTTTACACCAAAAGCCACAAAACCTATGCTGGCGGCCAACATGAATACCATCTGAATGGCATCTGTCAATATTGAGGCCCTTATCCCTGAAAATTGGGAATAGGAAAACGCAATTGCTGCCATGATCACCGTCATGGTTGTAAATGGAATCCCGGTAAGCATACTTAAAATCTTGCTGCCTGCCAGCAGCTGCACGCCAGTAGACAATACTGACAATGCTCCCATCTGAAACAGATATATATTCTTCACGGAGCCGGATCTGTAATTTTTATACATATATCCGGAAAGAGTGATCCCCTCTGGCATTTCATCCCTTATCCTTTTTGCAAAAGGGATAAACAATATTAGGCAAAGCACATTCGGCGTCAAGAACCAGAAAAGCCCTGCAAAGCCTTTCATATATGCATTTTCTACAGATACAAATAATGCTGGAGCCCATATCCAAGTTGCCGCTATGCTTAAGGCTGATACTACCCACCCAGCATTCCTGTCTCCAACGCAAAATCTCTCAATATTGCCCTCTTTTTTCGTCATAAGCACCGTTATTCCCAGCATTACTAACGCATAGGTTAACAGCACAATCAAAGTGTAATTCATGTAAATCCTCCAATCTCTTATTCTGGAGGAGCCCATGCATTCCCTGTCTCTAATTCCTCTCCTTTCCTGGAAAATTTTGCACAAAAAAAGGAAGTCTGTATAGCCCAGGCTTCCCTCAACGTTTGATTTAGAATTTTACGAATACAATTTTCCCACTTTCATATTGGATTGTCAATTGATATTTTTTCGGACTAGAGTATTTATCGTACGTACAATCCATCCACGCCAAATATTAAGGCTGATAAGCTATCCGTTGCTATTTTCAGGTCGGAATATACTGTATCCTTGGATATATTACGCTTCTTGGCGATCTCTTGTACAGTTAATGTCTCTTCTGCCATATACATATCCCACAAGGTTTCATACCGTCTCACTTCTATTTCCCTTTTGGGTGATTTATCGCAATATACCTCATAAAATCCAAACATGGTTTCTATATGAGATACTATAACCGCTGTCCTTGTGGCGCTACGCTTAATGCTGTCAATAATGACCTCATTATCATATATTGACATCATGGACTCTAATATATCCAGCGCTGACTCTTCCATCTGAGTCCTCCCAAATACGGAGTTCTCAGCATGTTCTTTCAGCATATGATAATTGCGGAGCAGCAATTTAGTATTCCTAAGTCGGCGGTCCGCTCTTTTAGAAAACTCCTTTTTCCTTTCCTTTTCATAGATCTTTAATGCTTCCTTTGCCCCCACCGCTGCTGCTTTCTCATTTAATTCCTGCAACTGTCCATAACTGAGTATAATAGATAATTGCTCCGTTTCAGAATTCTCTACCTCTTCCCCTTTATCTTTTGCCTCACATACCCTTTTCTCTACGTATTTGGATATCATTTCCTTCACGGCATCCGGTTCCATATGCATTTCATCTGCAATCTTTTCATTTCCCCATCCTGCATCCTTAAGAGCCATAATTTTCCCCATATCTGCATCCTGCCAGCGCATGCTTTCGCCCTCCTTCTTATTCCAAATTCAGAGAATTTGTGATATACTTAATTTGTCGGTTAGGGGGTAGCGAAAGCTCCCTCTTTTTATGTAAGGCTGCGCAGGTAATCCTCTATAGTCATTTGTCCCGATACATCATAATTCTGGAAGGATTTCAGAGTATCCTTTTCCTCCCTGGATTTTATTTTACCGTTTTTCCTCCCAAATACTTTCTGATAGCAAACCGGGCCATACCCTGTTTCCATACTTTTGGAATTTTTTAATCTCCTTCCACACAAGGAACATTTCATAATTTCGATTTATCTTCCTCCTGTTTAATCTTCTGATCAATAATTGGCATAAGCATCCTGGCCGATACTCTCATATGGATCCTGGTAGGCGCTTCCACAATTTTATAAAGCATATCCGTATATACCTGCTCCGCAGATAAGTCCCTGGCGTATTCCTCTGCCTGCTCCCTGGTTTCATCTACAATCGGGATAGTGTTACACTTTACAGCAATTTCATGAATCAAGTCTTTTGACTCCTTAGAGAATAAAACCGTATTATCTTCTTTTACAATATCCATTCCGAGAAGTTCCTCTATCATTTCATCAATTTCCATGTTCCGTCTCCTTCTTTTCAGTTCCAGCCATCCGGCCAATCTTTTCAATATGAAACCGATAGTACTCTTTTCCTGGGACAGCTCCCCATTGCTCTTTCCCGGTTCCGATAGATAATGTACACATAACCTCCACTTCCGGGGAGTTCCGCCCATATCCGTTTTGTAGAATAACTGGTAACGCCTTAATTGTGCCCTGGGTTTTAAGCAGCTCCAAAACAACATCCGTTTCCTCACCAGGAAATCCAAGCCAATGTATAATTCTTACTGTCCAATAGGGCTTTATTTCCCGGTATTCATCCGCTTTCTCCCCGAGAAGTATCATATCAAGCCACTTACGTTCTATGGGAAGTATCAGCATGGCCCCTCGCCTCCTTTGAATGGTTTTCTTTTATCTTCCTCAGATTATCTAATACCCTTTGTAGGTCATCCTCTACACGCCCTAATTCTTTTGGATAGCTGCTACCTAGGGCATCATCCAAATCTTTTAGAGCATCATCCATATTTCGATACCAGCGCCAGCCTAATATCTGATGCTTTTCTAAGATTTTCTCTATCTTATGGAGTTGTTCAATCTGCCCTTCCACATTATTTAATCTCTCAAGTCTCTCCTGGCAGTCCTGAAGATCCTTTGCCATCTTACTTCCAAAGTCTCTTCCTATCTTTCTCTTTTCTCTCTGATCTGCCAAATAGTCCTTGGCATATTCCGCCCGTCCCTCATAAAACGGTATCCGTTCCCGATCCAGCCGGCTGTAAATAATATACTTATATACCCCTACCGGTTCTTCAATTTTCCTATAAACCGCCCTTCTCTTTTTCAAGAGTTTTCCTGTTTTGGGATAATAGTAAATCAGCCCTACATTTTCCGGTATTTCATCCTTTGTGACCAGCCCTACAGGAACTACGAAATATAATTCATTACAGTATTGCAAATATAAATGCCACTTATTGTCCCCCAAAAAATCACTGCGGCTTACCTTGATTTCATAACCGGTTATACACGGGGCTGTATAGCTCCTGGTCATTGCCAGCCCGTCAAACTTGAGCATACCTTGCGGATCTGGAAAGTATGTAGAACAGGTTTTACATTCTGTAAGGAAATAATCCTTTGGATGGTACTCAGCCAGCGCTTTCTTGATCTCCGTCGATGTTACCTTTGGCATCGTCCTCACCCCCTTTTTTGCTCTCTTTCCCTCTGCCGCTATATTTCACAGCTAAGACCACAGCATCCTCACCAATATCATTATTTTCCGCTTCTGCTTTCATTTTCTTTTTACATTTATCCAACTGCTTATCATAGTCATATTCAATCTGTTCTGCCAGATGGTCAGCCATCTTCATAAATATACCCCGATAATATGCTTGATACCCGATATCATCAGCTTTTATTTCATCCAGCATATTTACATAGTCATGAAGCATACAAATAATCAGAACAATGTCACCATAGGAGCAACTTACAACATAATCGCACATCAGGCGAAGATTAATAGCCTTTTCAATCATCACCTGCTTTTCTTCCTCCTTGGACATCTTCCTTTCCTCCTCTTGAAGAAACTGAAATAGAAACCACAAATGTTCTTTTTTGTCCATTACTTCTACCTTTCCCGATTCGCTTGCTGCCGGATTGATTCATTTCCAGCCGGTCTGATTCGCTTTTATCTGGTTTGCTCCACTAAAGGCCAGTTTAGCTGACCATTACAATGGTTCATGAATCGTATTATTGATAATATTATTCACCTCTTTCTGGGCTTCCTTGATAAGCAAGTTGTATGATTCTAATAATTCTTCTAAAAATTTTATCGCCAAGTCTTTTGTCAATGTTATTGTACTGACATGACCATTCGCGCCGATATACAATTTTGCAGTTTCTGGATCCTTCTTAAAATCCTCAATTGCTTGAACAGTGTTATCCGCAGATTGGCTTAGTCTATCAATTTTCTCTATTAAATTCTTTGCGCCATAATAGTTTCTATTATCCATCCATTACCTCCGCTAAAGTCTTCATTTAAAGCAGAAATACTATCCTATCTTTCACAGCAGTAAATGGTCAATGGGCGGTCCCGCCATCAGCGGGCTGCCCTTCTACCAGGCTGATGATGCTTTTAATCGCTTCCAGCTCCCTTTCAAATTCTTTGATTTTGTCGTAATAAATTTCAATGCCATGCTCACAAACTTCTTTTCTCATATTAAGCCATTCTATATTTGTCATAACATTACCTCCGCTAAAGTTTAATGCCCATATCTGAGCTTTTCATTCTCTGCCATTTCATTGAGTCGATTTCCATGAACATCCTGTTTCGCATCACAATATACATTCTCTGGGCACTCTTCTTCATTTGATGCATGGCATATCGCGCCAAATTCATTGGGCTCACATAAATCGCAATATTTTTTCACAGCTTTCCTCCGCTAAAGTTTAATCAAGGCTTATACCATACCCTCATTTGCTTATATCCTAACTTTTCCAAATATTGAGGCTCGATCAGAATATCATCATATCCTCGAAATTCATCCCATGTCATACCATCATGATACTTAGGGAAATAATAACCTTTTTCTTTTACTTCATTTTCGGAGTAAATCTCACAGTTATCTATATCACTTGTATATCCACCGAATGACCTCTCCTGTCCTTCCTCTGTCCTGCTGCCCCAAAATAATAAGGTTCCGCGGAACATACCAGAATGTTCATTACAGACAATTACATACCGTCTATCTCTCATGCGCTACCTCCGCTAAAGTTTAATCCGTTTCACCTTTCACCAACTGCTCCATTGTATAATCTAGCAATTTTTCCGATTCCGCTGTCATAAAATGATAGGTTCTTGCCACCTCTGCAGGTGTTAAAGATTCAATATGTGCTTTGGCAACTTCCACTGCCGCTCTATAAGCAAATGCATACCTGCTATCACCGTGAGTCTCCTTCACCTTTTCAAGAAATTTATCTATCTTACCCAAAAAGCACCCGCACCTGACTACTATCTCATTATCCTTGTCCCTGAAAAATGTAGTAAAACTGTTCCGACTGCCTATCGGTCCAATCACCAGCAAATGACTTCCCTGTAAAACCTCGGCATTACCGCAGACCTCGGCATTACCGCAGACCTTGGCATCACCGTAGACCCAGGCATTACTTTCTTCATCTACATAAAGATTTTCTTCCTTTTCTATCCATCCACCTAATTCACCAGCCTTTACTATTCCAAAAGATACAGTTGCTCTTATTCTTCTGACCGTAATATTACCAAAAATTCCTGCCTTTTTTACTTCTCCTGTAAATTCATATCTTTTCATTTTCTCACCTCATCTAAACTCCGATTTAACTTAATCCTTTCCTCCGGAAGTACTCCCCCCAGGTCTCCTGACGGTACCGCCCGCTATACACATACCTCTGCTGAAATTCCATCTGCATATCATTTGGCAGAATCCCCATCCTCTCATTGCGCTCTGCCTGTGCATAAAGGTTGATTCCCTTATACCCTTTCAGCGCCTCCACCCTTTCCGACGCATCCGCCAGGTCGGATGTTACCAGCAGATATATAAATATCCTGTATGGCCTGACCCCACGCTCCATCAACAGCTCCACTGTCCTCCTGATTGGAGCGATCTGCGCTCTCTGGTCACACGAAAACCGGAGAAAGCGGATCCATGAAAGCCGGGAGAGGATGTCTGCTGCCTGCTCCGTTACCAGCCGGGCATCCATGCCTTGGTTGAGG
>Ga0224748_10300_pt1 | contig 14612 bp, 10 predicted proteins | sample LIM_F_Water_Neg_FD_182074 | JGI IMG/M metagenome (GOLD analysis project Ga0224748, IMG submission 182074) | Enriched cells from gastrointestinal tract of the lab mouse from Pacific Northwest National Laboratory (PNNL), Richland, Washington... | ecosystem: Host-associated > Mammals > Digestive...
CGGTAGGTTTCAAGTATGGTTACTCTGAGAATGCACTCACTGAGTCAATCACAGGTACTTATGAAGACCAGACTGTCACTGCCGAAATCACCGGACTGACAGAGAACACAGTGCTCTACTATCAGGCTTTCGTCACTCTCCAAGGCAAGGTTACTTTCCTTGGCAAAGTGAACAGCTTGGTCACTACCAATACTCAGCTCACCACCAAGTCTGCAGAGGGCGTTGACTACGCGTTCGCAACAATGGGTGGTAGCGCGACAGGTGCTCCCGCCGATGCTAAATTCGGTGTGGTCATTGCAGCTAAACCTGAAGTTGAAGCAGTGCGCGGAGGTTTGATTCTTCCCGCCACCGCAGCTTCATCAGATTTCACTGTTGATTATGCAGGTCTTGCTCCCAACACCACTTATTACTATGCCTCATACGCTGACCTCGGCACAGGCGTGGTTTACGGTGACGTGCAGACATTCACCACTTCCGATTTCTCTCTTGACCTTGACAATGACCTTGTTGACCTTGGTCTGTCAGTGAAATGGGCGAAATTCAACCTTGGCGCACGCTCTGAGTCAGAACTCGGCGGTCGCTTCGGTTACGGTGACCTGACCGGTGTAAGCAATTCGATTGATATGGCTGACTATGGTCAGAAGGATATCTATCGTACCGACCGTGACGTGGCTAACAAGGCATGGAGCGGTAGCGTGACTCTCCCCACCGCTGCTGACTTTGAAGAACTCTTTAACCTCTGTACAAAGGAATGGACCGTGGTTGACGGTGTGAACGGTTATAAACTGACCGGTCCTAACGGTAACTCAATCTTCCTTCCTGCAGCCGGTTCACGTACCATCAGCGAAATCAGCGGAGAAGGTGTGAACGGTGTTTATGCCACCGGTTCAATCAACCCCGGCAATGAGCAGTTTGCTGTTGCATTCAACTTCTCATCTTCTTACTCATCACGCACCTCCACTCCTCTCTACGAAGCACTCTCAGTGCGTCCCGTATCTACCGCACGCAATGTGGTGTTTGACAAATCACTCCTTTACAAGACATGGGAAATCGACTATAACGATGGCAAGTGTGTCAAGTTCAACGGTCCGGTTTGGTTCTACGGCACAGCCGATTCATGGCGCACCGTATCAAACGGCGAGCCTATTGTAGGCGACAGCTGGAAGTGGGATGCCGATGCATCAAACACTTGGGCATTCGGCGATTGCTCAGGCTACATGACTCTCAATGCCGACGGTACTATCGTGGTCAAGAACCAGAACGGTGAAGAACAGACTGGTACCTATACCATCGATGAGGCAAACAAGACCATCACCTCTACCGTGGCTCTCCTTGTTCCTGACAACTTCCCCGGTCAGTGCGCTAACCTTAAGAATGAGATTAAGATTCTCTCTCTCACTTCTGATGCCGCTCAGTTCGGTTATTTCCGTGACGGTGACCCTGCTACACTTTCAGTGAATATGGTTCCCCAGCTTGAGAAGTATGGCTATACTGCTAAACTTACCTGCTACGGCGGTTGGAATGACAACACTTGGGATAGCGCTTCCATCACCATCCCCGGTGGTGAGAAGGCTCTCGGTCAGCACACCATCACTCTCAATGCTGCTGAACCCCGTCCTTACGGTCAGGTTTACGTAGTGGATATCGAAGGTTTTGCTGCCGCTTATCCCAACTCATTCGTTCGTCTCGATGCCATCAAGGCTGACGGCAAGGATGTGCCTTTCGACGGTTCCAAGCTTTTCTACGGTGATATCGAAAATAAGGGTACCTATCGTATCGAATTGGCTAACATCTGGGGCTGCGGTCACAATGAGTCATGGAACGGTCTTGGCGATTCAGCTTTCCGTCCCGAAGGTGGCGAAGTGACTGAGGAAACCAATCTTGCGTTCAACTCTACATTTGAGGTGACTTTCACAATTGTGTCACTTGACTCAAACGGTGCTGGTATGTATATGCCTAAGCTTGCTACCGTAGCTGCCGGATGGGCTGCACAGGTGTGGGATGCCACTAATAGTGAGACATTTGAGGTGAAGTATGAGAACTTCCAGTATAAGCTCGCTGACAATACCACTTGCAACATCAAATATGAAGGTGAAGGTTACGGCGCAGGTGTGATAATGAACTTCGTCCAGACTGACAATCTTTATCAGTTCTTCCCCGGTACCAAGGCTACTCTCGACAAGATTTTAATTGATGGCAAGGAACTTACCGGATGGGATGCTTCCAAGATTGTGAATACCGATGCTGACGGTGCAGGTGTGCATCATCGCGTGGAACTTTGGAACTGCTGGGGCGCTACAAGCGGTAACTGTGCATTCGGCACTGCTACCGGCGACGGTAAGGATATCATGGCTCCTCTCGGATTCAACTCTTCAATCGAGGAAACTGTGACATTCAAGTCTCTCTACGCTAACCCCTGGAAATAAATAATCTATAAAAAAGTTGCAGAACTCCGTTTCAAGCCAAGTAATGCCTTCGCTTTGGCGTGGCAGGAGAAATCTGGCGGGATACGGTGGGGTTCTGCAACTTTTTTAATGAATGTATATAAGAATCTCTAAGGATATATGAACAGAATAAGTACGTTTATGACATCACTTGTATTCTCCCTTTTCAGCATTTTGGCTATGGGGTGCAGTGATGATGATGCCAAGAACATTGAATTTGACGCCAGTGATTTTGTGGTGAGCAAGACTGACATGGCTCTTGCCGGTACTGCAGAGCAGTCGTTGACAATTAAATCACCTGTAAAACCTACCGTTTCATCGGACGCCGCATGGCTGCATGTGGGAACAGTTGAGAAGGGAAATGCCTCTACACTCTACACTGTGTCGGTGTGGGCCGACGAGAATACCTCGTTTGATGTCCGCAAAGCTACTGTCACCGTCACTGCCGGCGCTTTGACCAAATCAGTCACTGTGAGCCAGTATGGCGCAGAGACAGTGGAAATCAAGAATCTCAATCCCGGTGCCGAACTTGCCGCCGAGGGTGGTGTCCTTTCAGTGACCTACGCAGCCACCGGTACTGTCTCAATCAAGGCTCCCGAATGGCTCAAGGAAGTGAAAAGTAAAGCTTTGACCGAAAATGTCGTGAACTTTTCGTACAGCGCTCATTATGGCGATGCTGAACGTGCGGGTGAGATTGTGATTTCGCTTGCAAGCGATGCTTCGATTACCGCATCGGTAGCTGTGAAGCAGGCAAACATGGTTCCCTCCACTGACATGAGCGATGATGCCAAGACTCTCGCCAAGAAGATGTTTGCCGGTGTGAATATCGGCAATACCATGGAGTGCCCCGGAAAGGAAGGCGACTGGAGTGGCTCGAAAGTCACCGAGGAGTATATCAAGGGTCTGAAGGCGCTTGGTTTCAATGCTGTGCGTGTGCCATGTGCCTGGGATAGCTATATTTCAGATGCCGCTACCAATACCATTGACCCCGCATGGCTTTCACGCGTGGATGAAGTGGTGGGTTGGATTGTAGCCAACGACATGTATGCCATTCTCAACATCCACTGGGATGGCGGCTGGCTTGAAAATACATGCAAGGAGGGCTACAGTGAGGCTGTGAATAAGAAGCAGCAGGATTATTGGACCCAGATTGCCAAGAAACTCAATCATTATGACCAGCATCTCCTCTTTGCAGGTATGAACGAGCCAAATTATGAAAATAATAAGTCGATTGATGCTATCATGGCATACCAGCAGACATTTGTTGATGCCGTGCGTGCCACAGGCGGCAATAATGCCATGCGAGTGCTCGTGCATCAGGCTCCCAATACCGATATCAATGCATCGGTAGCCAACTACTACCATCTTCCCACCGATGTGGTGAAGGACCGCGCTATGGTTGAGGTGCATTTCTATGACCCGAGCGATTATACCATCATGGGTAGCGATGGAGAATGGGGTGCAGGTTCTCTGGTGAAGCTCTACTGGGGCAAGAATTTCCATGTGGAAGGTTCAAACCGCAACTGTACATGGGGAGAGGAAAGTCACGTGGACGGACAGTTCAAGAAGATGAACGACAAGTATGTGTCGGCAGGTGTGCCTGTGATACTCGGCGAGTACTCTTCATCTGTCCGCAACACTACCGCTTTCCCCGAGCTTGACAAATCAGTCTATGAGCCGAGCCGCGCTTATTGGAATGAATATGTCACTAAGGCTGCCAAGAGCAACGGCTGTGTGCCTTTCTATTGGGAGACCGGTGGCGATATAAGCCGCAAGAGCGGAAACGCTATCAATCCCTATGCTATTGACGGATTGATGAAGGGTGCCAATGCTGCCACCTATCCGTTCTAATCTGCAAGGACGACTTTTAAGTATTTTACGCATAAATAGGATTTGAGTGCAATCAACGATGAACTGAATTGAAAGTTTGTCACCTCAAGGCGTCGGATGTAAAAACCATCCGGCGTCTTTTGTCGTTTTATCTGTATGAAACGTTTCTCACTGATACTCACGTTGCTTGTGACAGTGGCTTGTGGCAAACAGGCTGACAATGTCGCAGATGATGACAATGGTTCTCTTCCCGAACAAGAAATCATGTCATTGGAGCTTCCCGCTATTCCGGAGGCAATATCTACTATGGAAGGTAAAGCCGGATATCTGGCAGGTCATTTTTGGGACAATCTCAATTTTACCGATACTCTCCGTTCGCTGAATGTGGATTTTATGGAGCAGAATTTTGTGGATTTCCTCTCGCTACTTCCGGCTGTGATGAGCAGCGACAGGGCAGTGGCTTTTGACCGTATGCTAAAACAGGCGTCTGCATCACACGATGCCTACTGGCTTATGGTGGATATGGGAGACAAATACCTTATGGACCCAAATTCCCCGCTTCGTAATGAGGATTACTATATAGATTTTCTCAATAGCGTGCTTGGCGATACGGTGATTTCTCCCGTGGAGAGGGAACGATATGAATATTTCCTCCGTGAGGCTAACAAGGTACGACCCGGTTCGCCGGCGCCTGATTTCAAATATGTAACTCGTGCCGGAAAAAAATCATCGTTGAGGCAGACATTAGGTAAGCCGTTGGTGCTGGTGTTTACAGCCCCTCAGTGCGATAACTGCAAAGGTATTATTGATTTTGTATCGGCACATCCCTCGGTTGCCGGACCTCTTGAGTCGGGTGAGATTCAGGTGCTTGCCATATATCCTGAGACTGACAGGAATGCATGGAACAAACCGCTCCATAAGCTTCCGGCTGCCTGGATTGACGCCATAGTGACTCAGGAAGGGGTCGATTCGCTCTATCCCATCCCGGCATATCCCGCTATTTATCTGATTAATCCTAACGGAACCATAAGGCTCAAGGATGCTACTCCCGAAGTGCTGATTGAGGCTCTTTGAGATAAGTCTGGCTATACTGTTTATATTTGATTTTACCTCCCTCTCTATGCGGGTGGTGGGAAGTTGTTGCCGGCTTGGTTTTCACATCGGTTGATGGCTGTTCGATGTCGCAGACAGCAGTGTCCCTTTCGGACTGGGTAGTATCGTGACCGGTGGCAACAGGCTCAGACTTAACGGTTTTTCTTCTCCTTCCGGCACGTTCGCGTGCCGTCTGTGAGCGCTTTATAGCCTTTTCGATTTCCGGTTTTATCATTAAGAAGGCTACTTGGGCTTCGATTTCGCAATCTATTATATCGATTAGGTCGTCGTTATCATATTCCACAGCCGCGTCAAGCAGCCGCAATGCATCTTCGTAAGCGTCATAGTATATGTCTTCCAATGAGTTACGGATGCGTTCTACGAAATCGTTGTAGGCTTTCTCTGAAATAGCATATCTTTTTTCATGTTTGCTATTTCCATTTTTAGTGTTTGTCGTTTTCATAGTGGAGTATTGATTATGTTTGTTAATACTCCGCAAAGATACATACACAATTTCCCCAAAAAGGTGCGATAATGTCAATCCAGTAAAAAATTTTTTTACTGTTCCCAACCGTCAGTGATTGGAATGATTGTTCTTTCCAGAACGGTTAAGACGCAGGTTAAATTGTTGTAACAGCCTATTATTCAATTCCGAACTCCTCATGCAGCTTCATGAAACGTTCAAGGCTGCCTGCTGACAGTCGCGCCATTGAAGCTTTCACTTTCTCAAACGGTTTGCGTTTCATTTCTCCGCTTTTTGAATAAAATTTGTCGGCGTAGCAGACGAGGCGTTCAAGCTGCGTCTCAGGCATATAGTCCCCTGGGGGCAACGGTAGATTCTGGCGCTCGATATCCTCAGTGGTGATGCCGGCTCCGGTATGTCTTTCAGCCACCCGTGCAGTCTCCTCGCTGAAACCTTCGCTCCGCAGCAGAGCTCCCCCCAACAGTCCGTGCATTATGTAAGGCTCAGTGCCGTGACAGTCAATGTCGGGTGCATCGGTGAGATATATACCTATGTCGTGGAGCATCGCGGCGCGTTCGATATCCTCCGGCGCTAACGGCAGGTTGCGTCGTGATGCTATTTCCAAAGCCAAGTCCGCCACTTGGCGGCAGTGCTTTATATAGATTACCCTGCGGGTGGTGCCCGCAGGGTAATACTTATCTATTATTTCTGTTGTGTTCACTTGACAGAGCGGTAGGTGTGATTATTCCACAATTGTACACCAGCCGTGGGTGTCATCTATTTCGCCAAGCTGGATGCCACGGAGAGTGTTGTAGAGCTTGGTGGTGATAGGACCGGGCTCACCATTCTTCGACACGATATATTTCTTACCGGTGTCGAGGTCGTCAATCTCACCTACGGGCGATGCTACAGCGGCAGTGCCTACGGCGGCAGCCTCGTCGATTTCGCTTAGCTCCTCGACGGTGATGTGGCGGCGTTCCACCTTCACACCCATATCTTCGGCAAGTTGCATAAGGCTCTTATTGGTGATGGAGGGCAGGATGGAGCTTGATGCGGGAGTGATGTAGACGCCATCCTTGATTGCCATGAAGTTGGCAGGACCGCACTCGTCGAGATATTTCTTCTCTTTCGGGTCGAGATACAGCACGGCTGAGTAGCCGAGCTCGTGGGCATGCTCACCGGCGGTAAGCGATGCAGCGTAATTGCCGCCTACTTTCCACAGACCTGTACCGTTGGGCGCCACGCGGTCATACTGGCGCATTATGCAGATATTGGTTGGTTTGAATCCGGTTTTGAAATATGGTCCCACAGGTGAAACCAGAATCATGAACAGATATTCAGAAGCGGGCTTGACACCAATCTGGGCAGAGGTGCCGAGTTCGATGGGACGGATATATAGCGAAGCGCCCGAGCCGTAAGGAGGCACAAATCGTTCGTTGAGTTTTACCACCTTTAGCACCATTTCCTTGAACTTCTCCACAGGCAGCGGTTCCATAAGGATACCTTTGGCTGATTCCTGGATACGTTTGGCATTTTCTTCCAGACGGAACACACGGATTTTGCCATCCTTTCCACGGAAAGCCTTCAGACCTTCGAATATTTCTTGTCCGTAATGAAGACAAGTGGCAGCGATGTGAAGATTCACTTCCTCACTTTGCGATACCTCTATTTCACCCCATTGTCCGTTGCGATAGTAGCATCGCACATTGTAATCAGTTGGAATGTAACCGAATGACAGGTTCTTCCAGTCCAATTCGTTATTCATTATATAATTAATTAATGATGTGTTTGGTGATAAGTTGTCAGAAAACCGAGGGATTTTATGACATTTCATCTGCAAAATTACTAAAATTTTAATGATTATGCTTATAAAGGGATAAAATAGATATTTTAAATGATATTTTCATGGCATATTTGCTGCGGAATGGAATGGTTGGTATGGAAAGTGAAATCATATATGGTAATGGACGTGGTGAAGAGGCGTGAAAATACAATTACAGAAAAATTTCTGTATACGTTTGTTAAAATTCGGGAAATATATAGTAACTTTGCACCTTCAAAAAGCAACTCTGACCAACGCGGTACATAAAGATTGTAAATTAAATATATGGAATGGTTAATTAATTTGATTGGTCCCGGACACACGGAGCTGGCAAGCACACTTGAGCTCTACTCCTTTGTGATAGCTTCCGGTATCTATCTTGGAAAGCTTAAGGTTGGGGGCATCTCGCTTGGTGTCACATTCGTGCTTTTCGTAGGTATTCTGATGGGACACTTCGGCTACGTGGTAAATCCTGAAGTGCTTAAGTTTGTTCGTGAGTTCGGTCTTATCCTGTTCATTTTCGCTATCGGTATACAGGTGGGACCCGGTTTCTTCTCTTCATTCAAGAAAGGTGGCGTGCTGCTCAACGCTCTTGCAGTGCTGATAATCCTGCTCAATGTCGGAATCGTGCTCGCCATATTCTTTATCGATGGCAACACTCATATCTCCGCTCTGGTAGGTGTGATGTCGGGAGCTGTCACCAATACCCCCGGTCTTGCCGCCGCCCAGCAGACTGCTGGTAGCACCGAAGCTATCAATGTGATGGCTATGGGTTACGCTGCCGCCTATCCTCTGGGTGTGATTGGTATCATACTTTCAATGCTGATTGTCAAGGCTGTGTTCAAAATCAAGACTGAGGATGAAATCCGTGCCATAGAAGAAGAAATCGAAGGCTCGCAGCAGAAGCCTCTGATTGTATCGTTTGAGGTGACCAACAAACTTATCAACGGAAAGTCGCTTTACGAACTGCATCAGATTCTTGACTGTGACTTCGTGGTGTCACGTCTCATGGGTGAGGATGGTAAGGTGGTAATTCCGACCTCAAAGACCCTCCTTCATGTAGGCGACAAGATATATGTGGTGCTTGCTCCATCGGATGAAATGAAATTCCAGGGAGTGATTGGTCACGAGATTGACATGGACTGGGAAGATGTTCAGAGCCAGGTGTTCTCACGCCGCATTGTGGTGACTCAGAGCAAATACAATGGTGTGCCCCTCGGCGACCTCCGTCTCCACACTGCATACAGTCTGAACTGCACACGTGTTAACCGTGCCGGTGTCGACCTTCTCGCATCGCCTTCGCTCCGCCTTCAGGTGGGCGACCGCTTGGTTGTGGTGGGCGACCTCAATGACATAGAGCGTCTCAGCACCCGTCTTGGTAACTCTATGAAGCGTCTTAACCAACCGAACCTCATCACAATCTTCGTTGGTATCCTCTTCGGTATCATCGTCGGTTCAATCAATGTAGGTTTTGGCATGAAACTCGGTCTTGCAGGAGGTCCTCTTGTGGTGGCTATCCTTCTCAGCCGTTTCGGTTACAAGTTCAAGCTTGTCACCTACACCTCATCGTCAGCATCGCTTCTTATGCGCGAACTCGGTATATGTCTGTTCCTTGCATCGGTAGGTATTTCATCAGGTGCCGGCTTCGCAGATACAGTGTTCAACTCCACCGGTATGTGGTGGGTTATCTGGGGTTTCATAATCACCTTGGTTCCGCTGTTGGTTGTCGGCTTTATTGCCCGCGGTGTCTACAAGATAAATTATCTTACCATCATGGGTCTTGTATCGGGTGGTTGCACCGACCCCCCAGCGCTTGCCTATGCCAATAATTCAACCGGTAGCGATGCTCCCGCTGTGGCATATTCTACCGTCTATCCGCTCACAATGTTCCTTCGAGTGGTGGCGGCTCAGGCGCTCGTGCTATGCTTTATGTAATCAAACTCTCAATTAGATTTTAGATACAGAATAGACAAAAAGTTGGAAAGTAAAGACTTATCGGTTTCTTTCCAACTTTTTGTCTATTTTATTTTGTCTTTTAACTCTTACTAATTGGTATTTTTCGTAATTTTGCAGCAGAATTTTATCATTATCACATATTATGATTGATAACCTACCACCAATCAAAGTTTTCTCCGGAACTAAGTCACACTACATGGCAGAGGAAATATGCCGTGACTTAGGTTGTAACCTTGGTAAGATGAACATCCAGTACTTTGCCGACGGCGAGTTTGAAGTATCCTTCGAGGAGTCGATTCGTGGGTGTGAAGTGTACCTCGTGCAGTCCACATTCCCCAATTCCGACAATCTCATGGAGCTTTTGCTGATGATTGACGCCGCCAAGCGTGCATCGGCTGCCTCAATTATTGCTGTGATGCCTTACTTCGGATGGGCCCGTCAGGACCGCAAGGACAAGCCTCGTGTGTCAATTGCTGCAAAACTTGTTGCAGACCTTCTTACCACAGCCGGTGTTGACCGTGTGATTACCATGGACCTCCATGCCGACCAGATTCAGGGATTCTTTGACATACCTGTCGACCATCTCTACGCGTCCTCAGTGTTTATCCCCTACATCCAGTCGCTCGGTCTCGAAAACCTTGTCATAGCTTCGCCTGATGTCGGTGGCGCCAAGCGTGCCAACAGCTACGCGAAGTATCTCAATGTACCTTTGGTGCTTTGCCACAAGCAGCGTGCCAAGGCTAACGTTGTGGCACAGATGACTGTGATTGGTGACGTCAAGGATAAGGATGTCATATTGATTGACGATATGGTCGACACTGCCGGCACCATCACCAAGGCTGCTGACCTGATGATGGAAAACGGAGCCCGTTCGGTACGTGCTCTCTGTTCTCACGCCATTATGTCGGACCCCGCTTCCGAACGTGTAGACAACTGTTCGCTGACCGAGATGATGTTTACCAACTCCATCCCCTTCAATAAGAACTGTAAGAAAGCTACCATCCTCTCTGTGGCTCGTCTCTTTGCCGACACAATCCGTCGTGTCCATACCCACGAGTCTATCTCATCACAGTATCTTATCAAGTAAAACAAATCCATATCATGAATTTCAAATCAATCATGGCTACCGCAGTATTGGCGGGTTCGCTTGCCGCTTGCCAGACCGGCGGCGAGAAGGAAACCGGACTTATTGACAAGCCTGACTACAAGACCACCGATGGTGTGTTTAACATTGACGCACTTGAGGCTTTGGGTCGCGTGTCTGCCGTCCAGGTATCACCCGACACCAAGAAAGTCCTTTTCGGCATATCATACGAGAGCGTTGAGCAGAACAAGAGCAACAACGACCTCTACACTATGGATGCTGACGGTTCAAACCTTCAGCGCATCACCCGCACCGCTTCCTCCGAAGGGAACTACGTGTGGATAAACAACGGTGAGAAAATAGCTTTCATCTATCCTGCCAATGGTGTGCCCCAGGTATGGGTCATGAATGCCGATGGTTCAGGTCGCAAGCAGATTACCGACGTGGAGAAAGGTGTGCAGGGATTCCTCTTCTCACCCGATGAGAAGCATATCGTGCTTGTGTCGACCTTGAAATATTCACGTGATGCCAAGGATATCTATCCTGACCTTCCCGAAGCTACCGGTCGTGTGATTGATGATATCATGTACAAGCATTGGGATGAATGGGTTACAGAAATTCCCCATCCTTTCATCGGCGAGTTTGATGGCTCGAAGGTGACAGATATTATCGATATCATGGCTGATGAACCACGCTTTGAGTCTCCGGTGAAGCCTTTCGGCGGCATCGAGTCATTTGCATGGTCGCCCGACAGCCAGTCGCTGATATATGTATCGCGCAAGAAGGATGGTATGGAATATGCTATTTCGACCAATTCCGACCTCTATCTGTATAGTCTTGCCGATAAGTCAACCCGTAACCTGACAGAGGGTATGATGGGCTACGATACCAATCCTGCCTACTCGCCCGACGGTAAGTATGTGGCATGGCTCTCAATGGAGCATGACGGTTATGAAAGCGATAAGAACCGCATATTCATGCTTGACACCGCTACCGGCGAAAAGACTGACCTTACAGCCGATTGGGACTATTCGGTCAATGAAATTGCCTGGAATCCATCAAGCAAGTCGCTTTACTTCATCGCTCCCAAGGATGGCGTGACTCCGGTGTTCTCACTCGACATCGCTACCAAGGAGGTGAAGGTTGTGGCTGACGGTGAGTGTGACTATGCCGCACTTGCACCGCTCGATGAACAGACACTCGTGACCATGCGTCATTCAATGCTCTATCCTAATGAAATCTACGCTGTCAATGGTGCAGAGGTAAAGCAGATTTCAAATGTCAACACAGAGCTGCTTGCTTCGCTCAATATGCCTAAGGTGGAGAGAAAGATGGTTCCCACCACTGACGGTAAGGAGATGCTTGTATGGGCGGTGTATCCACCTGATTTCGACAGCACCAAGACTTATCCGGCATTGCTTTACTGCCAGGGAGGTCCTCAGCAGGCAGTGAGCCAGTTCTGGAGCTATCGTTGGAATCTCGCGCTCATGGCAGCCAACGGTTACATTGTCATTGCTCCCAACCGTCGCGGTCTTCCCGGCTTCGGTACAGAGTGGAATGCCCAGATTTCCGGCGATTACGGCGGTCAGAATATGCGTGACTACCTCAGCGCAGTGGATTACATGAAGCAGTATCCTTATGTGGATGCTGCCCGCATCGGTGCCACAGGTGCAAGCTATGGCGGTTTCTCCGTTTACTGGCTTGCAGGTAACCATGATAAGCGTTTCGCTGCCCTTCTCGCTCATGCCGGTATCTTCAACATGGAGGCACAATATCTTGAGACAGAGGAGATGTGGTTTGCCAACTGGGATATGGGCGGTGGCGCTGTAAACGCTCCTGACAATTCAGCTGACGCTCCCGATTACGGTGCTTTCTGGAACAAGAACAACCCCATAGCACAGCGCACATTCGCTCTCTCTCCCCACCGTTTTGTGGATAAGTGGGACACTCCCATCATGATTTCACATGGCGAGTTTGACTACCGTATCCTTTCTTCACAGGGTGAGATGGCATTCAATGCCGCCAAGCTACGTGGCATCCCTGCTGAAATGGTGATTTTCCCCGATGAAAACCACTGGATACTTAAACCTCAGAACGCTATCATGTGGCAGCGCCTGTTCTTCCGCTGGTTTGACCGCTGGTTGAAACCTCAGGCAGCCCAGACAGCTGATGCTAAATGAAATTAAATAAATTATGATAAAAAATAACACACCGGGCGTCATTCCCGGTGTGTTATTTTTTTATGTACGTTTGCCTAACGGTGGAATTTAAGCAGATTATTATTGATTGTCGGTGGGTGGGTTAAGGTAATTGTTTATCTCTTTCCTAAGCTTTCCTTTTGCGTAACCGTCCATTTTTTTTATAACAGTTCCTTCAGGTGAGATGATTACAAATGCAGGGATGGCATTCTTGTAATAGCTTTGGAATATACCATAATTCTCTTTAAGGTCGTTCCAGTTATTCCACGATATTTTATGATGCTCTGAGGCTTTGCGCCATTGTTTTTCTGAATCACAGCTGATGCTGATTACCGCCAGAGAGTCGGGGCGCTCTTTGGATAACGCCTCAAGCTCAGGGATAGCCATTATGCATGGATAGCATCCTGCGCTCCATAAGTCAAGTAATATCCATTTACCCTTGAATTCTGACAGGTGATGCAGATTGCCGCTTAAATCGTACAAGTCACCGTCAATGAGTGGCTGATTTTCGGTTGCGACGGATGGTGGGAAGAGAAAACCGGTTATCCTCTGACCGTTGAGGGTCCGGCGCTCATTTTCTGTCAAGGTGGCGTAAAGGTCGATAAGCTCGTCTTTGTAATTACAGGAGTCAAATGTGCTTCCCATGCTGTGTTCAGCGAATTTACCCATCCATATCTCAGTGTGGGGAAGATTGCGCATCAACTGTATGTCGCGTTTGGCGATTTCATTGTAGATAGAGTCATGGTTGACCGTGGTGGCTTTATTCTGCACCTCATTCCACAAGTCAATACTGTTTAGGATATATGCATCGTTCTCAGTCTGGGCCGGTTGATTGCTCTCTACTTTCCATGTGTGGGATGCGGGACCAAATGCGTGTACGAATGCTTTCGTGCCGGGTCCAACGATTATTTCACGTCCCATGGAGGCAACTTCAGGGGTCAGACAAATCAGGTTCAACTGTCGGATGCCGCTATCGGAGGGGATTTCTATCCGGAATTTCCCATCGCGTATTGTGTCTGACCCAACACTCATGCCCGATTGACCTTCCATCAGGAAGAGATACATGATTTCACCGTCAGAAATGTCTGTGGCGCCCTCTACCACTACATTCTGAGCCCGCAGGTTAACGCATGATATTATGGCTATAACCCACGATAATACAATTGGCAGTTTCATAGATATAATGATTTTAGAATGTTGCGAAAATCAGCGGTCTGTTTTGGTGGATGCATCATCGGGGAGTTCATCTTCTCGTTCACGCATTTCGGGAAGATGCCATCCATAGCGCAGTGCCCCCCAGCGTAGGAACAGGATGGTTACTGCGCAAAGCGATTGCTGTAATATTGGGGTTCCACCGGCTATGCAAACAATCCAGTAGACTATGCCACCGGCTATGCAGGCGGTGGCGTATATATCCTTGCGGAAGAACAACGGTTCCTCATTGATGAGCACGTCTCGGAGCACCCCGCCAAACGAACCTGTAATCATACCCATGATTATAGCTACCCACATGGGATAGCCTGCTGCGAGACTCTTCTGAATACCGGTGATTACGAATAGTGTCAGCCCGACCGCGTCAAACATGAATAGTGAGCGGGAGTCAGATGTGAGTACTCTCTTGAACAGTATTACCGAGAGGAATGACAGTCCTGTCACAGCAAGGTAGAGCCAGGTCTGCATCCAGAATACAGGCACATCAAGCAAGAGGTCACGGATGGTACCA
>Ga0224748_10302_pt1 | contig 14572 bp, 13 predicted proteins | sample LIM_F_Water_Neg_FD_182074 | JGI IMG/M metagenome (GOLD analysis project Ga0224748, IMG submission 182074) | Enriched cells from gastrointestinal tract of the lab mouse from Pacific Northwest National Laboratory (PNNL), Richland, Washington... | ecosystem: Host-associated > Mammals > Digestive...
TTTCATGACAATGAAGGCACAAATCATGGCGTGGCTGGAAAAACCTTTACGTCCCGTTTTTGGGTATTCCCGAACGAAAGACAGATCAAGATTCAGGAAAAGGGAATCATAAAATTTAGCAACAGGTTGAGAGGTAAAAAGACGGATGTCTTGAATGATTTGTTGACGGTAGATAGCAATCAGCTCCTTTCGGTGAATTTGTTTTGGCAACTTAATTATACCATTTGGAGCTGGTTGTTACTATAAATACAGAACCAAAGGTTCTGGGAGTGATAAAAGAGGTTGCCATGCCTCGCAAATCCGCATAAATACTGAATGTGTGGAGTTTTGCTCATGGCTATTTGCATAATCAGCAAGGAGGCGTTTTCATGTTTCAGATATTAATTGTAGATGATGACAAAAATATACGAAGATTTTTGTCCTTAGTTCTTTGTTCTGCCGGCTATAAAACTTTTGATGCAAATTCGGCTAAAGAAGCTCTTCATATCATGGAAAAACAAAAAATTGATCTTATCATACTAGACATTATGCTGCCAGACATGGATGGGTATGCATTCGCCGAGCTGCTCCGAGAATGCAATAATGACATTCCTATACTTATGCTGTCTGCCAAACAGCTTCCCCAAGATATTAAACAAGGCTTTCTGTCTGGAACAGATGATTATATGACAAAACCTGTCGATGAAGAAGAAATGCTTCTGCGTATCAAAGCTCTTCTTCGACGTTCTAGGATTGTGTCTGAGCGCAGGCTTACCATCGGCAAGACTACTTTGAATTATGACACATTATCCGTAAAATGTGGTACTGATGAATATATACTGCCTCAGAAAGAGTTTTATCTGCTATACAAGCTTTTATCATACCCCAACCGAATTTTTACTCGAATACAGTTAATGGAAGATATATGGGGTCCATCCTCAGATTCCTCAGATGCCACTGTCAGCGTACACATCAACCGCCTTAGAAATCGTTTTGAAGATTGGCCTGATTTTTCAATCATCACAATCCGGGGACTTGGATATAAAGCAAAGATTATGGAGGATACACTATGAAAAAAGAATTAAGATTTCCTACGAATATTGTACTGCTTAGTACCGGTATTATTTTCATTCTTCTTACTATAACAATGTTTATCAGCAATACTATCATCATCTTTTTATTAGAACATGGAATTATGGACAGGCCGCCCCACCCTGGCTCCCTGTTACCATTTTTACTCCGAACCGGTATCATCAGTATATTGATTGGAACCATTCTTACCTTATGTATCGGACATCTTCCGTTGCGGCCGCTTTATACGTTCATGCAGGCCATCCATTCAGTATCTGATGGAAATTTTCATACTAAAATTTATTTGGAACATCCAAAGGAGTTCAGGGAACTGTCCCGTTGTTTTAATCAAATGACAGAAGAGCTATCACAGATAGAACTGCTTCGTTCAGATTTTATCAATAACTTCTCACACGAGTTTAAAACTCCGATGGTCTCTATTCTTGGATTCGCCCAATTATTGAAAAAAGGAAATCTGAACGCCAGTGAGCAAGCTGAATATCTAGATATCATCATTGATGAAGCCAAACGGCTTACTGCACTTTCTACCAATATTCTTAACCTTTCTAAGGTGGAAAGCATGTCTCTTTTAACTGATTCTACAACCTTTAATGTGGGAGAGCAGATTCGCGAGTGTGTCGTACTACTGGAAAAGAAATGGACAGAAAAAGACATTTCCTTTGACCTTCATCTGCTGGAACAAAAAATAGACGGCAATGCACAATTACTAAAACAGGTGTGGACAAATCTGATAGACAACGCCATAAAGTTTTCACCGGTCAAAAGTGAAATTATCTTGTCTATGGATAAGCACAGCGACACATTTTCCGTTACAATAACAGATAATGGTTGTGGAATGGATGAGAAAACACAACATTATATCTTTGATAAATTTTATCAGGGCGATTCCTCTCATTCTTCTGAAGGCAACGGGCTTGGACTTGCCCTTGTAAAGAAGATTATAGAATTGCATCATGGAACAATTACAGTAAATAGCCACCCCTTACAGGGAAGTAGTTTTATGGTTACACTACCGATAGCGTCTAATATAACCTAAGCAAAATGATTCTATTGTCATAGTCCTCCATATTATGGATGCTTTCTACCCTGACCAAATGTATTATAAAGGAACTCCCTATAATCAACTACCCTGGTACAAGTATGGGGAAATTAGAATTTTCCAATTAAAATCATCAATTTTCTGAAACTTCCTTAAAAAATTCCGCTAAATTGCCGATGTAATAATAAAATACATAGCTAAAAAGAATTTATATTTAAGGAGGGTTACGTTATGTCAATGGTTGTAGGTTATAAGCCTTACACAGGCGAGATCAACACAAACAGCGCACGATACAAGCGCGCTAAAGCAATGTATGACGAAGGACATCCCAACGGAGAAGAAACTAAGTCTGCTGCGGAAGCAAAGGCTGAACAGGATTTGCAAAACCTGAAAATGCTTAAGCTAATGCTTGGGCAAAAATATGATGACCTTGATTTTAAATTTAAAAATCCACTTCAAGCAGATGAAGAAACATTTATCCGTAATTATATGGGACTTTTCGATGAGGACGGTGATTTCGTAAATCCCTATGGTGTAGCAGGAATGGACATTACAGGTAAAGACCCGTCTGAATTCCATAAAATAATAGATGTTCCCGAAGCTGCCCGGCAAGATATGTTTGACGAAACTATGCGCCATTTCATACAAGAAAACGGAGTCGCCAATGGCGATACAACAAAACGTACTGAGGTTTTTACTCGCTATCAGTTAAGTGTCAACAAATCAGATAGATTAAGCGGCACATGGACACTTGGACAATATGAGCGAATGTATACAAAGGCATTTTACGAAGCCGTAAAAGAAGCAAACCCCAACTGGCAGCTTGGACAGCCATTTGACACAAGCATTGTACGCGGCATTACTCGTGAAGATGTAGAAAATCGCATTGTAAAAGGCAGCAGCGAATTAACATTAAGGCCAATTCCATCTTTGGATATTAAGGTTTAATTTATAAAACAGATAACTCTCAAGTTCTGGTGCGTATCCTGTCCGTTACTTTGTTTATTTTTATTATTCTGCCCCCAGAATCTCAGTTACGAGTTCCATATGCGGTCCGGCAAGGTTCTTCTGATAAACATTCACATGGTTCAGATCCCCGCAGCGGTCTGTAAATGAAGGAAACAGAAACCCGCACTCCGGTTCTCCCGGCTCGTATTCCCCGGAAAGCGGACAGATTACGCAGATCAGATATTCAAACACTTCCTCCGATTCCCCTAACCGCTCTTTATCCGATGCCTTCGCCGGAATATCATACCGGTCGTGGAATACCAAGACAGCATATTCCAAATCTGCATGATAACGCTCCATGACTACATCGTAAAACGTATCCATCAAAGCGTCATTCTTCAATCCACATTCTTTCATGGCCATGAGCAACTGCCACATGCTTCCCGTTTTCTGTGCTTCCGGCACAAATTCATATTTCTTCAGATTCTTATTCGTATCGGAAAACGGCACCGTCTTTGCAAGTTTCAGATTTTTCGCCCTATCGGAACCGGAAAGCTTCAGGAAATTGGTATTAAAGCTTCCGTCAAACTCCCCGTCCCGGTCTATGTAACACCCGGCTATCCTGGTAATGGATGTCCGGGCCGGTGTCATCCGCCTGGTCAGTTCCAACATATCTTCCCTATTAATCATCTCAATCTCTCCCTCAGATTACTTATTCTAACAGATTTGAATATGGCCAGTCCAGAACCTGAGGGCTAATTTGTTTATATGTCATCGCTGCATCCTCCCGCTTCTGGTCCTTATGAGCTTCCATCAGGTATAAAATGGCATCATGGAAAACTATTCCCTTTTTAATCCAAATCTTTTTTATCCCTTGATATCCTTTATGTTCATTCCAAATAAATAACAGGAAATATATTTCCCATCTGAATATAATGTCCTGTTATGCCACAGTAATTACAGTTGAATTTTCCAAACAGATTCTATCTGCTCTGCAATCGTGGGAAGCACATTCAGCCAACTCTTACAGCAATTTAAAATAATAGCATCCCCGCTGATTACGCCTTCCATCTGTTCTAAAACCCGGTCTACGTCCGGAATAATCTGCGTCTGCACAGATATACTGTATCTCTTCGCACACTGCCGAATCAATCCTGATAACCTGCCTGAATTAGATACAGGCGCGTCTAAATAAAAAACTGCCTCAGATATATGCAGAAGCTTCAACTGTCTAAGCAGCAATTCGATCGCTGTCTGCGTTTTATCAATGACGCGGTATGTTCCCCGTAATCCGGCCAGGTCACGCAGCGCCCCGTCCCTGCAGTAAAAAACAGGAGAACCCGACAACGCTACTTCCAATGTGATGACCGTATTGAAGCCGTCTATATGCACCGTCTCCGGCAAATTTCCCCTTTCTGTTTGCAGCAGCTCTTTATTCACCCGTTTCTGAATATATTCCTTTGCTGATACAGACCGTGCCAAAGCCAGACGCTGCCGCTCGGAAAACAGGTAATGGTTGCCAACAAAAGTCGTGACTGGTTTGACATCATATCCCCTGTCCAGGAGGAACTGCACTTCATCTGCTGCTTTTTGCAGTAATTCTAACTGCTTCCCGGTAAATTGTTTTTCATCCTCTGGAACATATCCCCTTCTGCTCATAGTCCTTTTACCCCTTTCCGGCAATTCCCTGACCTGTAAATGCAGCCAATACCCCAAGCATAACGCTGAGTACGATATAAATAACCGCCAGATGCATCTTACCATCTTTCATCAGGTCTGCCGTCTCCAATGCAAAGGAAGAAAAGGTAGTAAAACCCCCGCATATCCCAACCTTCAGAAATAATACGGTTCTGGAATCCACGGAATCTGTTTTCATTGCCAATGCAACAACAATTCCTATCAGAAAAGAACCTGCTATATTTATCATTAATGTCTTTATGGGAAATGTACATCCTTCTTTCAAAGGAATCATTCCTATTAAATATCTGCAGATCGCTCCTATAAATCCCCCAATCCCAACAGCGATACAATCTATCATGACAGACACCCCTTTTCTTTATATATCCTTTGTTCCGGATTTTTCTCCTTCACATCCATAACTGTCTATGACCTCCAATAACTTATCCAGACAGGTTTAACACAAATGGCTTTGCACCTTCTTTATATCAAAGATACTGTTTGTGGTATTAGTATATAATGTTCCCTAGTTGTAGAGAAATACAGCCACTCATTTCATCACTCGAACTCGGCATATTCTTTGTTGATCTTAACTATATTTATTTAAGTTTTATACAAATATACGCCTGTTTTTACTTCAATTACATCATTTATTCTGACCTACTGATTTTCTATTGTAAAATATTACTATGTAAATACTATGTTTTTACGTTTTAATAATTCAATGACATTAAATCAAATCTTTTTCTGAAAGAAAAATTTCTTCCGGAACTTCAAATAATCCCCCTGGAAATTTTCTTAAACTTACCAATAAGTTATTAACATTATCTATAAGTTCATCCCCCTCCTTTTCAATTAATGTTCTCAATAGTTCTTTAAAAATTCCTGGAACATACTTATTTAATTTCATTGCATTTTTAAGAATAAACTGGGATAATCTATGATATTCATTACAAGCATAACGACCGGATAAAAATTTAGTCGTTAAAATATCACAATTACTATTTATCTCTGGCAAAAAAAAGCATACTGGAAATAATTTCTTATAATTGTCAGATAAATCTTTTTCTTTTTTAGAAATAAAGATCTTACTAGAAATAAAGCCCCTAAAATTAAAACCTTCAAATAGAATTTGTAACTTATAATTATCTCTTAAAAATGCAGCACATAAATACTTATATAAATTCCAATCTTCCCTCCAAAAAAATTTTTCGCATAAAAACTTTGGGCTTGAGTTATACTGTATTTTTTCTTTCGTTAATAATTTTCCAACTAAACTTTCATTTGAAAGTAAGCCTTCGCTTGTGTCGAAAACCAGCTGTTTTGTTAAATCGTCTCTTTCACCCAGTAATTTACAATACTCTTCCATTACTATATAAGAACAAGTATTCTCCATTAATTTTTTCACGTTTCCATTTATTTCGAAACCTTGATTTACCAAATTCTTTTTTATTATTTCAATTTCGCTAGCCGTTTCTAAAGTAAATCCACGTACTCCATCACGTGCCACATCTAAATAAGGACGATACTTATCTTTAAACAGAACAATTGTCGCAAGATTCTTTCCATCGTCACCTTTGAAAAAGAAACCAGCATCTCCGCACAATATTCCATTGTGAGCTACCATGCTATATAATGTAGTTTTATGTATCATGTTTTTGAAGTATTTATTAAACCACTCAAGTTCAGATAATGTGCAAAGATAAAAGGTCCATTCCTTCTGTAACGCGTTAAACGCTCTTAAAGTTGCAACATCATCTTCTTCTATATTAGGATAGCCACTTCTTTTAATAAATTCAGTCACTTCATTTATCGTTTCTTTTATTTTTTGTTCTGAAATTCCATACTGCTCTTTCATATTTTCTTTCCAATCAGTTTCACAAATATAATTTTCAATTATCCCTCTTAACACCTCCATCTTAAATATATCATGTGGATATTGTAATTCCATTTTTCTCTCTAATTCATACTGCCATTCTCTTCGCTTCAAATTATCTAAACTTAACATTCTTATTCGCTCATCAAAATCTCTCGCAAAAACTATTTGAATTTCTATTCCTAACTTATCCTCTTGCTTATTTATCTTTACACCAACTCTAACCTCCGCTTTCACGTACTTATTTCCCAATTTTAATTTAATGGGATCATGCTCTCCCTCTATTTTTACCGTCACCAATGCACCTTTTAAAAATGGTGTACTTACATAATCTTCTAACGAAATACACTTCAACATTAACTTAGGCGGATTTTTAAAAGAAATTTCGGGTATTTTACTATGCAATTTGTTTAGTTCTTCATCAGAAATCACGAATTCCTTCAATCCTTTTTCTTCTAAATTATCCGACGGATAAATGGAATTTACGGCATCTGTAAAATCCTCTTCTGTCAGATAATCACAAGAGCCTTCGTCTCCATCATAATGAATTGCAACGGGAGGATAAATCAAATATCTATCCACAATCTCTTTAAATCCTCTATATTTTCCAGTTTGATAAAGATTTGTACGAACGGCTATTACTGTGCCGGCTTGTGTTAAATATTGCGCCTGCTCCTTTTGTGTCACTCCTTTCATTGGTCCTGGCTTATGTTTTTTATCCTTATTTGATAAATAATAATATCCATTGATCCCCTGCATACTTAATCGCAATGCTGGATAATTAGTATCTCCTTCTTTAAAATGCTTTGTACTTATTTCTACCTGATTGGTTTGTTCATCCCCCATAAAACAAGATAATATTCCTATACCAAACCTACTAATCGGCATATAATCAGGGTCTGCGTTACATTGTAGCTTCGATTTTGAAAATGTATCTGACGAATAATATGAGCTTCCTATTTTCAAAAAATAGTTCATAATAACATCTTCCGTCATCCCTATTCCATTATCTTCAATCCGAAACCAATGATAACCTTCCTGATCCATCCAACACCGAATATTTATCTGGCCTTTCCAGTCAGAAGATAGATTTTTATCTAATTGCTCTCTTGTACGAACAGCATCTATAGCATTTTGAATTAACTCTCTTACAAATACAGATGGATCGCTATATAAATCCTTACCAATCAGCAATTCCAGGATTTTATCCTGATCCAATGACAGTCTATATTGCCCCGACACATATCCTTCGGATTTTATATTGCGTTTAATCTTTCCAGGCAAAATAAAATCGTGCCACCTTCCGGCAAATCGTTTTAATTGCCTGCCACAAGAACTTAATTCTTGATCAACCCAGTCAAGATAGCAATTAACCGTTTGTTCCACTTGCATTGATTTACAAATTGCGCAGTAATTCAAAGAATACATATGAACACGCTCATTAACATGTCGGAAATCAAAACCTTGAGACGCCAAATGCTTATCCCATTCTTCTTTACTTTTTAGCGCATTAGAATCATTTGTATTTTGAAATCCACTGTATTTATATATAGCTTCAGGCGCTCTGCTTGTGTCAAAATCTAATATATCCGCCAATCGAAGTAGTATTGCACAAAATCTCAAATCTACGGTTGCTGTTGCCTCCATTTCATCTAACTCAGTTATATCCTTACCATGGCTCTTACATATGCATATTAAATCTTCCTTATCCGCTTTTCCATTTAACACGCTTGGCCATTCAATATCCAAAAGAAGATCCATAACTCGTTCATGATGAATACTGCGAAGATAATTTTGAATCATATCATCAGTCATTACGGGAACATTGTTTCTCGACGAAAAAGCCTTCACATATTCACCATGATTATTTTCTAAATATTGATTCAATCGATCAACATCATTAAACAATTCTTCTTTTTCTTCATCGCTATAGCTCATCCCGATATCATGGCAACAAGCAGACATAATAAGCATTGCTGTCTCATCTCTGGTCAATTTATCTAAATCATCTCCCAACAAGTCGGCCATCAGCTGCATAACATTACAAATATGTGTTTCATTATGTAATGTAAACATTGGAAAAGTATCGCGAATTGTTTCTGCTCTTTCTATACCAAATTTGCATATTTTCTTAACGGCAGAGAAATATTCACTACCAAATTGCTTTCCCTTTGGAATAACGGCATCTTCCTCCTCAATTTTTTTCTCAAATATGGCCCATAACCTTTCATCTAAAAATCCCATTTTGTTTTCTCCTGTATATCTAGAATAGAATCTTTTGAATTGTTTATCAACTTAAAATTTTCCATTTATCTATTAAAAACATTTTCTCGGTGAAATTTCAAATACTTTTTATTACTTTCAGTCAGTTCTATATGTATATGCATTCTACTATCAACATTAAGAAACAACCTGTCGTTTTCTGTTAATTTGTCAGAAATTATAATCTTATCATCATCATCAAAAGTAATATATCCTTTATCAAATAATTTATCATGGTTAGGACACATTAAAAACCCATTATCGACATCTAATTTTTCTTCCGGTTCACTTTCTGCCCAAGGTTTGATGTGGCTCGCTATCAGCAGCGCATGGTTTTTCACTCCACACAAACAACATCCATTATATCTCTTTAGCAATAAATCCCTGAAAGTCCCTTGATTAACCCTGACATTTATAATTGCTTCTTTTGACGCACCCTCTATATATAACGAACTAATTTCTTCTTCTATTTTTTGTGCTTCTTCGATTATTGAGTTGTTACAGAGTTCTTCTTTGTTTGTTATAATATTTTTATTATTTAACCATAAACAAAAATCAAGTATCATCTGATTAGACCAATCTGCTAATTTAGGCACAGTCTTTTTCCATTCAACCAAGGCTAAGTTTTTTTCTACCATTGTTGCACTTTTCTCAAGAGATATACTCACCCTTTTTAAACAGTTATCCATTGTCTTTTCGACACAAACAGGAACAAATCTATCATAAAAATATACTATCATAAGCATATTTCTTACTCTCCTGTCTATCTTATACTTTTCAATATTATAATAATTTTCTTGCTTTACATCTTCTAAAAAATTTACTATTCTTTTTTTTAGACAATCAAAAGCTTTCTCATAATCAGAACTAAATTCTTTGTAGCTTCGTGATAAACATATCTGGGAACCCGTCTCTTTCTTTGTATATACCCCAAAAGCTTCGGGGTAAATATTTCCCATACTTGCAAAATTACACAGTCTACGACGCAGCCAATAACTAAACGAATTATCATCTCCGAATACATACTGTTCTATTGTCAAATTGGGGATAGACTCAATGGGATATTTAGATAAAAATTCTTCTCTTGCTTTGCGACCAAGATTTTCTGTGTTCTTTCCTTTTTCCATCCCCATCTTATCTTCTTCATATAACTTTATCCAATCCATCTCTATCACTCTTTCATAAATTCATATTTCTCTGTCTAATTTTTTCCAAGTATACACGAAATTATAAGATTTTTCAATTCCTCGAACTGCTTTTGCTTAAGTTTGAGCAGCATTCCCACATACTGCAGAAGTACCACCTACCACTTACGGCACCTTCGGGCAATTCTCATGTGCGATTTTCGCGCACGGCTTAATCCGCTTATCAAGCACAGGTTCGGAAAGCTTTTATTCCGTCCTCTCACACGGGAATAAAAAAGATATGTTTCCCTGTCTGTGTTGTAGATCCGGCGCGGAGAGTATTACTGCAACAGCATTTCTTGTAAGACCGCATACTTTCTTTTTGGTGCATTTTTGTCGTTTGAATTTTTTCCCTTCCTGATAAAGATATAAGTATTAGATATCCTTCTCTCCCAGATATTCAATGAATACCCGCAGTTCACCCAACCGCACATTGCAGATGTCTGCGCTGGACTGGCGGGTTTCTTCAGCCAGAGTATCCATTTTTCAATCCATAGCCTTTCAAAGCATTTCCGGCTGAAACAATCGGGTTTTATATTCTCCGTTTCCAGAAACGAGAGGTATAAAAACAGGCTGTCCTTGTATGATTTCAAAGTATGGCTGCTATTCGTAAGGAAAGTCGGGTCATATGTATTTAAAAAGCCAGAAAGATATCAGACATTCCCTGCACAATGGAATGGTTGATGTTTTCCACTGCATAATGATGCCTGAGTTCATACGCCACGTGCCTGCCGTTTTGCCGTTTGCTTTTTCCCACAGCTTTCGGAATATATAGACTACCCATTGTCTGGAATAACTGCTGCCCATCGCATTCTCAAAACAATATGTTCTCCCAGGATAAATTTTCTCTACTTCCCGGTCGTACTGTTTCAGCAAGTCTGTCATGCTGCCGTGGAGGGCCACATAATGCTGGGCGTATCCCTTTGTTTCACAAATCTCCAGAACACCATGCACCAGGTCGACTTCCTTCCGTTTCAGCTTCCGGGCTTCTGTTGTCCGTATGCTGCTGTCTAGAAGCCTGAAAAATACAGGACGCGTCATTTTGAGGAGAAGAAAATTGGGAGAAGGCTTATAGGGGACTGCCTGGGAATCGTTTCGCATAAAAACGGTCAAAGTACCTTAGATTTCGCGCCCTTACCTCACTCCAGGAACCGGACGATTCCTGGTAAAACACATATTTTTCTATAAGGTCAGCAAACCCGGATTGATAACTCACCATTGGAACACCTCCTCGTTATACCGGAATACATCCCAGCATGGCAAACCGGAAAGATTATTGAAAATTTCTCAAAAAAATTTATTTCCATTTTTTGACAGTTTTTGACAATGCAACTTAAAAAGGCCAATCCACACAAGGCAGATTGGCCTTTACGGGCAAGTTACGCTTGCCTTGTAAATCACCAGATATATATATTTATTTAATTCGCTTTTTCAAGAACAGTCGAGGTGTTTTCCTCCATTTCTGAGATAACATCCATCCCAGAATCAATATGTCCCAACATAATCAAACTGTCCGAACATCGGTAGTCCTGATAAAAAACGGAGAGATTTCCCCACGGAGCATAGAGGCAAAAGTCACCTACATCCGGGTCACCCTCCGTCGGCAATTCCTGCGAAAGATAACTGATTATAGGCGCAGTATACCACCAATTAGGAAAGAAAAACTACATTATAATCTTCCATATTGTCGACATGATTTACCAGCCCTGGGCGGGCATTTTCAGCTTTTTCATCCGCTGCCCGATTGATCTGTGGAGGAATCTTCCGGATTCTCTGCTCCTGCTTCTGTTATTGGCGTTGTTTCTACATTTGCTGCCGGTTCTTCACTTTTATTCTCTGGCATTGGGATATTTTCTGTTTTTTCAGCACCGAAGGCCGCTATTCCAAGCGGCATACAGAACGACAGAAAAGCTACAATCCATTTTTCATCAGGAAGTCTCCTTTTCTTTTTCCTGCTTATCTTTTTGAATATTGTTTTGTCCATGTACTTTTCTTAACAGCTTTGTGAGATAATATGCAATAAATATACAAAGTCCCATCAAAGCAAAGTAATCTATATAGAACAGAAAGACAGATTCCCCGTAATCTAAAAACACAAATTCGCTTTTGAGCAGCAAATAAGTCAGAAAATTCCTTCTGATAAATACTGCTACACCATACAGAGAAATGGCTGTACCAAGGAGAAACAGCAAAACAGAGCGTATCTTTGATGATTTTCTTATCCGCATCCCCTTTTGAGCCATACGAATTACCATGTTCCAATGCAGACCAAGATGTACATTCATCAGTAAAAATCCCCAGTAAGAACCTAAGATATGAAACCGCCTTGCCAACGCCATTCCTCCTTTAATCGGCAAAACCGAAAATACATATCTTGACAAAACAATACTGCTGTATATTAGGGCAACCATAGAAAACCATGTCAGCATATCTATACAGATCTGAAGAACACGAATCAGTGAATATTTGCCCCGAAATAAATTTTTATGCCATCTCCAATTCAATATATGATGGACGGCAAACAGAACAAATATCCCCGCTCCCGCCCATTCGTGAGCTTCATCTCCCCAGAATTGATAGCCCATCAAGAACAGCAGCGCCACTGACATAGCAGCATCAACGGCCCCTTTCAGTTTTCTGTTCATATTTCCGCCCACCACCTCTCTTATTTCAAACAACCATAGAAAGTATCATCCACTGCTTCCAGCCATTCGTTAGAAACTTCTGTACCGGAAACCTCAACCGCCAGATGCGAAAACCAGCTATCCGGTACAGCGCCATGCCAGTGTTTCACTCCAGCCGGGATATTGATTACATCTCCGGGGGTTAATTCCTGTGCTTCTTTGCCCCATTCCTGATAATAACCGCGCCCGCCTACACAGATTAGAATCTGCCCGCCGCCGGAAGCAGCATGATGGATATGCCAGTTGTTCCGGCATCCCGGTTCAAACGTAACATTGAAAATCCCCACCTGTTCCGTGGAAAGCGGCGCGAGGTAGCTCTGTCCGATAAAATACTGTTCATATCCGTCATTGGGTTTTCCCACCGGAAACAGCATAGTTTTTTCATGCGCTTCCTTTGCATTTCCTGCAACATCTTTCTCCGTCCAGACTTCCTTCGCCATTTTGAAAGCCGCCCATGCTTTCGGCCATCCTGCGTAAAATGCCGCATGAGTTAAAATCTCGACAATTTCCTTTCTGGTAATCCCGTTATTTTTTGCACTCATCAAATGATACTGGAACGAAGAATCCACCAGCCCCTGAGCCATTAACGCCACTACCGTCACAAGGGAACGATCCCTTAAAGAAAGTTTTTCCTCTCTGCTCCATACCTCTCCAAATAACACGTCATCGTTTAACTGTGCGAATTTTGGGGCAAAATCCCCAAGTTGATCTCTGCCTGCCGTCTGCTTTACCATAATCTTATCCTCCATTTTTGCTTATGTCTGTACCTGCGTTATATTTTCTGGTTTCCGGTAGACCATACATGGCTCTCCTTCGCAGAAGCCTGCGTATTCTGCGCCATAACGCCTACCAACTTATGTGGAACATAAGGCTCCTCCAAATAGGAAAGCTCCTCCGCTGATAATTCCAGCTCTGTTGCTTTTGCTGCTCCTTCAATATGATGGAGCTTCGTTGCTCCGACTACCGGAGAAATAACCTTCGTCAAAAGCCATGCGAGGGAAACCTCCGTCATGGAAACGCCTTTTTGTGCCGCCAGTTTCGCCACCCTGTCAATGATCACTCCATCCTGCCCTGCAGTAGAATCATATTTTAGCCTTGCATAACTGTCCTCCTGCAAACGCTTAGAGCTTTCACCGGGAAGCCTTGCAAGCCTGCCTCCTGCCAGCGCACTGTATGGTGTCATGGCGATATTATCCTCCTTGCAGAGCTTTGCCATTTCCCGTTCTTCTTCCCTGAAAATCAGATTGTAGTGCCCCTGCACGGATACAAACTTTTCAAATCCTTCTTTTTCCGCCAGTGCGTTTGCCTTTGCAAGCTGATAGGCAAAGCAGTTGGAAATGCCAATATAGCGGGCTTTACCAGCTCTTACCACGTTATTCAGGCCTTCCATAATGTCGTAAAGCGGCGTTTCATAATCCCACATGTGGTAAATATATAAATCTACATAATCCATACCAAGATTGGCGAGGCTTCGGTTTATCATCCGCTCAATATGCTGCTGTCCGGTAATTCCGGCCCGGATGTCATCCTGAGTACGCGGAAGAAATTTTGTTGCCACCACCACATCCTCGCGCTTTACCTGCTCCCAAAGCGCCCGGCCGAGATACTGCTCGCTGCTTCCACTTTGGTAAGCGATTGCCGTATCAAAGAAATTAACGCCCAAATCCAGCCCACGGCGGATAATCTCACGGGAATGTTCCTCGTCAATCGTCCATGAGTGCTGACCGTTATTTGCATTGCCAAATCCCATACATCCCATACAAATGCGGGAAACCGTCAGATCGGAATTTCCAAGTTTCATATATTGCATTATGCCGCCACCCATTCATGC
>Ga0224748_10303_pt1 | contig 14568 bp, 9 predicted proteins | sample LIM_F_Water_Neg_FD_182074 | JGI IMG/M metagenome (GOLD analysis project Ga0224748, IMG submission 182074) | Enriched cells from gastrointestinal tract of the lab mouse from Pacific Northwest National Laboratory (PNNL), Richland, Washington... | ecosystem: Host-associated > Mammals > Digestive...
CATATGACGGTCATGGTGTCGTGCGAGTGCAGGGTTTTCCTTTGTTTGTAAAAGGATTGATGTTGAAAGAAGAAGCAGAATTGATTGTGACCATGGTAAAAAAGACCTACGGTTATGCGAAAATCAAAACACTGCTTTGTCGACATCCGCAACGAATGGAACCGAAATGTTTGATTGCCAGAAAATGTGGTGGCTGCCAGCTTCAGCATATGTCGTATGCGCATCAGGCGATGTTTAAAAAGATGCAGGTAGAAGAAGCGATGAGCAGAATTGCGCAAATCGATGTGCCTGTAGAAGATGTGGCGATGATGCCCTCGCCCTATATGTATCGAAATAAGGCACAGATACCGATTGGGACGCAAAATCATCGAGTGGTGACCGGGTTTTATCGTATTCACAGCAATACAATCATTGATATGGATCGCTGTTTGATTCAAAGTGAACGCATCAATGAAGTTCTGACAGTGATGAAGTCGTTTTTAAAGCGTGTGCCGGATATTGAGAAGTATCGTCATTTGTTGATCAAGCATGCGTTTCATAGTGATGAATTGATGATCGTATGTATCGTGAAAACAAAACATTTGGACATGACAGAAGAATTGGTACACACTTTGACAAGTGAAGTCAAGAATGTGAAAAGTATTTTATTGAATGTCAACCGTAGAAACGATAATGTAATTTTGGGAGATGAAGAAATACTTTTATATGGACAAAACAGTATTGTCGATTCCATTCATGGATTGAAGTTTCATATCTCCATGAAGTCGTTTTATCAAGTCAATCCGATTCAAACAGAGGTGTTGTACCAAAAGGCATTGGAATTTGCGCAGTTGAGCGGAAAGGAAAATGTTGTGGATTTGTATTGCGGCGTTGGGACGATTTCCATGTTTTTGGCACAGCAAGCAAAGCATGTTTGCGGTGTAGAGATTGTAGCGCAAGCGATTGAGGATGCGAAACAAAATGCGGCGTTAAACGGAATAGAGAATATTGATTTTGTTTGTGCGGATGCGGCAGAGTACGCACAACAGATTGTCGATCGTCGTCAACAAGTGGATGTGGTGGTCATAGATCCGCCGCGAAAGGGATGCGATAAGAAAACGCTGGACAGTATCGTGAAGATGCGTCCAAAGCGTATTGTGTATGTATCTTGTAAAGTTTCTACATTGGCGAGGGATTTGCGCATATTGTGTGATGCGGGTTATGCATGTAAAAAAATACAGCCTGTAGATATGTTTCCAAATACGTATAGTGTTGAATGTGTGATTTTGATAGTGAGAAAATAAAAGTGCAAATAAGCCGATAACAAAGGGATGAAATGCACTTTTTTAATTAACAAAATTTGTATAGGCAAAAATGAGCAGGAACTCAATTTTAATGTAAGATGTAATAATTATAAAGGACAGCTGTTTGAAAATAATAGCGATGTTTTATCTTTTTTTATTGACATATCGGATCATTTGAACGGATGTAGCAGATGCACAAATCAGAAACATCGTTCTCTCTATTTTACATTTATAATTTTTATTCCTGTTTTTTATCAATGAATTTTGGCGAGAATTTGGAATACATGATTTTTTGTTCATGATACAGACTGTCATAACCTGATAACATATATGCGATCGCATCTGCAAGTAAGAAATAGGCTATGCCTTGGAAACCAAACAATTCAAAACTCAAAAATAAAGATGTCAACGGGCAGTTGGTTACACCACAAAAAACACTCATTAAGCCAATTCCGGCACAAAAAGAGGGTGAAAGAGAAAATATGGAACCAAACAGACATCCAAACGCTGCTCCAACAAAAAAGCTTGGTACGATTTCTCCGCCTTTGAATCCACAGCCTAAAGTGACAGCGGTAAAGATCATTTTCAATAAAAATGCTTCCGCTATCACATGTCCTTCCATACAGGTCTCAATCACATCCATGCCTGCGCCAAGATAACGATGACCAAATAGCGCTGCTGCGACAATCAAACAAACGCCGCCAAACATCATACGTATATATGGATTGGGAAACCACATACGAAACAGCTCTTCTGTTCGATGCAGCAATTTACAAAAACAACGCGCAATGATTGCGCAAAGAATGCCCAATAAGATGATTTTGCATGCACTTACAAATTCCAGCTGTGGTACTTGAGAAATGATAAAATGTTCACCTTGTATGCCTAAAAACTGCGCAAGACAAACCGCAATGATACTGGCAATGGCGCAAGGAACCAATGCCGCATAATACATGATACCCACACTGATCACTTCCATGGGGAAAATGGCTGCAGTAATGCATGTGCCAAACAATGCGGAAAAAGCCGCACTCATTCCACACATCGTAATGATATGGGAATCTTTTTCATCCAGTTTGAAACGGATGCCAATTTGATGAGCCAACGATCCACCAATCTGTAAAGCCGCTCCTTCCCGTCCGGCACTTCCGCCAAACAAATGCGTCAGCGCTGTGGATATAAAAATCAAAGGTGTCATGCGAAGCGGAATCTGATCACTGGTGCGAACGGCGCTGATGACCATATTGGTGCCTTTGCTTTTTCTTACACCGCTGAATCGATACAACGCCACAATCAAACATCCACCGAATGGTAAAAAATAAATGATCCACGGCGTAGACAATCGCACATCTTGGACAAAGCGCAGTGCATAAGAAAATGCGGCTGCGCAGCTTCCAACGATGATGCCAACCATACTTGCCAATATCAGCCATTTGATGAAAATGCGGGAATGGTTCCATTCTTCCAACATCCAATCTTTTTGTTTTTCAAAATTCATATGTGAAAACCTCTCTATTCCTTGTTTAAAACTGACAAAATCAAACAGAAAATGCAAATCATGATGGTTATACTGATACAAAAGGCAGGTGATTTCCATGCGCTGTAAACAAATCTTTTATGCGCTTTTTTACTATCTGTGTATGATCATAGGCGCTTATATCGCTGTTTTTATATTTACGCATGTTTTGTTCACGCCTGTTTATGTGAATGGAAACAGTATGGAACCAAACATTGCAGAAGGCACGATTGGCTTTTCCAATATTGCAACACGTCATATATCCGGTATACAGCGTTTTGATATCATTGTGTTTACGCATAATGATGAATGGATGATCAAACGTGTCATTGCCCTTCCAAAGGAAACGATTGAAGTAAAAGACAACACGCTGTATATTGATGGCATGGAAATAGAACAGCCATTTTTAACAGAAGATGTTTTGACATCCGATATCGCTTTGATACGCTTATCCGATCAAGAAATCTATGTATTGGGAGACAATCGAAACAATTCCATGGATTCACGTATGTTTGGCGCCATTCATCTATCGGATGTGATCGGTAAGGATCTTTATGCCATGCGCTGATTCTATGGACGCCTGATATTCTTTACACCAGACCATATGATCATTGATGACACCGATCGCTTGTAAAAACGAATAAATAATGGTTGTGCCTACAAAGGAAAAACCACGTTTCTTTAGATCCTTACTGATGCGATCGGACAATGCATCATGAGCAGGCATTTCACTTTGATCTTGCAAAGCGTGATTGATTTGTTTTCCATCTGTGAATGACCATAGATACGCAAAGAAACTACCGTATTCTTTTTGTATTTGTTGTACGCATTTTGCATTTTGAATGGCGCTTTTGATTTTTAAACGATTGCGGATAATGCCTTTGTTTTGTAAAAGCGATGCGTATTTGACTTCATCATACTGTGCAACCACATCAATATCAAATGCATCAAATGCTTGATAGAAAGCATCGCGTTTTTTTAAAATCGTTTCCCAAGAAAGACCTGCCTGCATGCCTTCCAATACGAGAAATTCAAATAGTTTTTGATCGTCTGTGACAACTTTTCCCCATTGTTCGTCATGATAGCGAACATTATATTCTCCAACTGCCCAAGGACATCGTTTTTCATTCATTTTATGATCCTCCTATTCACTTTCTTTCATCACAAGCGCATAGCCTTCTTTAAAAACGGTCGTGCGGATCCAATCAAATGTTTCTTTTTGTGGATGCGTACTTAAATGCCGTAACATGCATTCCAATAAATCTTTGGTGCCTTGTTCCATCAAAACATTATCATAGTTTTTTAAGAAATATGCCAATGCGCTGTCGGATCGATAGCGTTGTTTTTCATAAACCATCGTGGCGGCTACACGATCGCAGAACATTTCCACCACATAGCGTACCGGCATACGAACCGGAATGCATCTGCCATGCGTGAGTTCTGTCCAATATTCCCAATGATGTCGATTCCTTCCTTTATGGTGAAGCCATGCGTTAGAGAAACCATACAATTCACGTTCATAACCGTTAGGACTGCGATCGCCTTGAAAATATTTCACGCCGGTAGAAAATTCAATCCATGAATATTTGGATAAATCATGGCAAAGGCCTTGACGATATAACCCAAGCTGAAAACAAAATTTCATGACCAGCCATTTGTGATGATTGATTGTTGTCAGATGTCCGATAAAGTTATGCATTTTCATGTTCCTTCTTTCTGACAAAGATTTCCTTATGTAAATGAAACGAATACAGATAGGATTCGATCTTATGATAAGGATAGATCTGATGCATGGCATCCTCATAGGCCATCAGCTGCTTATAATATAAGGAAAGGAATTGTGATTCTTTGGATAATGCGTCGCTTTTAAAATCAATGATAATGATCGTTGATTCGTTGATTGCCACATAATCCATATAGCCATGCACAATGTCTTGATCTTTCTGGATCATGAACGGAAGTTCATGATAAATTTGTGTAAAAGATCGTGTGGTTTGAAACAGTTGGTTTTGGTTCAGCTGTTCCAGCGCATGACGCTCATGGAAGTGCATGTTGGCATCCAGTTTTTCATAGTCTTCCATTTGCCAGAAACGATCGGGAAGTTTTTCTACCCATTGGTGTAACAAAGTTCCATATTCCATCCCATCGTTTTTTTGGAAAGTCAGTTTGGGAATTGCCGTTTTATACATGGAAGGGGAAGATTGTGCAAAACTTGGTGTTGCTTTGTCATAATAAGCAATTTTTATATGTTTTTGATCGATCGCTGGTTCTGTTTCTTTGTTCCACATATGTAGGATTTCTTTAACGACGAACAAAGGATTGGGTTCATGCGCCAGTTGGCTGTGTAGAAACCATGCACTGTATCCGCCACGCGCAAAGACCGTAGCGCCACTGAGTTTAGTTTCGTAATCCTTCATGGATCGAATCGTATCGACAATATGCATTTCCTGTTGGGCTCTTGTTGTTGCCACATAGAGAATGCGCATTTCTTCTTCCAGTTCTTCCATATCTTTTTTATGTTCCATCGCCATACGAAACAGTGTTTTACGAACACAACGTTGCTGATCCATATATTGCATCGCAATGCCTAGTTCGTCATCGAAGATGCATATATCATGAAATTCAATCGGCGTTTGTTTGGAATTGGACCAAAGGAACACAATCGGAAACTGAAGCCCTTTTGATTGGTGAATACTCATGACACGCACCACATCATCCTCACTGCCGATTGGAATTGCTTCACCGCTATCCGCTGCGGTCAATGTTTCCAGTTCATGCAAAAATGCCAGCACACTTTGTCCTTTTTCTTTTTCAAAATTCAAGGCGTGCTCAAATAACAAATCTAAATTTGTGCGCTCTTGAACATGGATGCCTTCCTGATAATAGTTGTTCACATCATAGAGTGTGCTTAACATATCACAAATGGATGTTGTTGCTTGTTGGATGCGAATGGTTTCAAATACGCTCCATGCCGGATGTTGGATGCGTTTCATATAGCTGTAATAATGATCGAAAGATGGATCCAGTTTCATTTTGCTTAATTCTTCTACGGATATTTGATACATGTAGGAAGTCATGACGGCCACAAAATGCAGGTCATCATAAGGATCCATGCATGCGTATAGATGGGAGATGATGGTAGAAACCGCCGAAGATTGATAAAATCCGGTTTTGACGTCAATGAAATAAGGAATGTGAACTTCATCGAAGGCTTGGCGAAGATCTTGTTTTTTCGCATTTGATCGTACCAGTACGACGAAATCTTTCCATTGACGGTTTTGAAGACGATGCATGGAGATGATTTGAGACGCAATGTAGGAAGCCTTCCATTCGTCATTGGAAAGAATAAGGTCGCTTTCCTCTTTAAGTTCTTGTGTGTGCAACGCATGAAATTGAACGATCGTATTATCGACTTCCTGTTGGGGGATACCGATTTTTACATCATCTTCTTTGGTATAGGAACAGTGGAATTCAGAAAGATTCATCAGTTCCTTGAATAAAGCATTGTTAAAATCCACAATTGTTTTTTTGGAGCGATAGTTATGAGATAAATACAATACTTCATCTTTATCTGTCGCATACGTGATCATATCGCGCATGAGTTTTGGTTTGGCATGTCGAAAACCATAGATGGATTGTTTGATGTCACCGACACGAAAAACGTTGTTGTCGCGGCAGATGAGCTGTATCAATTCCTGTTGGACATCATTGGAATCTTGGAATTCATCCACCATGATTTCATCAAATAATTCTTGGTATTGTTTTGCGATTTCATGATCATTGGCTTTGAGTATGCGTAAGGAAAAATGTTCCATGTCATCAAAATCAATGCATTCTTGTTTGCGTTTTATGTCCGCAAATTCTTGAAGATAGTGTTTGCACATGTCAATGAGTTTTCGCAAGGGTTCTTTTAATTCTTTGATGTCATGAAGCAGTATTGATTCTTCATATAATCGCTCCAGCCATGTATCTTCCATGGTGATGATGGTTTTGCGCATTGCGTCATAGGATGTGTCTGATTTATCCGGTGAAGTTGGAGGGACGATATGACAAAGTGCGATGAATCGTTGGCGAAATTCGTTATAGTTTTCTTCATGGATGGCATCTTGTAGCGGTGGGATCGCATCGCATTTCTGTTGCATTGATTCCAGTTTTTTTGTCTTGTCTTGATAATGTATGTGGATATGGTTGAAAAGTGCATCACAGGCTTCCTGATAGAGTTTTGTCTGTATGGAAAGATTGTGAAAAAACAAAGTCTTGATTGGCTTTGGCACATCTTTGATTGATGTGTAATCTTGATAATGATGCAGACAATCGCTGAGCCAGCTTTGCGGATCGCTTTTTGCATTTGCGAGGGAAGCGAGTGCGATAATGGCTTTGGAAAGTTGTGTATCGTTTTCCGCTCTAGGAGAAAACATCATGGTCAGTCTTACAAAGGCATGATCCATTGTCTGATATTGATGATCGAATGCTTTTTGCAAGGCGCGCTTTTTATAGGCGTTTGCCTGCGCATCATCAAGAATGTGAGTTACCATATTTGCGGATAGTCCAATGGTATAATAATGTTCTTGCAAAATAGACAGACAGAAGGAATGGATGGTGGAAATATGTGCCGTTTGAAGGGCGGAAAGCTGGTTGGCTATATATTGTTTTTCTGTTTCGTTTGTACTTTGTGAAAGTCGCTTGTCTAATTCAAACGCCAATCGTTTTTTCATTTCGTTCGCAGCTGCTTCGGTGAAGGTCATTGCCAGAATATGATCTAAGGATATGCCTTCTTTTAAAACAAGATCGACAAGTCGGGCAATTAACACGGTTGTTTTTCCGGCGCCGGCGGATGCGGAAACCAAGATGTTTTTGTTTCTTGTTTCAATGGCTTTTTTTTGTTGGGGATTCCATGTCGGCATCTTATTCCTCTCCTTCCTGTGTGATCAAAGGCTGTGGTTTGCGCCAGAAACCATGAAAACGACAAATCGATTGAAATTTACAGAAGGTACATGCATCTTTGATTGGTTCACATGCGATATGTCCATTTAATATAGATTCTGTGATTGTGTTCATCATGGTTTGAAATTGTTCTTTGTATTCATCTAGATTATGAATGGTTCTGATCACAATGTCGCCGTCTTTGTTTTTGCGCAAACCAAGAATGTGGGTGCCGTCATCATCCAGGATATCTGCGTCTTTATGAAAGGTCCAGCCGTTAAGACGATGGCGTGCTTTTTTTTGTGTTTGATAATCTTCACGGTTGTATTTTACATAAGTTATCGGCCTGCGTTTCATTTTGCCGGCAGCGGCAGATAGCGTATCGATCAAGAAGGAATAGTAATATACACCCAATACTTCTTTTTGAAACGTTTCTTTTGCATACAGCGCATACGCCAGTAATTGTAGCTGAAGTCCGGCCTGTACATCGCTGAGGGACAATGATTTTGGACTGCTTTTGTAGTCAATGATGCGTATGTATCCTTCACTTGCATCAATGCGGTCTATAAAACCATGCATACAAAGCGTGATGTTTTGTTTGGTTGGAATGTCCCACCAAAATTCATGTTCACAGGCATAAGGAGCGATATGTGCATGAGCTTCCATTTCTTTCATATAATTGAGATTGTATTGTATTGTGTTCATTAAGCGTTGTTTTAAAAGTGGCAGTTGAAGCTGAAACGTTGGATAAATCTGTACCATATGATGAAGTTGTTCATCCATCAGCGCTTCGATTTCAGTTAACAAAACATGAGGATAGTCTTTGCCATGGCGATTGACAATGCTTTCCAGTATATAATGGGTAAGTGTGCCGATTCTGCTTTGCGAAAATTCGTATTCGATGGGTTCTCTGATTTTTAATCCATAGGTTAGAAAATAGGAGAACGGACATTTCATATAACGCTCAAATGCGGAAATGGAGCCATAAAGCTTTTGATCCTTTATGAACAGTTTATGGCTGATGGCCGGATCCAGTTTATGTGTGGTTGACGTGATATGGTTGTATTCGATTGGTTCTTTCATCTGTGCCATTTGACCTGTGAATTGATCCATTTCCAGTGCGCTTTCATTTGTTTTTCCTTGATAAGATGCGATGGGATAAGATACGCGCAATTCATCGAATGTGGACAAACATGTTTCCAGTTGTGTTCGATGGATATGGTTTCGTACTTGTAGACTCGGGTAGGAAGGCAAATTTTGTATATAGCTTTCATTAAACAACCCGGTTTTGATGGGATAAGCCGGATAGTTGGATTGGGTTGCGCCAAATACCATGCATATGTTTCCGTTTATGTAGGGTTCTTTCATCGTCGTTACCGATACACCATAGCTATGATTGCTTGTTTCTTGTTCCTTGATGTCTTTTAACAGTTCGATTAAAAATGGAATATCACTTTGATCGTGGAAATAAGGAAGGTATGTTTCTAATGTCTGATGAATGGATTTGAATATGGCGCTGTCTTGTTCACGGTGCGTGTCCATACGCACATATTCATCAATCAACAGACAAAGTTCTTTGGGGTCTTTGGTTGTTTGAAGTCTTTTTAGTTTTGGTTTACGCTGTTCTTTAAATGTTTGTGCATTGATTTCTAATTGGCGCAATCGATCAATGTCGAATTGTGTAATCAATTGGGAAGGCGTTGCGTTTTCTTTGATATGGGTGAATGAATCTTCGAAGGATTTCTGAAAAATTTGGAGATATTCTAAGAAGTCTTTTTGAAGATGCGAGGATTCTGTTTCGGCATGAATGAGGTCAATCAAGTTTGCGGTGGTGGGTTCTTGACAGTATTGAAAATATCGCTGATATTGTATGGAAATATTGGATGCTTTGGATTGTTTGCGATTGGTAAAGGGAATATGGTAGCGTGTGAATACTTGTTTGATCAAGGGAAGATAGGAATCATCACAAACGGCAATGCGAATTTGATGCGCATCCATATGTTTTTGGATGATGTGTTGGGCAGCTGCTTCTACTTCTTTGCGCTTGTTTATGGAATATACATAGCTTGTATGTACAGTTTTTTTAGGATATGCTAGTTTTTTTGCGCCTTGTTTATACAGTTTTTGTATTCTGAAATGATCTTCGTATGACCATAGGGTATCGAGTATGTAAACTTGTTTGATGTTGGCCATGGTTTTGAATGCTTCGTTTTCTAAATCTTGGTTTGTTTGTATGGGGTATAGTTTTGAAATGATTTCTTTTAATTCTTTTTGTGTTTGGTTATGATTGGGCATATCTTCTGTTGTACAGCCGTAGAGTTTCATTTCTTGAATGAAGCGTTGGCATTGTTTGAGGAAATCCAAACTTTGATCAATGGAAGCGAAAATATGCGTGGGAAAGTCTTTGAGTTGTTCGCGATAGGATAGAATCAGTTGTAAAGGATGGATGGTGTTTGTTTGGTGTTTTTCTAAAAACGCTTGTAAAGAAAGGATTCGGATTCCGATGCATCCGTTTGTGTCTTGTAAAATCTGCCTGCGGATTTCTTGATGGAGATGGGATGGGGCGATGATGGTACAAGGTCTTTTGATATTTGAAAAAATAGTCGGCATAGTGATGTTCCTTTCTTTGTTTCGCTGCTTGAATATATTATATCGTTTTTTAGAAAATGAAACAATGGATGCTCTTCTTGTGAAATGCATTTGAATTGATAAAAAACATAAGGCTATATAAGAAATGAAATTGCCTTATGTTTCATTGTGACCGTAATATAGTCGCTGTGTCCGCCTTCTTCTCCATCAAGTGTCCATTTTGCTTTGGGATCATTTTCAATCATGATGGCTTTTGATGTGAAAAATTCCATGAATTTCTCATTGATTTCTTGTTTTAAAAGGGCGGTGACGATGATTTGCAAATCTAATGGATTTTGTGGCATCCGGATGAGCAGGACTTCAAATTCTCCGTCGTCCAGTTGTGCATTTTTGGTACTGACGGAATGAAATCCACCAACCGATTTCGCATTGGTGATGGCGCCAAAAACAAAATCGTCTACGATGATGCGATCTTCTGTATAGATTTTCATATGGTAGGTCGTAATACTGGAGAGTTGTTTGAGCCCTTCTAGAAAATATGCCATTTTTCCTAACAGGTTTTTGGTTGCTTGCGGTGTTTGATAGGAGACTTCGGTAAATGCGCCAAATGCGGCTACATAGGTAAAATAGCGTTCGTTGAAGGAACAGATGTCGCAAGCGAATACGTTGTCTTTTGCGAAATTTTCTAGCGCTTTGGTCACATTGGAAGATATTTCCAGTGTGTTGGCAAAGTCATTCACTGTTCCGGTTGGGATATAGGCCAGCTTTGGACGATGGGCAAGATGCATGAAACCGTTGATGACTTCATTCAGCGTCCCATCTCCTCCGGCGCAGATAATCAAATCGTATTGTTCGCCATAGGCTTGCATCAATTCTGTGGCGTGTTCCTTATGCGCAGTGGGAAAGCAGGTGACAAAATCGCCCATGGAAAAGAAACCTTGAATGATCGGGTAAATAGCACTTTTAACTTTTCCTTTTCCTGCATGAGGATTGAAAATAAACATACAGTTGCGATTCATTTTCATCTTCCTTCCTATGATTAGTCTATATTATACACATTTTTTGTGTTGCGTACAATGGCGTGATGATGGGGAAAACGTATATATTTTTGCTTGTGAAAATGACATTTTGCATATATGGCGTTTTAGATCATAAAATAGCAATCTGCTTGAAGTTAACAATCATTATGCGAAATATGGCGTAACATTGGAGGATATCGCTGTGGGGAATCATAGGATAAATTATCCAAGAAATATAATCGAAGGATGAATGAAGGATCAAAATGAAATCATTTGTGTATAATCTAAATTTTTTTAAATTTTGGCAACAATATGAAAGATGGAAATAACACCAAGCCATGAAAACAATGACGGGTAATAAAGCAAGACATCAACAATCTAATCAAACAACTTTGTTTTTTATTTCATGGATGAAAAAACGGGGTTCAAGTTGCCTTATAAAATGAGAATAACAAGGAAGTGTTAGAAATAAGAATTCCGGCATTTCCTATTTTTACTGATTTATATGTTTGTGTTCAAAAAAACCAGCTAGGCTGGTTGTGTTTAATCTTTATGATCTTCATGTATATCATGAAGTGTTTTCTTTAAAATACGATATCGCAAGGAACCAATGAGAATTAACAAGAGTCCTGTACTTCCCATAAGAATAGAATTACCATCAAGAAAACCTTGTTCAAAGGCAAGGTATAGAAAGAATGCGCCAATCGCTGCGCTGAAAACAGATGAGAATTGTGCCTGTTTCATTTAGCTTACGATTGTTCCGTTGGCCATGTCTTTTGTGATGGTGACAAGATCCAATTCTGTGTCATCACCGGCGCATAAGATCATTCCTTCACTTTCTACACCACGCAGATTGGCCGGTTTTAGATTGGCAACAACAACCACTTTTCTGCCGACCAATTCCTTTGGCTGATAGTGTGTGGCAATCCCACTGACAATCTGTCGAATGTCGCCATCACCTAAATCGATTTTTTCCACAAGCAGACGATCTGCCTTTGGATGCTTTTCACAAGATAAAATGGTACCGACTTTTAACTCCATTTGATGAAAGTCATCAAACGTGATTTCCGATTTTCCTTGTTTTTTTGACTTTTCTTGTTTTTGTTCTTCTTCCAGAGTTTTTTGGAATGCGTCTACATCAATGCGTGCAAACAAGATTTCTGGTTTTGAGGTAACTTGATGACCTGTTTCTAACATGCCAAATGTTTGTAAAGAATCAAAGGAACGCTGGTTTGTGTGTAGTTCATCCAGTATTTTCTTTGCGCTTTTAGGAAGGAAACTTTCCAAAAGTACAGAAGCAATACGAATGCTTTCCAAAAGATGATACAGTACTGTTGCCAAACGATCTTGTTTTGTTTCGTCTTTTCCAAGGATCCAAGGTTGTGTTTCATCAATGTATTTGTTACTGCGTCTTAGCAATGTAAAAATTTCATCGATTGCATCGCCAACTCTAAGCTCTTCCATTTTCTCTTCAACACGTTTTGGCGTTGCGAGTGCCAGTGCAATGAGTTCTTCATCAACGGCTTCCTTTTGGTTTGGATAAAAAACGGTTCCATTGAAATATTTGTTGACCATGGAGAGCGTGCGGCTTACCAAATTGCCCAGTATGTTGGCAAGATCAGAATTGATACGTTCAACGACAAGATCCCATGTGATAACGCCATCTTGTGCAAATGGCATTTCATGAAGTACATAATAACGGACAGCGTCAACACCAAAATGCTTGACAAGTTCATCCGCATAAATTGCATTGCCTTTTGATTTTGACATTTTTCCATCGCCTACCAATAGCCATGGATGACCAAACACTTGTTTTGGCAGCGGCTCATTGAGCGCCATCAACATAATTGGCCAATAAATCGTATGGAAGCGAAGTATGTCTTTTCCAATAATGTGTACGTTCGCCGGCCAGTATTTTCGATATCGTTCTTCATGTTGACCGTCTGCGTCAAAACCAAGGGATGTGATGTAGTTGCTTAATGCATCAATCCATACATAGATGACATGCTTGTCGTCAAAATCAACCGGAATGCCCCATGTGAATGATGTGCGCGATACACAAAGATCTTGTAATCCCGGTCTTAAAAAATTGTTCAGCATTTCATTTTTCCTGCTTTCAGGCTGAATAAATTCCGGATGGTCTTCGATATGTTTGATCAATCTGTCTGCGTATTTTTGCATTTTGAAAAAGTATGCTTCTTCTGTGGCTTTTTTTACTTCTCTGCCGCAGTCCGGACATTTTCCATCAATGAGCTGGCTTTCAGTCCAGAATGATTCACATGGCGTACAATACATTCCTTCATAGGTTCCTTTGTATATATCGCCTTGTTCATACAGTTTCTTGAAAATCTTTTGGACTTGCTTTTCATGTTTTTCATCTGTGGTTCTAATGAAATAGTCATAGGACGTATTCATCAAATCGAAGTTTTCTTTGACTGTTTTGGCCACACCATCGACATATGCTTTGGGTGTGATGCCGGCTTCCTTTGCCTTTTCTTCAATTTTGATGCCATGTTCATCCGTACCGGTTTGGAAAAATACATCGTATCCTTGGGCGCGCTTGAATCGAGCGATCGCATCGCTTAAAACAATTTCATACGTATTGCCGATATGTGGTTTGCCGGATGTGTACGCAATGGCTGTTGTAATATAATATGGTTGTTTACAGTTTTTACACATATATCTTCCTCCTTGATAAAGAAAAACTTCCGCCAAAGGACGAAAGTTTCGTGGTACCACCTTTATTCACATGTTTTTCTCATGCCTTCATGCACATGGATAACGTGTTGTGCATCACGTCAATTCTTACTTTTTGTGTTCAAAATTGCGGTTCAAGGGCCATCTTCCTGTTCTTGCGTGTACCTGCTTTCACCATTGTCAGGCTCTCTTTGAACATGCGCCAACAGTACTTTTCCTATCGTTACCTTTCCATAACATTATATAGAAATATGCGTCTTCTTTCAAGTGATAAATTGGTTTTGTTTCCAAGAAGTTGCGTCACTTTTATGAAATAAATCAATTAATCAGTTGTAATGTTATTTCATATATAGGTAATTGATCCAATCATTCAGCATGATGAAGGAATTTTTGAAGATCATCCCATTGTGTTTTTGCGTCCTGATAGCCTTCTTCATATAACGCACGCAATTTATCAATGTTCTTTTCTATACGTGAGATTGTGACAGGCTTTGAGGGACGTATAACAAAAACACTGCCATCTTTTTCCATTTGTTTTAAT
>Ga0224748_10304_pt1 | contig 14555 bp, 7 predicted proteins | sample LIM_F_Water_Neg_FD_182074 | JGI IMG/M metagenome (GOLD analysis project Ga0224748, IMG submission 182074) | Enriched cells from gastrointestinal tract of the lab mouse from Pacific Northwest National Laboratory (PNNL), Richland, Washington... | ecosystem: Host-associated > Mammals > Digestive...
TTTCTTCCGGCTTATGGGAATGGTGTGATAACTGAATCTGCTATTCAGGCTACGCATACCGATGGCAACACATCTACAGACTTGAAATATCTTTCACACCGATGTGACACAGTATCGCCAGATATCACACAGACAGTGATTTCTCTCCGTGATTTCGCATACAATTTTTTTGTGGATGTGTATGTGAAATGCTACAAAAAATCAGGTATGATGGAAATTTGGAATACCATACGTCATGATGAGCGTGGTGGGAAAGTTGTGCTTTACAAATATGCATCAGCTTCACCCATTTTGAAGTCAAATGAATATTGGTTGACTCAGTTCAATGGTAAATATAAGCGTGAGGCAACCCTTGAGGAGGAGCGACTTGGTGAAGGAATCAAAATTCTTGATTCCAAGCTGGGCGTGCGTGCTTCACAGTATCGTATACCATCCTTTATGCTTGCCTACGGGCATTCTGCTAAAGAAAGAGAAGGGGAGGTCTTTGCTGCTTCTCTCCGGTGGTCTGGTAGTTTCCAACTTGCTTTTGACATGGACTGGAATAAATCACTGCGCGTTCTGACTGGTATTAATCCAGTGGGCGCTCACTATAATTTAGAAAGAGGTGCGACTTTTACCACTCCTGCCGTGTTGTGGACATACAGCAAGCACGGTAAGGGCGAAGCAAGCCGTCGTTTCCATCGATGGGCTGCGGATTACGCTGTTAGAGATGCTGAGAAACTTCGACCCATACTTCTCAATAATTGGGAAGCTACCCATTGTGATTTTAATGAAGAACGTCTTGTGGGACTATTTGATGGCGCTAAAGAGATTGGGGCGGAACTGTTTCTGTTGGATGACGGATGGTTTGGTAATGGTGAATTTTCTCGTGATGATGATAAACATGGTTTAGGGGATTGGGAAATATCTACAAAGAAGCTTCCGCGTGGACTCTCTTATCTCGCTAAAGAGGCATCCAAACGTAAAATCGGGTTTGGTATATGGCTTGAGCCAGAGATGGTGAATCCAAAGAGTGATTTATATACCCGTCATCCTGAATGGATTATGACACAGCAGAAGCGTGAGCCGATATTAGGTCGCCATCAGGAAATTCTTGACCTTACACGTCCTGAAGTACAGCATTTTGAATGGCAGGTTATTGATAACACTTTACGCCCGAATCCAGGAGTGTCATACGTGAAATGGGATTGTAACAGATATGTGACTCAGCCAGGTTCTCAATATCTACCGGCTCATGAACAGAGTCATCTTTTAGTTGATTACAACAATGCTCTCTATCGCTTGATGAATCGTTTTGCCTCTAATTATCCGAATGTCATGGCTATGCTTTGCGCAGGTGGAGGTGGACGTGTGGATTATGGTGCATTGCAATATTTCCACTCTTTCTGGCCCAGTGACAATACTGACCCCTTAGGCAGAATAAAAATTCAATGGGGGTTTGGGCATTTCTTCCCTGCAAGTACTATTGCTGCACATGTCACGCGTATGGGTAAACGACATTTAAAAATGGCTATAGATGTAGCTCTCAGTGGAACATTTGGTATTGACCTCGCACTCGACAAGGCTACTCCTGAAGAACGCAAGCAATTGGCAGATGGTGTGAAATTGTATAAGAACGGTATTCGCGATTTGGTGATGTTTGGCGAACTATACAGATTGGTATCGCCCTACGAGACACCGTTAGCTGCAATGAGCTATGTGTCTACAGATAAGAAGAAAAGTGTGGTGTATCTATATCAAACAGAAGATGGCAATGTGCCTATGATAAGGATGGATGGACTTGAACCGGAAATGCATTATGCACTTAAGGAGGTGAATCTTCCTGAAGGTGTCGCACCTCGATTTGCAAGCAGTACTTATACAGGAAAGCAGCTGATGGAAACCGGAATTGTAAATCCGTTATGTTCGCAGTTTGACAGTGCAGTCCTTCTAATAGATAAAGTAAAATAATAAAGTAACCGATATGAAACGTACAATTATTTCAGCCTTATTGGCATTGATGCTAATGACAGGTAATGCCGCTAATACTCCTGACCGATGGAATATAGGTAAAGATGGGTCCATCAGTTGGGTAATCAAGGAGAATGATGCGCACTCCGACCATTTGGAGATGAGCGGTCAGAAAATTTCTGTTGTACTCCGCTATGGAGTTAGTGACAAAGGGGCGCTCTCGCTTAATAGGAGTTTGGTTTTCCCAATGTTGCGAATGAAACCAAACAAAACTTAGAATAACCTGAAACAACGTTTTGATGTAAATATTCCTGGACTTGTCACTATCGATGACCTGAACATGTTTGATGAAAAGGTTGAGAATATCAAGTTTGATGGAATCATGACAGTTAAGAGTTCTTTCAGCCATGTTTATCGTAGAAAAACTATAGAAAATGCCGTCTCTCTGCAAAGAATGCTCTATCCTTCAATAAATGGAGCATATTATTGTGAGGAGTATACCTACACTAATAATATGAAGCAGCCGATTACATTAAGAATCCCTGATTGGAGTATAAAATATGTTACTCCAGATGAAGCGGGTGTATACGGCTCGTATACAGTGGAAGCGGCTTTGACAAAAAATGGAGTTTTTGTGTTGAACCCTGGTGAGAAATTTGAATTCAATGCGATATTTTCGGCTCGGAAAACGAATGAAGAGCCTGTAAAGCGTATCAATACAGATGCCCAACGTGATGGTCGTAAAGCTCTGATAGCTGGATGGTGGAGTAATTTGGTGCTAGACACACCTGATGATGTGCTCAATACCATGTTTTCATTTGCAAAACTTCGCGGCGCTGAAAGTATCTACAATACTAAAGGTGGCTTGATGCATGGACCTGGTGGAGAGGCATACTATGCTGCTGTATGGGCAAATGACCAGGCTGAATATATAAATCCATTCTTTCCATATCTGGGATATGAGATAGGAAATCAGTCAGCGTTAAATTCATTCAAGCATTTTGCCAGATATATGAACGATGAGTATAAGCCTATCCCAAGTTCTATTATTTCTGAAGGTGTAAGTTTTTGGCATGGAGCCAAAGATAGAGGTGATGGCGCGATGATAGCTTATGGAGCATCGCGATATGCGCTTGCACGTGCTGATAGGGAGGAGGCTATGCAGCTGTGGCCATTGATAGAATGGTGTCTGGAGTATTGTCATCGCAAACTTAATGCCGGTGGGGTAGTGGCATCTGATTCTGATGAACTGGAAAACCGTTTTCCCTCAGGTGATGCCAATCTCTGTACGTCATCGCTATATTATGACGCACTGATTTCAGCATCCTATCTCGGCAAAGAACTTGGAATCCCATCATCTAAGCTGAAGGTTTACTCTAACCGGGGAGCAGACCTACGCAAATCGATAGAGTCTTATTTCGGTTATGAAATTGAAGGTTTTCATAGCTACCGTTACTATGATGGTAATGATGTGTTGAGAGCATGGATTTGTATGCCCCTTACAGTCGGGATACATGAGCGGGCAAAAGGCACTATAGATGCGCTTTTCTCTCCACGTCTCTGGACTGATGATGGATTATTGACACAAGCAGGGACTGAAACATTTTGGGACCGTTCTACGCTTTATGCCTTGAGAGGTACCATTGCAGCCGGAGAAGTTGAAAAGGGTATAGGTTTCCTTAAGCAATATTCACGCCGCCTGTTAGGAGACCATGTGCCTTATGCTATTGAAGCATGGCCAGAAGGTAACCAGCGTCATCTTTCAGCTGAAAGTGGATTATATTGTAGAATTTTCACTGAAGGGCTTTTTGGTATTAGACCCACCGGTTTTAGTTCGTTCGAACTGACCCCGCGACTCCCTCAGGAATGGAACTATGCAAATCTGAATAATGTCAGAGCTTTTGGCGATGATTTTGATATCAAGGTCAAGAGAGGAAAAGATGATAAACTTGATGTGAGGATTGAACGCAATGGTAAGTGTTTGGTTAGCAAAAAGATTAAAGATGGTGCTACCATGAAAATTACATTGCCTAGGAAATAAATCTGATAATAATTGGTGAAAATATGATAATAGACCGGAATAATCCGGTCTATTTTTGCATATGGAAACATTTCGCATTCCATTACACTTAAACTACATCATGATGAATAGACTAACTACAATAATCGGATTGGTTATATCTGTAATGACTGCAGTATCAGTCATCAGTGCTTCGGAAGTCACGGACATAGAAAAGATTAAATCGAATTACCGAGCAATTATGGTGCATGAAAATTTGGATACAGATTCTCTGACAGCCGATTTAATCAAGATAGAGCCTGAAAAGGAGATGTCGGACCAGGTGGTGATAGAATTGCACCAGAGATATCCATTCGATTTGGATAAAATCAGGAACTATTTGTCTTGCCTACGCAGCGATGGTGCGTGGAACGATATAAATTATGAAGATACCAAGCGCTCTGGGTGGGAACCGAAGCAACATGCCGATAGGGTGCTTGAAATGGTAAAATTATACAAGACGCCGGGTCAAGAGTTCTATCATTCATTAAAGTTAAAGGAAATGGTTCATCGGGCGTTGTCCTATTGGTTTATCGCTAAGCCGAAATGCCTGAACTGGTGGCAGAATGAGATAGGAATCCCCAAAACATTAGGTGCGGCGTGCATCCTTATTGAGGATGAACTTTCCGAAGAGGAAAGAAGAGGGATTGAAGAGGTTATGTCTGCTGCAAAAATCAAAATGACCGGTCAAAATAAAGTTTGGCTTGCTGGAAATGTGCTTATTCGAGGGCTTCTTCAATATAAGCCTGATTTGGTAAAGATGGCAAGAGATACAATCATGTCGGAAATATGTGTGGGACGCGCAGAGGGTATAAAATCAGACTGGAGTTTTCATCAGCATGGTCCTCAGCAACAGTTTGGTAATTATGGTCTCGCCTATCTTTCGAGCATGGTTTTTTATAATAAGCTCTTTGATGGAACAGACTACCGATTTGATATTGAGCATAAACAGATTCTTGAGTCATTCATAAATGAAGGGTATAAATGGGTGATGTGGAATCGACACATGGATGTGAGTGCATTGGGAAGGCAGTTGTTTCATAACGCTCAGCTTCACAAGGGATATGCTCTGGCTTTCTCTGCTGCTGATTTTGGCATTGATGGATTTCCTCTCAGAGGAAATCTGTTGGTAGGGCATAAGCATTTCGACGAATCTGATTACACAATTCACCGTACAGCCAGATGGATGGCATCATTGAAAATGTCATCGAGCAGAGTTACAGGAACAGAAGTGGTAAATGAGGATAATTTATTGGGCTATTATTTAGGAGACGGAGCCACTTACTATTATGTCAGAGGTGACGAATATAAGGATGTATTTCCATTCTGGGACTGGCGTAAAATTCCTGGTGTAACGGCATATGAGGATACTGCTCCAATTCCGAATATCCGGAAAAATAAGTCGAAAAATCGTAGCCATTTGGTTGGTGGAATCACATACGGTGATATGGGAATCAGTGCCATGACACTCGACCGAGATGGATTATCAGCTCACAAAGCGTGGATATTTACTGATGATTATGTAGCGTGTCTTGGTGGAGGAATAAGCTCGGATAGTTTGCTACGTGTAACTACAGGTGTGGATGCACGAATTAAGCGGGATAAATTCATGTACTTTGAAAATAACGAATGGCGCGCTTTGGATGGGCATGGAAAATTTGACGTAGGTATTCATAAGTTTCATCATGATGATACGGGTTATGTGATAATAGCATCGGATGAACTGTATATTTATGCAGGGGAAAAGTCAGGTAGCTGGAGTGATTTTATGAAGATGTATCGCCCCGATACAATCACTGGTGATGTGGTTACACTGCATATCAATCATGGGATAAATCCTAAGGATAAGAGTTATCTGTATTTTATACTTCCGGCATGTGATAGAGAAACAGTTGCTCAGTTTGATGTAAGTAGAGCAGTATCTGTGCTTAGGAATGACTCAACGGCACAGGTAGTGAAAGTCTATTCATCTTCATCTCCAACTCTTTGGGTAATATCCTATAATGGAGAAGAGATTGAGTTAGGAAGGAAAAGTTTCATTCCAGGAACACCTGGAATTTATCTGATAGAAGATAAAGATGGTAAACTTATATCGAAAGTTTACACTCACTTTAAAATATAAATTATAAAAATTGATATATGAATAAATCAATAGCCGCGGCATTTATAGCTGTTTTAGCTTTGTCTTCATGTTGTAATAATGATGGCGGAAAATTTACGGAAAGTTCATTGTTTTTGGAATTGCCGGAGTATTGTCCGACGCCCGATGGGATGGCAATTGATGAAAATGGGAATCTTATATTGGCATGTCCGAACTTTGCAGATACAAGTAAGCCTGCCGTCCTCATGAAGATTACTCCAGATGGAAAAATATCGAAGTGGATGGACGTGCCGGTATTAGAGGAGACAGGGTTGGCAGCTCCAATGGGAATTGATTTTGGAGAGGACGGGGAGTTATACATTTGTGACAATCAAGGATGGTCTGGTTCAGAACATGGTCAAAATCGAGGTCGTCTCTTGAAACTGACGTTTAATAAGAATGGTGAACCGGTCGATACCATAATAGTCGCAACTGGAATGGAGCATCCAAATGGCGTAAAAGTTCATAATGGGAAAATTTATGTGACGCAAAGCTTATTGACACCAATGTCAACAAAGAAGACGGTAAGCGGAGTATATTGTTTCACATGTGATGATAGGGATATAACGGTAACCAATTCAAATTCTGACAAAAATCTTCTGTTTACTATTGAGACAGAGAATCCGGAAGTTAAATATGGCTTGGATGGGATTGTGTTTGATTCTACAGGAAACCTTTATGTTGGAAATTTTGGTGATGGCAGCATTGTAAAGGTTACATTTGATGAAAATGATAATGTGATGAAAAAAATAGTTTGGGTACAATCTCCAGAGCAGCTGAAAAGTGTGGATGGATTATGCATAGACTCGGCTACAGGAAATATGTATGTAGCTGATTTCTCAGCTAATGCGATAGCGTGTGTCACACCTGATGGAGTGGTGACACGTATCGCGCAGAGCCCGGATTGTGATGGAAGCGACGGGGGATTAGACCAACCTGGCGAACCGATTGTGTGGCAAGGCAAGCTCATAGTGTCGTGTTTTGATGCTGTGACCGGTGCTGATAAAGTAAATACGGCTCACGATAAGCCATATACACTCGCCCAGATTGAATTGGATAGAAAGTAACGATAAACCAATAAAATAATTATCATGAAACTAAAAATTTTAGCTGTCTCAACACTGTTGATGATATTGGCTGCTCCATTAGCGAATGCACAGAATAAGGAGCTTGTAGATTTTCCTGCTGAGGCTGACCCGGTGAATGTTGGTACCAGAATAGTCAACAAGTTTTTGATTACGCCTCATACCCGTTTTGGCAATCCGCGTGCAGAGAAAGCCCCGAATTATGTAACTTATCCGGATGCTTGTACATGGTTGGGTGCACTATGGTTTGCGAAAGAGACCGGGAATAAGCACCTTATCGATGGTCTTGTGAAAAGATTTGAGCCAATGTTTGGGCAGGAGAAAAATATGCTACCTAAAATGGTTCATGTCGACTACAATGTGGTAGGTGCAGTGCCTTTGGAAATATATATGCAACGTGGAGACAAGCGGTGTTATGAACTTGGGATGCAATATGCTGATTCGCAGTGGATTCTTCCTGCTGATGCCAAACCAGAGCAAAAGAAACATGCTGAGAAGGGTTATTCATGGCAGACACGTATATGGATTGACGATATGTTTATGATTACTACCATCCAGTCGCAGGCATTTAAAGCTACCGGGGATAGAAAATATATTGACCGTGCTGCAAATGAAATGGTGATGTATCTTGATGAAATCCAACGTCCCAACGGCCTATTTTATCATTCACCTGAAGCTCCATTCTTCTGGGCGCGAGGAAATGGGTGGATGGCAGCCGGAATGGCGGAGCTTCTGTCTGCATTGCCTAATGACAATCCCAATTATAAGAGAATTATGAAGGCTTATAAGAACATGATGGCAACATTGAAAAAATATCAGGGAGACGAGGGGCTATGGCATCAACTTATAGATGGAAATGATACTTGGAATGAGACCTCTGGGACTGCAATGTTTACCTACGCAATGATAGTTGGGGTAAAAAATGGCTGGTTGAAAGAATCGGATTATGCGCCTGTGGCACGCAAGGGCTGGCTCGGATTAGTAAGTAGAATTAACTCAGATGATGAGGTTATAGATGTTTGCGAAGGTACAAACATTAAAAATGACCGTGACCACTATGTGAACCGTAAGCGTATTGTGGGCGACCTACACGCCCATGCTCCACTGCTATGGTGTGCCTCAGAACTTGTGTCATTAAAAAAGTAAGAGATATGAGATATTATAAGAAATTAATATTGTGCGGATTGTTGATGTCCTGTGGTAGCAATTTATCAGAAGCTGCCACAAGATACTTTTCACCTAGCGAAGTTAAGGATTTGAAAACGTTACTGAAAAGTGGAAAGTTGAAGCCGGGTGATGATGTGATTCTCAAAGATGGCACTTATAATCTCGGTGATGTAGATTTCTTTGCTAATGGAATGAGTGGTGATACCATCACTCTTAAAGCTGAAAATCCGGGAAAAGCTGTAATCTCAGGACCTTTAAAGATGCGTATTTATGGTAACTATCTGAAGCTTGATGGACTTTATTTCCATAAAGCCTGGGCATCAGGTTTCAGCATGATAGAGTTCCGACGTGATAAAGGGGAACATGCGTCCAATTGCCGTATGACAAACTGTGTGATAGACGATTGCAATGACCCGGACAAAAGCGAGAAGCCAGCTCCAGCCGGACAGCTTCCAATGTCTGTGGCTGAATATTGGGTAGGACTTTACGGTGAAAATCATCGTGTGGACCATTGCTATTTTGCCAATAAACGTATTGGGGGGCTGGTACTTCAACTTTGGTTGGACGAGAACAGTCATATTAATAATCATCAGATTGACCATAATCTTTTTGGAGTCCGCAATCCCTATGGAGGAAATGGTGCTGAGATTATCCGTGTTGGGCATTCTTGGTCATCGCAGCTTGAATCTCATGCAATCATTGAAAATAATGTGTTTCTTCACTGTGATGGTGAAAATGAAATTATTTCGGTGAAATCATGTAATAATGTATTGCGTAAAAATTTATTCTTTGAATCACGTGGAGCATTGGTGTGCCGCCACGGACATTATAACGTGATAGAAGGTAATACATTTGTTGGAAATGACCTTCAGGGCACATGTGGAATTCGAATCATCAATCAAGGACATACAGTATATGACAATCTGCTGTGTCGACTTGCCGGATGGGGACTTCTTGTGAGAGTAGGAGTGTTTGACCGCCCTACGCCTGATACAGATATAAAGGCAGAACCTCTCACATCGTTTCATCGCGTTGAGAATGTAGATATATCTTATAATGATTTTGTGGATTGTAAATCCATGGAGTTTGGCTCGGGAAAAGGTGAAAAGATGCCTAAGAATGTTCGTTTTGCTTATAATAATATCTATGGACAGACTGATAATATCCGGCTGTTCCGTCCTGAACAGACATTGTGCGGATTCTATTTTCTTAATAATAGCTATGCTTTTAATGACGGTGCAAAATTGAATCTTGAAGGCTTCACGATACGCAAACCAACTGTTGACTATAGCTCGATAGAACGTTCCAGAGTGATGGACTCAATCAATGATATCGGTGCAAATTGGTATGACAATAACAAGGACGATTTGCAATATATTAAAGCAAAGTATATGCAGGAGTAGTATTAATTGTATACTGCTGCTCACAACTTAAACACTTTTTAGTTAAAAATCGCCATTTAGAGGGGCTGTGAAATGATTTTATATTAAATTTGGAATAAATTTTCAAGCCCCTCCGTTATTGATAATCTAAATTTGCACAGTAGTAACGTGGCAGTTAAATGCCAAAAGTAACGGAGAAAAATTTTTATATGTATTAATTTTAAATCAATTTTGATGAATGAAAAACAGTGTTAAATCTAATGCGTTTTCACGGATGATGCGTCTTGTGCTTGTCCTTGGAGTATTCTGCTGGGGCATGCAGATACACGCCGAAAACATTCAGGTGAATGGTACGGTGGTAGATGAAAACGGAGATTCACTTGTGGGAGTCTCAGTGGTGGTTGACGGAACTACTACAGGTGCGGCAACCGATATTGACGGTAATTTCACCCTTTCTGTTCCAGAGGGTAAGAAACTTAAATTTTCCTATATAGGATATGAGTCCGTCATTGCCGTTGCAACCCCTCAGATGAAAGTAACCATGAAAGAAGACCGTCAGCAACTTGACGAGGTAGTCGTAGTCGGTTATGGTCAGCAGAAAAAAGTAAATTTGACAGGAGCTGTGGCAAGTGTGGATGGTGACCAACTTACCACCCGAGTGGCTGCTAATGCATCCTCATTGCTTCAGGGACGTGTGGCAGGTTTGCAGATTGTACAAAATTCGGCCAACCCGGGAGCTGAATCTGCTTCAATTCAGATTCGCGGTCAGGGTACATTCTCAAGTGCAGGTAGCAATCCTCTCGTGCTTATTGACGGAGTGGAGGGCGATATGGATAAGCTTAATCCTAATATGATTGAGAATATCGCTGTGCTTAAAGATGCAGCTTCCGCATCTATCTATGGTTCCCGTGCTGCCAACGGTGTAATTTTGATTACTACCAAAAATGGTGATGAGGGACGACTTAACGTTGACTATAGTTTTAATATGGCTTGGCAGTCGCCGACCACTAAGCAGAAACGTATCACCAACTCTGCCGAGTACATGACTTTATTCAATAAGGCATTACTGCATACTGGTGGTGATATCGAAACAAAGGGTTACAAGCAGGAGTGGATTGATGCATATGCTAATGCAGCGCCAGGCGACCCTAATTATCCAAATCATGATTGGTATGATGACGTTATAAAAACAGCTCCAATGCAGCAGCACTTCTTGAGTGTGAACGGTGGTAGAAATGGCACCACTTATAATGTCGGTTTTGGATACCTTGACCAAGATGGTATGGTGATAAAGACTGGCTTCAAACGTTATGATGCACAGGTTAATTTGCGTACAAATGTAGGTCGTGTGACTTTTGGTACTAATGTGAATCTGTCAAGGTCCAATCGCCGTTCTACATCGTATACAGCTTCTAATAGCCTTACTACCAATGAGACCGAGGATTTAATTCTCTGTATGTTCGCACAAGGTCCGTACTATTCACCCTATCTCCCTGACGGTCGTTACGCGTCAAGTGGCTATGCCGGTAGAGGACATAACAAAGCACCTCTTGCGGTTGCAAACAGCGGCGGTGGTAAAAAATGGGATACAAGTTATGTATTGGCAAGTGCTTTCGCTCGAGTAAATATTATTGATGGACTTGATGCTGAGATTAAAGGGTCTATTAAATATAATAATACACTTGCAAAGTGTCTCACAGTATCATGTTCGGCATATACTTTCCATCCAAATGAGTTTGGTGAGCATCAGGAAAGTGTTTATAATAGTGACAAGAACACATTGACAGTACAGCAGACCACTTCCAATCAGTATACTCTTTACGGTACATTGAATTATAAAAAGACATTCAATGCTCAGCATAACCTTAATGTCATGGCTGGTTACAATCAGGAAAATTACCGCTATGATATGATTGGTGGTTATCGCAATGATGTACCTACCAATAATCTATGGGAACTTAATACTGCTGAGACTGCCGGTCAGACAAACGAAGGTCGCGCTTATGAATGGGCTATCCAGTCACTTTTCGGCCGTGTAAATTATGACTTTGAGGGTCGTTATCTATTTGAGGCAAGCTTCCGTTACGATGGGACATCGCGTCTTGCAAAAGAAAAACGTTGGGGTGTTTTCCCTGCAGTTTCTGCCGGTTGGCGTATTTCAGAAGAAAGTTTCCTCCGCGACCTTACATGGCTAAACAACTTGAAACTCCGAGCTTCATGGGGTAAACTTGGAAACCAGAATATCGGTAACTATCCTTATCAGGATACATTGTCAGCTGTGAAATATAACTTTGGCGGCACTGTATACCAGGGTTTCACACAGACAGCATTGACAAACACAGAGATTATGTGGGAAACCACAACCTCAACAAATGTCGGCTTGGATTTCGGGTTATTTAATAACCGACTCTATGGTACAGCCGAATTCTACAAAAAGCGTACCAAGGATATTCTCCGCACACTTCAGGTTCCTTCACATGTCGGTGTTACAGCACCTACCGTCAATGATGGTATCATGGACAACTGGGGATGGGAATTCTCACTTGGCTATCGTGACCGCATAGGTGATTTCAATTACGGCATCTCTGCAAATCTTGAGACTTACAAGAATGAATTGGTGAAATTTGGTTCACGTCAGATTAACTCAAATGGAACTCTCCGTCAGGAAGGATTACCTTGGGATACATATTTCATGTATGTGTTTGACGGTATCTACCAGAACGAAGAAGAACTTAAAGAAGTGAAACCTTTGAGTAATCTTGCTAAGCCCGGTGATATGAAGTATAAGGATATCAACGGCGATGGCAAGATTACCCCCGACGATAGAGTAATTGTCGATGGCGCTTTCCCGAAATTTAATTATGGATTTACCATCAATCTGGAATGGAAGGGTATTGACGTATCAGCATTCTTCCAGGGCGTGCAGGGAAAGAAAACTTATGTAAAAGAGTGGGGTATAGCTCCCTTCCGCCAAGGTTCAATGCCAGCCACTTACTGGCGTGATGCATGGGATGGTGAGGGTACATCAAACACTATTCCTCATATCTTTAACGATAATTATGCTCCGAATACAGCCATTTCTACATGGTATCTACAAGATGCTTCCTACCTTCGTATGAAGAACTTCCAAATTGGATATACTTTGCCTGAAGCATGGATGAAGAAAATATGTTTCCAGAATATCCGTGTGTATTTCTCAGGAGACAATCTGATTACATGGACCAAGATGTTCCAGGGTATTGACCCGGAGCGTACGTCAAAGAACTCTCGCGCGGTTATATATCCGCAGTCAAAAGTTGTGTCATTCGGTGTAAAGGTTAGTTTATAATTTTATCAAGATATAAAAATGAAAAAACATATATTTTTGTGTGCTTCCCTCATTGCTCTTGCCGGGTGTATGGTGTCTTGTGAGGATTTCCTTGAAAAGCAACCGTTGGATTCAGTAAGCACATCAAATTTCTGGCAGACTAAGAAAGATGCAGATAAAGCTTTGACAGCTGTCTACTCATCATTTCGTAATGGTACCTTTTCGGCAGTTCCAGCCGGAGGTCCCTGTACAGAGCAGGAAGTACTTTCTGATAATGCTGTGAGCCGAGGTGCGCATTCGGCAATACAGCAAGGTGGCATCAATGCATCTACTGGAGGTCTCTTGACTGATATGTGGACGAACTCTTATAAGGGAATTGCCGCTGCCAATTATTACCTTGATAATTGTGACAAGGTTCGTGACCTCTATACAGAAGAGGAATTTAACAAGATGAAGGCTGAGGCTCTTTTTGTGCGTGCGTTTTTCTATAATGAGCTTGTGGTTCATTATGGCGATGTTCCTTTGATGCTCCACATGGCTACCGTGGGTGATGGATTTGAAAGCATGCCACGAACTCCTCGTGCAGAAGTCGTTGCTCAAATGCTTGAGGATGTTGATTTCGCTATTCAATGGCTTCCGAATATCGCTTATACCGATGGTCATGCAGTGCAGGGTTCGGCAATTGTTCTTAAATGTCGCATTCTGTTGAATGACAGTAAATACTCGGAAGTTGCAACGCTTGCAGGAAATTATATTCATAGTGGCAATTGTCCTTTCAGTCTTGCTGATGACTATGCCGGAATATTTTTCGGAAAGCAGATTAACAATCCTGAAATTATGTTCTCCATTCAGTTTACTGCACCTGATGATTTCCACGCATTGGACCAGATGGTGGGAAGCCGAATGACTGTCTTTCCCAGTTATAACCTTCGTGCGGCTTACGAAGAGGGTGACCCCCGCATAAAGATGACAATGTATGAGACAGGTGACTCATGGGTTAACAATGATAAGACCGGTAAGTTTGAGGAAGATGGCAACAGGGCTGAAGGTACTATACCGTTTACAGGTATGGCATTCAAAAAGTATGTAGACCCGAATGCTTTTAGAGCAAGTGCTTCTACATTGAGTGACCAGCATATAGTGAAAATGCGTTTTGCTGATTTGCTTCTCATGTATGCAGAAGCGATGTTTGAGAGCGGACGTGGAGATGACCCATTAGCATTGAAGGCTTTGAATGACGTGCGCCAGCGTCCAGGTGTGGAAATGCCTGCAAAGACTGCTCTAACACGTGAAATCATACGTAATGAGCGCCGTGTGGAGTTGGCTTATGAAGGTATCCGTTATTATGACCTTATCCGCTGGGATATAGCTAAGGATGTGATTCCTACCGTGCAGTACGATGTGTCTGGTAGAATGAGAGTATTTGATGGTAATCTTTGGCCTATTCCTCAGTCACAGATGGATA
>Ga0224748_10305_pt1 | contig 14549 bp, 21 predicted proteins | sample LIM_F_Water_Neg_FD_182074 | JGI IMG/M metagenome (GOLD analysis project Ga0224748, IMG submission 182074) | Enriched cells from gastrointestinal tract of the lab mouse from Pacific Northwest National Laboratory (PNNL), Richland, Washington... | ecosystem: Host-associated > Mammals > Digestive...
CAGGTCCAGCGGCCCGCCCAGGCCCTGGCGGAGCGGACGGAGGATTTCACCGCCACGCTCTGCGGCTACGCCTCCGAGACGGACTTCGGCGCCCGGGCGGAGGCCCGCCTGGAGGGCGTGCCCGGCAAGTTGGTGCTCTACGCCGGGGAGGAGCTGCTGGAGCTGGTCCCGGGCCAGACCGTGACGGGCCGGGCCCGGTTCCAGGACGCCGCCCGGATTCGGGACGAGGATATTACGGCCTTTACCTCCAAGGGCGTGTTCCTCCTGGCCTACGCCCGGGGAGGGCTGGAGGCTGGAGAGGGGACCCGGCACAGTCCCCGGTGGTATCCCGCCCGGGCGGGACGGGCCATGAGGGAGCGCATTCAGGTTCTCTTCTCCGGAGACGCCGCGGGGTTCCTGACGGCCATCCTCCTTGGGGACCGGAGCGGGGTCTCCGAGGAAGCCGGTACGGCCCTGACGGAGGCGGGGCTGAACCACATCCTGGCGGTGTCCGGCATGCACTGTGGCTTCCTCATGGCCCTGGCGGGCCTGCTGCTGCAAAGCCGGAGGCTCCAGGCCCTGCTGGGCATTCCGCTGCTGGCGTTTTACGCCGCCCTCACCGGGGGCAGCCCCTCGGTGCTCCGGGCCTGCGTTATGCTGTCCCTGCCCCTGCTGGCGGTTCTGGCCCGCCGGGAGAGCGACGGGCCCACGTCCCTGCTGTCGGCGCTGTGTTTGATCCTGCTGGCGAATCCCTTTGCCGCCGCCTCCGTGGGACTGCAGCTGTCCTTCGCCGCCATGGCGGGCATCCTCTGGCTGACGCCGGAGCTCTACCAGCGGCTGGCAGGCGGGGAGGAGCGGGGAAATACCTGGGGAAAGGCCCTCCGCCTTCTGGCGGCCTCCTTTTCCGCCTCCATGGGGGCTATGGTGTTCACTGTGCCGCTGGCGGCTTATTATTTCGGCGCGCTGGTGCTGGCTGCCCCGCTGGGCAGCGTCCTCTGCCTCTGGGCGGCCGCAGGGGCGTTCTGTTCCGGGCTGCTGTCGGTGTCCGTCAGCTTTTTCTGCCCGCCTCTTGGGGCGCTGCTGGCCCTCCCGGCCCGGCTGGCGGCGGAGTATATCCTCTCGGCCGCCGGGCTCCTCGCGGGCCTTCCCGGCCATGCGCTCTACACCGCCAACCCCTATTTGAAGTACTGGACCGCCTATGTCTATGTTCTCTTTGCCGCCGCGTACCGGATCCGGCGGACGGGGCGGCGGAAGTACCTGCTGGCCTCCCTCCTGGCGGCGCTGTCCCTGGTTTTGACGGTCCGGCTGGGGGAGGCCCGGTACAGGAGCGGCCTGGATGCCCTGGTGCTGGACGTGGGCCAGGGGCAGAGCATCGTCCTGGCCTCCGGCGGGTCCTTCGCCCTGGTGGACTGTGGCAGCGCGAATAGCTGGAAGAACCCCGGCGAGGCCGCCGCCCGGCAGCTGGCCTCCATGGGCTGCAAGCGCCTGGATTACCTGTGCCTCACCCACTATGACAAGGACCATGTTTCCGGCGTGGCGGGCCTCTTGGCCCGGCTGGAGGTGGACACGCTGCTGGTCCCGGAGGGGAGGGATGATGCGGGGCTCCAAGCGGCGGTGCTCTCCGCTGCGGAAGCACACGGCGCGGCCATCCGCTTCATCACGGAGGAGGAACGCCTGGACTTCGGGAAGGGGACCCTGAGGGTGTACCCGCCCCTGGGAGAAGCGGGGGACAACGAGCGGGGCCTGGCCGTACTGGCTTCCGCTGGGGAGAACGACTTCCTCATCACCGGGGACATGAGCGCCGCCACAGAGGCAAAGCTGCTGGAGGCCTACGCCCTGCCGGATATCGAGGCCCTGGCGGCGGGGCACCACGGCTCCAAGTACGCCACCTCCCAGGCCCTGCTGGAGGCCCTGGAGCCGGAGACGGCCTGCATCAGCGTGGGCTCCAACAGCTACGGCCACCCCGCGGAGGAAACCCTGCTCCGCCTGGCCCGGCAGGGGTGCGCCATTTACCGGACAGACCTGCACGGGACCATTCATCTCGCCTGGAATCAGGAGGACAGCCATGGCTGACAAGAAAAAGGCCCCCCGGAAGGGGGCGGCCCTGCAAAAACTGAAAGAGGACCTGGCCGCCGGGACCATCGGCTCCGCCTATATCTTCTATGGAGAGGAGAGCTACCTCCGGGAGTACTACCTGGGGGAGCTGCGGAAGAAGCTGGTGCCCCCGGGCTTTGAGACCTTCAACTACCACGCCCTGGAGGGGAAGGACCTGACCGCCCAGGCCTTGGCGGAGACGGCGGAAGCCATGCCCATGATGGCGGAACGGACCCTGGTGGCGGTCACGGACTGGGACTTGTTCAAGCTGGGGGAGGACCAGCGGGAGAAGCTCACCGCCCTGCTGGAGGACCTGCCGCCCTATGCCTGCGTCGTCTTTGTCTACGACACCCTGGAATACAAGCCCAACAGGACCATGAAGAGGCTCTGCAAGGCCCTGGAGGCCTATGTGGAAGCGGTGGAGTTCCCAGCGGCCTCCAGCGCGGACCTCCTGCCTTGGATTTCCCGGCGGTTCAAGGCCCTGGGGAAGGAGATTGACCGGACGGCGGCGGAATACCTGGTCTTTACCTGCGGGGGGCTGATGACGGGCCTGGTGCCGGAGATTGAGAAAATCGCCGCCTATGCCAAGGGCGGGGCCGTCACCCAGGCGGACATTGACGCCGTGGCGGACCCGGTGCTGTCGGCGGAGGTGTTCAAGCTGTCGGACGCGGTGCTCCAGGGGCGTTACGACCAGGCGGCCTCCATTCTGGGGGATCTCTTGAAGATGCAGACGGAGCCCATTATGATCCTGGCGGCCCTGGGCGGCCAGCTCCGCCGCATCTGGACCGCCCGGCTGGCCCTGGACAGCGGGAAGGACCGCTACTGGCTGATGGAACTGTGGGGCATGAAGTCCGACTATCCCGCCAAGCTCCTGGTCTCCGCCGCCAAGCGGACCACGGCGGAGTGGTGCTCCCAGGCGGTGCGCCGCTGCCAGGAACTGGACCGCCGGATGAAGAGCGGGCGGGGCGTGGACAGCGCCGGAGAACTCAAGCTGCTGCTAGTCCAGCTGGCGGCGGAGAGGGGGTGAGGGGATGGAGCGGATCCGGGAAGTCATCGTGGTGGAGGGCCGCTACGACAAAAACACCGTCTCCCAGGTGGTGGACGCCACGGTGGTCACCCTGGGGGGCTTTGCCGTGTTTAACGACAAAGAGAAGCTGGCCTTCCTCCGCCGCCTGGCGGAGCAGAGGGGCCTGGTCATCCTGACGGACAGCGACGGGGCGGGCTTTGTGCTGCGGAATTACCTGAAGGGTGCCCTGCCCAAAGACCGGGTGAAACAGGCCTATATCCCCGACGTAAAGGGCAAAGAACGCCGGAAGCGCAGGGGCGGCAAGGAGGGCAAGCTGGGCGTGGAGGGCATGAGCCCCGCCGTGCTGCGGGAGGCCCTCCGCAAAGCTGGGGCCACCTTCGAGGACGGGGAGGCCCCGGAGCAGGGGGAGGCCCTCACCAAGGCGGACCTCTTTGCCCTGGGCCTCAGCGGGGGAACGGGCAGCGCGGAGCGGCGCCGCCGCCTCCTGAAACGCCTGGACCTCCCGGAGCACCTCACCGCCAACGGCATGCTGGAGGCCTTGAACCTCCTGGTTAGCCGGGAGGCGCTGGAGGCGCTGCTGGCGGAGGAATAGGCCCTCGACAAAATCCGACAGGCTTCTCAGGACGGCCTGTGGTATGCTGGAGACAGAACAAGCCCGCGGCTTTTAGGGAGAGGCCGGGGCCAGTAAGGAGGGGGCGGATTGCGCAAGCTGTTTGTGGGAGAGGCCCGGTGCCGCTCATCCCAGGTGCGTTATTACCTGCTGGAGGAAGACGCGGAGGAGCCTGGGTCCTATGGTGTCCAGATTGAGCTGGAAGGGGAGGAGGCGTCGGTGGCGGGCCTCGGTCCCTCCCGGGAGAAGGTCCGGGACCTGGCGGAGGCGCTGGTGCGCGGAGCCGTGACCCCGGTCGGCCTGCGGGACGTGGTGGACGACTGGCTGCTGGAGTAGGGGAATGCCCCGGATTCCGGCAGACCCGGCAACATTTACAAATTCTATATGCAAAGAACAGCCCGTGACCGTTGAATAGCAATGGTCACGGGCTGTTCTTGATTTAATTTTCCCTTATATTTTCCCTTTAGAGTTTCATAACGTCTTTGATGAAGGTCTCCATCCTTGCGGCGCTGTCCTGCTTCATGGCCTCCGTGACATGCCCATAGATGTCCAGCGTAAAGGCGGCGGTTGCATGGCCCAGGTTGCCTTGTATGGTCTTGATATCGTCCCCCGCCCGGATGGAGTTTACAGCAAAGGTATGCCGAAGATCGTGAAATCGGAATCCCTCCAGCCCAATGGTGTCCCGGATGCCGGAAAACTCATGCTCCGCCGATTGCTGGAGTATCGGCCCACCGTCCTCGCCGGTGAAGACCAGGCCGCAAGGATTAGCCCAAAGCGGCCCCGCTTTTAATCGCTGTTCCGCCTGTTTTGCTTTCTGCTTGCGCAGCACCTGGAGGGCAGAGGCGGCGGGGGTAACTGTTCGGGGCTTGCCGCTCTTTGGCGTTGTAAATAGCGGCCCCCTTCGGAAATCGGCGGAGAGCTGCTTATCTATCGTGATCGTCCCCATGTCAAAGTCCACGGAATCCCAGGTGAGGCCCAGGAGCTCCGAAAGGCGGAAGCCGGTGAACAGGGCCAGTGTCACTAAATGCTCTATCCGTGTCCCGGCGGCGGCGCAGATCAGCGCGGCGGCCTGTTCGTCTGTGAGCGGATGGATTTCTTTTCGCTCCGCCTTCGGCAGCACGCAGCGGGCGGCGGGATTCCTTGGTATGTAATTCAGCTCCACCGCCTTTTCCATGGCGATATGCAGGACCCGATACAGAACGTGGACCGAAGAGGGCGCAAGGCCGTCCAGGCCGTTTATAAAATGCTGGACGGTGTGCGGGTGCAGCTCCTCCAGGCGGACGGCCCCCAGGCCGGGGCAGATATGGTTTTTGATATAGCTTTTGTAGGCATTGGCCGTGGTGGGCTTGACGTTGCCCAGGTAATCCCGCGTCCAGGTGTCCAGCCATTGCCCCACGGTGAGCCGGGACGGGTCCGTATAGGTCCCGGAGTTGACGGCCACGGCGGCGGCTTGGAGCTTTTCCCGGACCTCCCTCTGTGTCTTGCCGGTAAAGGAACGCTGGACCTGCTTTCCCGTGCCGGGGTCCCGGCCCGTTGTAATCCGGGCCTCCCAATAGGTATACTCTTTCCCGTCCCGCATGACGGTCTTTTTGCGGATGGTCCCGCCTCCCTTAGCTCCCTTTTTGCCATAAAAAACACCTGTCCTTTCAAAAATGGTTGCAATGAACCAAGGACAGGTGTTATAATAGCCTTTGCAGTTCGGGCTATTATCGGGCCTGTCCCGGTATGGTTCACGCACCGTCCAGAGGTTGCCGCCTCTGGGCGGTTTCTTTATGTCCAAATCCGACAGCGCTGTCGGATTTGCGGTTACTTCCCAAATTCGTCAGCGCTGACGAATTTCCCGGTATTCATCCAAATCCGCAAGCGCTTGCGGATTTGGTCCCGCCCGACCGGCTTTAAAATTCGATGCGGGGGCAAATTTGAAAAACGACCGCGCGGGCGGATTTGAACTCGGAAAGCGCTTTCCGATTTGCCTACCGCTCCGGGGCCTCCCCCTTCAGGTACTCGGCAAGCTCCGCAATCCAGCGGGGGCGGCGCTCCCCTTCCAGAATCAATTCCCCGTTCCGGTAGGCCGCCACTTCGACAAAGCCGTTGTCGTTGTCATAGAAGGCGGCTTCGTCGCAGAAGGGCAGGACAGCCCGCAGGGCCTCCCAGCGGCCCGCAAAGCGCCGCTCTACGTCCGCCTCGTCGATATCGTGTCCGCCGCGGGCAACCCGGTTGGCGATGCGCCGCTTGCTCTCCTCCGCCGTATCGAGGCCGACGTAGTAGAGCCGGATGTAATAGCCTGCCTCCTTGGCCCGCTTGGCGGCGGCCTTCGGGCGGTGGCCGGAGAGGGTGGTTTCCTGGGTGAAGCTCACGCCGTCCCGGATGCAGTCCTCCATAATGCGGATTGCCCGCTTGCCGCCCTCCAGAGCCTTCCCGCCCATTTGGGCGGTGATCTTGTCCACGTCGACAATGACCCCCAGGTCCGTTGTCCGGCTCTTGAGTACGCCGGTGAAGCTGCTTTTTCCGACGCCGTTGACGCCGCCGACTATCGTGTAAATCTTCATGCTTCCTCCTGAGCGTTTGGCGTCGCTCAAATACGAACGCGCTTTCGTATTTCAAACAATCCGGCCAAATCCCGCGCCGGTGCGGGGTTTGGTTTCGTTTGCGGTCCCTACAAATCCGCAACCGGTTGCGGATTTGCCCGCAGTGCCGCCCCAGCCCCCGGCCATGTGTCCAAGTTGGACACAACCGGAAAACCCGGCTTGCGCTTTTTATCGAAGTGTGGTATGTCCCCTTGGCGCTGCTATTGACGGTGGACGGTTGGCCCCTCGACAGGGGGCAGCTTCTTGCCCCCTGATCTTCGGAAAGGGGGGCTGCCCTATGATCACATATTCAGAGCTGTTCCAGTTCTGCCTTGTCATCATCGGACTTTGCGGCCTGTTCATTCAGGTATACAAAAAGAAGTAACCGCCCCAGGCTCCAACCAAGGCGGTTACTTCTTTGTAACGAAACTTTGGGGGCCTAACCGTCTGCCGACAGCGCCCCACCTCCTGGGGGACCCCAATCCCTCGGGAGGCTTTCCTATGTTCAGTATAACCGCCCTGTATGGTTTTGTCAAGCCGTTCCCCTCTGGGGGGAGCGGCTTTTATTTGCGCCGGGACCTTTCAGACCTTGCCGCTGAAACTGGGATAAGTTTTCAAAAACATGATATCTCAATAAATCGCATATGTCAATAGTTTGAGATAAAAATTATATTCCATCGAGGCCTTCTTCATCCCAGCCATAAATCCGTGACGTATCTTCTGGCAGTTCTTCTGCTGACGGATGTTGCGGATGACCAAACCAAGCTAAAGTGTAAATAATCGTGGAGTATCCGGAACCGTCCTCCCGAAATTCCCTATCATCCCCAATGTGTACAAGTCTCCATCCTTTGCGAAGATACAGATTCACTTTATCAATAATTTCTTCGGTAATTATTTTGGTTGCTAACTGCAAATCGTGGACAACGGGGTGTATTTCATCAGGTTTTTCCGCCTCTCCCATTAGATAGCTTGGGCTGACACCAAATAAATCAGAAAACTTAAGAACTAATCTACTTGGAATGTTCCGTTGATCATTTTCGTACTGACTGATAGTGTTTTGCTTAACGCCAACATATGAAGCCAATTCAGATTGTGACCATCCCTGCTTTTTTCTCAATTCTGCTATCTTGTTCATGCCTTTCACCTCTTTACTAGGATATCACATAAAGCGATTGAAAGAAACAGCTAAAAGGAATATCTTAAAATATCTTAACGGGAGATACATCTTGAGATATTATGCGATACAGGGGTGAAATCATGCTTTCGGAAAAAATCAAAAAATACCGTTTAGACAATGGGTTGACGCAAGAAGAACTGGCAAAAGCGTTACATTCGTCCCAAAATACTATCTCCAATTATGAAAACGGGATTCGTACTCCAACCGTGAAGAAGCTAATTGCCATTGCAACGTTATTTGGATGCAGTGTATCTGATTTAATTGGGGAATTCTCCTATTCTCCGGCCCCGTCACCCCCGGGGGCGGAGCGGCCCAGCGCGTAGGAAAGAGGATAGCATGGAGCAAGAAATCATTTTGTCTCTGCCCTACGCAAAGAAAGGAGGAGGCAAACGAATGGACATGGACAGCGAGACGATTCTGAAGGACGTGGAAAATCGCGATAAGCGAAAAATCGTTCTAAAGAATATCGCCTTTGCGCTGCTGGAACAGTGCAAAGGCGAAAACCTGACGATAAAAGAGCTTGAATCGGTTTTAGAAACCGTCAGGTACTATTCTGCGGAAACTACTCTCCGCGACGGATTAAGGCTTCAATGAACTCGTCGGAACGATTGCGGAAAAAACCATAAGCGGCGCAGTAGTCCTCCAGCATCTTTTGAAGCTGAATTTGCGGCCTCTCGGTATCAACAACCTGCTGGGAAACCGCAAACGCCGTGGCTAAATCCTGGGCCATTTTCTCATGATCCATAAACCCACCTCCTTTCTCCGCCCACATTCTACCACGGGGTAGGGGGAGGGACAAGAGGAAAGGAGGGCCAGCGCCGCACCCTGACCGGGCGCGTAAAAAATGTGTCCAAGTTGGACACCAGGGAAGGAGGAAAACGACATGAAACAAAGTGTAATTAACGGTATCGGCTGGGCCGCAAAAGGCTATGAAAGCCATGAGTTGCAGTCATTTTTGGAAAAGCCCCGGCCCAGCGGCCCAGCAGAACCGGACAAGCTGGAGGAACTGCTGAAATCCATCGGCGTTGACACCGAAACGGAAAATCAAATCATGGAGGAGGTCCTGGACAGAGGCACGGACAGCGAAACGCGGGGCTTTCGGAACGGCTTCCGGCTGGCGGTGCGGATGATGACGGAGTGTCTGGCGGACCCGGAGGAAGGGGAACACACATGAATCAGGATTATTACATAGGCTCACGCTGTCCTCCGGCGCAGTTCGCCGGGCGGCAGAACTGGCCCCCGGAGACCTTGCCGCCCGGCCTTCCGTGGTGGTTTTACGGCCCTCCGGCAGCCCCGGCGCAGCGGCTTCCCCCGCCCCAGGCTCCGGCTTCTGTCATACCAGGCGGCGTGCCGAAGCTGGCGTACAGCGTGGAGGAGGCCGCCGAGGCCCTGGGCGTGTCCCGGTCGTTGGTCTATCGGCTGATTCATCAAAGCGGCTTCCCGTCGGTGAAGCTCCGGGGACGGCGGCTGATCTCCGCCGAACTGCTGGCGGAGTGGGTGCGGCTCCAGGCGGGAGGCGGGGCCTTGTGAACGCGGAAAAACATCCTCCCGGCGTTATGCTGTATTTCGCCGAAACACGGCCCTTGCTGGCCCTGATGAACAACGAGGAGCGGGGGCAGCTTTTCGCGGCGATTCTGGACTATGCCGAATATGACGTTGAGCCGGTTCTAGGGGACCGGCTGGCGGCAGCGTGGCCATTTATCAAGGGCAAAATCGACCGGGAAATGGAGAAAAAGCAATGACAAAAGCGGAAATTATCAGCGCGGAGGCCAGCGGCGGCGGAATGTTCCTTGTCATTCCGTCTGTGGTCATGCTGGACGAATCACTGTCCCTTTCCGCGAAAATGCTTTACGGAATTATCACCTGGAAGAGCAACGAAAATTCCTGTTGCTGGTGCACAAACCGGACCTTTGGGGACGTGCTTGGAATTTCACAAAAAAGAGTGTCCGCTTTGATTGCCGGACTGAAAGAAGGGGGGCATATCGACGTTGAAATTATCCGGGATGACGAGACCGGACAGATCATCCGGCGCAATATTTATCCCGTGGTAAAGAGCGCGCGAAAAATTTCACCCCCTATCCATGAAAATGAGGATACCCCCTCCCTGAAAAAAGGGATACCTCCCCCTGAAAATGGGGAGGAGAAATATAAAAATAAATATAAATGTAAAAAACACCCTATAGCCCCTCAAGGGGCGCAATTGCCGGATTGTCTTTTTGAGGGTTTTTGGAAAGCGTATCCCCGGAAGGAAAACCGGGCGGCGGCCTTGCGGGCCTGGAAGAAGCTGGCCCCGGATTTGGAGTTTTGCCATATCATGGCGGACGCTTTGCGCTGGCAGCGGGAGACGGATCAATGGACCCGGGACGGCGGGCAGTTCATCCCTTCCCCGGCCTCATGGCTCCGTGGACGGCGCTGGGAGGACGAACCGGGCCCGAGGGAGTGGGGGACAAGATATCTGGAGGAGGAAGGATTTGACGGCATTTGACAAAGAAAAGACCGCTTTCACTGTCGGAAGCAGCGAAAGCGGCATGCGGGAACAGGTTTTCACGGGCCTTGTTTCCGCATCCAGTATACCGGAAGCGGCGGGGCCTGTCAAGAACCGGCTTGGAGCGAGGGACCGGGAAGACGCGCATCTGCGGCGGCTGGCGGCGATTCTGACGGAAAAGCAGAAATGGGATATCATACGGCTTGCGCTGGTAATCGAGGAAATGAAAGACCCAACCGCCCGCCCCCGCCTCTTGGCATACCTGAAGCGGAACGGGCTTCTGGAGCGGTTCCTAGAGGCGGAGCGCGGCGGAAAGAGGGCGGAGGTATGAGTCCGTCAGTTCTTGCCCCAGAGACTGCCGCCAAGAGTCAGACGGCCGAGCCCGACGGCTGGACAGGACAGGAGCGGCAGGATGTTGTACGCCTCGCGTTTATGATCCAGTGGGGCGGAGGATTGGGGGATGAAATATCCGGTTTGCTTCCGCCTCTGGTTGCGTGGTGTAACAGGGCTTATGCCTGGGGAAAAAACGATGCAGGGAGGTCGACGTCATGAAAATCGCCATTGCCTACAGCTCCAGCAAGGAACGGGAGGTCCGCCTAATCCGGGCGTTTCCGGGCGGCTTATTACCAAGCAATTGTGTTCCAGAGGCCGGAGACCCGATGCTGGAGCTTAAAACGGAATTGCTCCCAACTTGGACGCATGGAGGAACGGAGGCGAAAAAGCCCTTATTCATGGTCAAAACCATGACCATAAAAATAATGAACGCAGAAAGGATGAAAAATTATGAAAACAGAGAAGAGCCCGCAGGTACAGGCGGTCCCGGAAATCCCTTCTTATGAGGCGGCGGTGGCCCGGTTCCAACAGGCTTGTGAAGCCGTCAAGGAAAAGAAACGTGCGGTTTACGACGCTTTTCGGAAAGCGGAAAAACTTTTTAAGGACGGCAGCTACGAACGGGTGAGACTGGAAGTTGGAGATCCCTTTTCCGTTGCTATGGTCGATGATGCCGTTATGACTACCGGGGACCCCATTGACGCGAAGAAATACGTTTCCTACGCAAGGTCCGTTGTGCGGTCCGTGTTTCTGGACGACACATTTTCCGCCGAGGTCGTTCGAGTTATCCAAGCGGTATCGACGGATGCCAGATCGAAAGAATCCGCGCTGATCAACGATGTCCTGGCGGCGGAGAAAGATTTGGCGGAGAGCATGCTGAAGCTTCAAAAGAAAGTTTCCCAAGCAAAAGCCGCTTTGGCGGAGCACCGGGAGACAATCAAGCATGATATTATTGATCCGGCTATGGAAGCGGACCGTGCCTTCGTAGCGGATATGCCTTGCATTTTTGCCGAATCAGCGGTCAACCGGAATCCTGCTATCAGGATGGGGCCGGATGTCGCCGTATCCGCTCAACTCCAGAGCTTACTTAATCAGATGAACCTTGAGCGGTCCCGTGGTTGTTGAGACTTTATGCGGCGCCGCCGGTTCGGGTGGCCCTGGCGTGAAGCGCAATCCCAGGCGCTCCCCGATTGTGTCCAAGTTGGACACATGGTCGCAGAGGTCGAAGGCGGCTGATTGCCGCCAGCTCCGTAGTCGAGGCGGCAGTTCTCCGCTTGCCGCCCTGGAAAAGAATTTTGTGTCCAGTTTGGGCACATGGAAAAAGGAGACTATCATGGATAATATAAAAAAAGAAAATGTCCAATATTTTTTAGATATGGACCTTGCGGAGCTGTCGGAGGGCACGCCGCTTTCGGAGGGGAACGGCGTGACGGAGTTCCAGATGGAGGCGGAAGTCGTGGCGGCGGCTCTCAAAAAAGCCGGGGTTCCCGCCGGCCGGGTTCCGTCTGGCCGGGCCCGCTCCCTGTTCCTTATGAGAGCGTTTTATTTCCTCGGTGTGTTCCGGGGCGGGGAAGCCGCCCGCGCCGCTATCCTGGATGAGGAAAGAGAGGGCGGAAAATTCAGCCTATCCGATAGCTGTACGGAGCTCTTCGCGGAAGATTTGAAAGCGATGGACTGCGAGGAGTTGGCCAGTATTTGCAAGACCTTATCCCTTTAAGCGGACAAGAGGAATAACAAAGTGCCGGTGCCGCCGTATTTGTGCCAACCGTATTGGAGTTGACGCAGCCGTCGGCATTGTGAGCCAGAGCCAGCGCCTATAAAGGCCAGCGCCTGAGCCTGCAAGAACGTTAAAACGTTCCTGTAGGCTCATTTTATTTTTGGTGGTGATTTTATGGCAAAACGGAAAAAGATAATCACGGCGGGGCGGCTTGTCAAAACCGTAATCTACACCGTTCCGCAGCCACGGGACAACGAGCACGCACGGGCGGCAAAAAGCAAAATCACAAGCGCCGCCAAACGCGCCCACAATTACAGGACCGCCCAGGGACGGCTTGAAATGCTGCTTGCCGCCAATTTCGGCCCAGATGATTTGTTTTGTACCCTGACCTATCGGGACGAACATCTCCCGCGCACCCTGACACTTGCGAAAAACCGTGTCAGAGAGTTCTTAAAGATGCTCCGCTGCCAGAGAAAGCGGGAGGGAGGTGCGCTAAAGTACGTCTACGTTACAGAGGGGAAGCATGGTGATAAGCGGTACCACCATCATCTCGTTATCAACGCATCCGGGGCCGCTGATCTCGAAACCATATGCAGCCTTTGGAAGTATGGGGATATCGTGGGCGTGGAGCGGATAGCCGATCGTCTTCATATGGACGTTGCCAGATACATCACCAAGGAGGCCGCCGAGGACAAGCCTGTCGGAGCACAAATGTGGACCCGCAGCCGAAACCTTGAGAAGCCGACGGTTGAAAGCACATTTATTCACGATGATGAAACCATCCAGCCGCCGCCCGGTTCTTTTGTCCTGGAAAAGGAGGAGAAACAAAATGAATTTGGCAGCTTCATTTATCTGAAATACTGGCTGCCAGTGGAGCGGGATCCATTCCACCCGCGCCCGGCTTACCGGCGGAAGCGATCCCCAATGGAATGAGGCCCTTAAAATTTGAACTTGAAACCGTTGATAACTTTAGGAGAGGGTATAGAGAAGATAAGCGAAACGCATTGCAAATGGAACGCAAACAGGATAGCATAAACAAAAGCCCAAATTACGCGCAAATTTTCTCGTGCTTTGCCCTCCCCCGGTCCAAAAAAACGAAAAAGCAAACCTGCGGCCTAATCGGCTGGGTCCAGGACATTCCGGAAATTTCGGCCCCCGCGCGCCGCCGCAACGCGCTTGCGCGGCTTGAACTATGCCCAAACGGCCCCCGGTGGAGCTTTCGGCCCACCGTGCCCGCCCTGGCGGCTTCCTGGAGGCTCTGGGCACTGGCGGCGGGTCCCCGGCCCCCGGTCGGAGCTTGCGGCGCACGGTGCCCTCCCTGGCGGCTTCCTGGAAGGCCTGGGCGCTGGCGGTGGTCCCCAGCCCTAGCCAGAGCTTACGGCTACCGTGCCCGCCCTGGCGGCTTCCTGAAGGTCCCGGAGACTGGCGACGGTCTCCCGGCCCTCGGTCAGAGCTTGCGGCGCATGGTGCCCGGTCTGGCCTTTTCAAGATGGGCCCCGACAAATGGCCGCATTTCAAAAAATGTGATGAGGTGAACGTATGAGTTACGATATTGGTGTACGGCTGGGAGTGGACGGTGAACAGGCGTTCCGCTCCAGCATCAATGCGATTAACGCAAATATCAAGGCTATGGGGACAGAACTGAAAGCGGTGACGGCCCAGTTTGCCAGAAACGCCGCCAGCGAGGACGCCCTTGCGGCTAAAAACCAGGTGTTGGCCAAGTCCATCGCCGCCACCAAGGACAAAATCGGCGTGCTGGACAAGCAGCTGGAGCGGCAAACGGAAAAGCTGAAATCTTTGGGCGATGCGCTTGAGGAGGCGGCCAGCGCTCACGGAAAGGACTCGCAAGAGGCCCTGGCGGCCCAGAACGCCTATAACAAACAGGCTGCCGCCGTGGCAAAGCTCCAGGAGCATTTGAACGGGGCCAAGGCCGATCTGGCGGAGATGGAAAACGCCGTCAAGGATAATCAGGATGCTCTTAACGGACTGGGTCGAGAGGTGGAGAAGACTGGCGGCGCAATGGAAGAAATGCCGGGTATTTCACAGAGACTTGGAGATGGGCTGAAAGCTGGCATAGCAGCGGCGGCAAAGGCCACAGCTGCGGCGGTTGCCGCTCTTGGCGCGGCCACGGTCGCCCTTACAAAAAGCTCTATTGGCGTTTACAGCGATTATGAGCAGTTAGGGCTTGTTTGAAAAATAAATATTGCACAAATCGATGGTAAGTGCGAAAATAGAGGAATGAAGAGATATGAATTGACAAAAGGACAATGGGAACGAGTGAAAGCAGTGCTTCCGCCCCCAAAGACAGGGAAACGAGGCCGGCCTCGGAAAGATGACCGAAAAATGCTCAATGGAATGCTATGGATTGCCCGCAGCGGAGCGCAGTGGCGGGAACTGCCGGAGGTGTATGGCCCCTGGCAGTCCGTTTATGCCCGATTTGCCAAATGGCGGGATGATGGTACATTGGAAGCGATATTTCACGCCTTGTCCGAAGATGCGGATATGGAAAATCTGAGTTTGGACTCTACTTGCGTTAAGGTTCACGAAAGCGCCAATGGAGGGG
>Ga0224748_10081_pt2 | contig 14543 bp, 24 predicted proteins | sample LIM_F_Water_Neg_FD_182074 | JGI IMG/M metagenome (GOLD analysis project Ga0224748, IMG submission 182074) | Enriched cells from gastrointestinal tract of the lab mouse from Pacific Northwest National Laboratory (PNNL), Richland, Washington... | ecosystem: Host-associated > Mammals > Digestive...
CGCTGATGTAGTAAGTTAAATGCAGAAAAGGTTTTTCAACCTTTTTCTGCATTATTTTTTTACCCAAACGGGGGCAGAAACGGGTGAAAGGGGTGATTTAGGTGAGGACTTTGACGCTGGACGACCGCAGGAAAATTGAAATGATGTGGGGAGAGAACGCTTCCCCGGTCAAGATTGCCGCAGAACTGGGTATCAGCCAATGCACCGTTTACACGGAATTGAAGCGGGGGCGGTGCGTCAGAGCGGGCGGCGACGTGGAATTGGATAAGAACTTCCGGCCTGTGTACAGCGCCGAGCGGGGCCAGACCGTGTACCAGATGAACTTGCGAAACCGTGGACGCCGCCCGAAGAGAGGCGTTGAACAGAAGGGAGCGGACGGAGTATGACCAACTTTGAGAAAATAACGGAGACGCCGGAGGCGCTGGGCGAATTTCTGGCCTCTCTCCCTGTTGCGGATGGGCCGTGGGATGTGGAGTTTCGCAAGGCGTTCTGCGCCAAATGCGAGCGGGAGAACTGCGACGGGAAGCGCTGCCCGCACAAGGCGGAGCGGAACAATCCGCTGTGGTGGCTGAAACTGGGCGAGAAGCAGGGCGAGGTGCCGGGCCTGTCCATCAGGGTCAAGGCGGCGTTCCCTATCCTGTGGGACCGGGAGTATTACACCGTGGCCAGGAAGCAGAAGGAGACGCGCGCCCCCTGCGTCTGCTGTGACAACACGGGGAAAGTGACCATTAAGGGCGTCAAGATTGTAAAATTGAGCCTCCCTTGTCTGCGTCTTCCCAGACATAGCCCCATGCTGAGTGGTTATTTCCATTTTGGAAACAACCACTTTTTCGTTTAGCTCACCTTCCTCAAAAATATTTTTAAGATGCTTGCTGATGGCAGGAACCTTCACCCCAAATAATTCCGCCATTGCACTTTGCGTCAGCCAGATGGTTTCATCTTTAATTACCGCATTGACAGATACATCCTCGTCTGCCGCCCGGTACATCAAGAATTCAAATTCCTGGTTCATATACTTACCTCAGTTCTTTCTCAACGGTTCTTCCGTCTTTGATGAAAATGTACCTGCGCAGATTGTGAACACGCGTGTTCGTAATCAACCCACCTCGATTTCCGCGATGATCTTGTCAATTTCATCCCGCAACACCTGTTCCCGCGCTACGATTTCCCGTATCTCCGCATTGAGCTTTACAATGTTGATGACCTCTCTGGTGTCCTCGGCCTCTACATAGGTGGAAACAGACAGATTATAATTGTTTCCGGCGATCTCGTCATAAGGAACACAGCGGGCAAAATAATCCACATCTGCGCGGGAAACGAACTCCGCAACGATTTTCGCGATGTTCTCCTCTGTCAGCCTGTTGTTGTTTGTGACCTTCACGCACTCGCCGGAAGCATCAATGAACAGATTGCGGTTATCGGATTTGCTGCGCTTCAAAACCATGATGCAGGTAGCAATGGAAGTTCCAAAGAACAGGTTGCTGGGAAGCTGGATAATGCAGTCGATAAAGTTGTTGTCAATCAGGTATTGGCGGATTTTCTTCTCGGCCCCGCCACGGTACATAATGCCGGGAAAACAGACGATTGCCGCTGTTCCGCTGGTGGCAAGCCACGCCAGAGAGTGCATGATAAAGGCAAGGTCAGCCTTGGATTTCGGAGCCAGCACTCCAGCAGGAGAGAAGCGAGGGTCATTGATCAGAACCGGGTTATCATCGCCCTCCCATTTGATAGAATACGGAGGATTGGAAACGATCACCTCAAACGGTTCGTCATCCCAATGCTGCGGAGACACCAGCGTATCTTCGTGGGCAATATCAAACTTGTCAAAGTCAATATCATGCAGGAACATGTTGATACGGCAAAGGTTATATATCATCGAACAGTCCAGCGAAATTATCCTCGCTATCGGGTGAACTCCCGCCGGGCAACCCATTTCCGTATCTGGGCCACGGGAATCCTGAAAGAATACATGACAAAGGGTTTTGCACTGGATGATGAGCGGCTGAAGCAGGGTAAGACGGCCTTTGGCAAGGACTATTTCCGTGAATTGCTGGAGCGCGTCCGCTCCATCCGGGCCAGTGAACGCCGCATTTGGCAACAGGTCACTGATATTTTTGCGGAGTGTAGTATTGACTATGACAGCGATGCGGAAATCACTCATACATTTTACGCTATGGTGCAAAATAAATTCCACTATGCCATTACAGGCCAGACTGCCGCAGAAATCGTCTACACTCATGCCGACCGCCACAAGGAAAACATGGGACTGACCACCTGGAAACACGCACCAGACGGACGGATTTTGAAATCCGATGTTTCGATTGCAAAAAATTATCTGAATGAAAAGCAGATTCGCCAGTTGGAGCGGGCGGTGACGGGCTATTTTGATTACATCGAAGACATGATTGAACGAGAAAATACCTTCACTATGGAGGAATTTGCCGCAAGCATCAACGAGTTTCTTGCTTTCCGGCGGTATGACATTCTCCCTGATAAGGGCCGAATTTCTGGCCAGAAAGCAAAGGCTAAGGCAGAGGAGGAATATGCCGCTTTCAACAGGACGCAAAAGATCACATCGGACTTTGACCGGGAAGTAAAACGGATGCTGGAAAAGGGCGGTGATACAGAATGAGCAGATTGGAAGAATTGATTGCGGAACTTTGCCCGAACGGGGTGGAATATAAAAATCTGGGAGAAATTGCAACAATATCAAGAGGCGGAAATCTTCAAAAGAAAGATTTCCGCTCAGATGGAGTTCCCTGTATTCACTATGGACAAATCTATACCAGATACGGCCTGTTTGCTGGTAAAACTTTTACTTTTATCAGTGAGGATTGCGCCAAAAAGCAAAAACTGGCTTATCCCAATGATATTGTTATGGCTGTTACAAGTGAAAATATCGAAGACATATGCAAATGTGTAGCTTGGTTAGGCGATGAGGCGGTTGCGGTCAGCGGACACACGGCAATCATTCATCATAATCAGAATGCAAAGTATCTGGTCTACTACTTTCACACTCAAATGTTTGCCACGCAAAAAAGGAAACTTGTTCACGGAACAAAGGTAATGGAAGTTACACCAGACACGCTAAAAGCGGTAACTATCCCTGTACCTCCTTTGGAGGTGCAGAGTGAAATTGTCAAGATTCTTGACAATTTCACGGAGCTTACAGCGGAGCTTACAGCGGAGCTTACAGCGGAGCTTACAGCGAGAAAGAAACAGTATGAATACTATCGGGATAAGTTGCTGACCTTTGGTGTCTACGGGGGGATTTGTGATTGCCAGTGGCGGACACTCGGAGAAGTGTGTTCTCTCAAGGCAGGAAAAGCAATTCCTGCACATGAGATTTTTTCGGAAAAAACTTCCGTATATTCTGTGCCTTGTTATGGCGGTAATGGATTGCGCGGTTATGTCAAACTGGAAAATCAACAGGGCGAGAAATCTCTCATAGGCCGTCAGGGGGCGTTATGCGGAAATGTTTGTTACGCAACAGGTGATTACTATACCACAGAACACGCTGTCGTTGTAACAGATAAGGGGCATTTTAACAGTCGCTTTCTTTATCATGTGTTGGTGCATGAAAACTTAAATCAATATAAGACCGCCGGTGCACAGCCAGGACTTTCGGTTGCAAAATTGGAAACGATATTAGTTCCAGTGCCGGACTTGGCTATTCAAAATAGAATTGCCCATGTCCTGGACAACTTTGATGCCATCTGCTCTGACCTTAAAATCGGTCTGCCTGCGGAAATTGAAGCCCGTCAAAAACAGTACGAATTTTATCGCGATGCCCTCTTGACATTCGCCGCAACGGGCGAGATAATCGCTGACAGACAGATAATCATAGCACCCTAATTCGGCTTTGTCAATATGTTTTTGGGTATGTTTTGCTGCCGCTGATGTAGTAAGTTAAATGCAGAAAAGGTTTTTCAACCTTTTTCTGCATTATTTTTTTACCCAAACGGGGGCAGAAACGGGTGAAAGGGGTGATTTAGGTGAGGACTTTGACGCTGGACGACCGCAGGAAAATTGAAATGATGTGGGGAGAGAACGCTTCCCCGGTCAAGATTGCCGCAGAACTGGGTATCAGCCAATGCACCGTTTACACGGAATTGAAGCGGGGGCGGTGCGTCAGAGCGGGCGGCGACGTGGAATTGGATAAGAACTTCCGGCCTGTGTACAGCGCCGAGCGGGGCCAGACCGTGTACCAGATGAACTTGCGAAACCGTGGACGCCGCCCGAAGAGAGGCGTTGAACAGAAGGGAGCGGACGGAGTATGACCAACTTTGAGAAAATAACGGAGACGCCGGAGGCGCTGGGCGAATTTCTGGCCTCTCTCCCTGTTGCGGATGGGCCGTGGGATGTGGAGTTTCGCAAGGCGTTCTGCGCCAAATGCGAGCGGGAGAACTGCGACGGGAAGCGCTGCCCGCACAAGGCGGAGCGGAACAATCCGCTGTGGTGGCTGAAACTGGGCGAGAAGCAGGGCGAGGTGCCGGGCCTGTCCATCAGGGTCAAGGCGGCGTTCCCTATCCTGTGGGACCGGGAGTATTACACCGTGGCCAGGAAGCAGAAGGAGACGCGCGCCCCCTGCGTCTGCTGTGACAACACGGGGAAAGTGACCATTAAGGGCGTCGAGTACGCTTGTCCCAGGTGCAAGGGAGACTGGCGCGAGAAAGAGGTTGTCGGCACAACGACGGTCTACTCCGTCGCAAAGTGGGTGCTGGAAAGTATCAGTGTAAACCAGTACGGCTTATCGCTTACATTCAAGCAGACAAACAGCACGGAGCGGTGGGGCGGCAGTTTGCAGATGCGGCAATCGGACTTCCACGACATGGTATACAGGGACTACGGGAAAACCATAAAGGTCTACGACGACTACAAGGCCGCAATGGCGGAAGTGAAGCGCCTGAACGCGGCGGAGCGGGAGAAGCAGGCGTGAAGTGTAAGAAGTGCCGTCACTTCTACACGGTGATGGTTACGAAGGAGGGGTACAACCCGTTCCCGTGCTGTCACTTGTGGGAGGACGAGGGGAAACGCCCGGAACCGCTTACCCAGGCGTGCTTTGAGCCACGGGAGAAGAGGCGGAAAAATGCTTGAAGTTGTACCTATGACACTGAAAGAGGCAAACGCCTTTGTGGAGCAGAACCACCGCCACCATGGACCTGTTGTGGGCCACAAGTTTTCTATTGGCCTATCTGACGGGGATAAAATCGTGGGCGTCGCTATTGTTGGGCGACCTGTCGCCCGCCACCTGGACGATGGGTGGACGTTGGAGGTAAACCGGCTTTGCACGGACGGGACCCGCAACGCCTGTTCCATGCTGTACGCCGCCGCGTGGAGAGCGGCCCGCGCTATGGGCTATAAGCGGATAGTGACCTACATATTAGAAAGCGAGAACGGAGCGAGCCTGCGGGCCTCCGGCTGGAAATGCGTGGGACAAGCTGGGGGTCTGCGCTGGACTGGGAAACGCCGACCGGAAGTGGACCTTTACCCTGCGCAAATGAAAATCAGATTTGAAAAGGAGGGGTGACAATGGCGAGGAAAAAGACCTATCCAGGCGGCTTCCGGCTGACGCTGGCGACGGCGCGGGCGCTGGTCGTCCAGGAGTTCGGAACGGCAAAGGGCCTGGAGCCGGACCGGGGGACGTGCCTGGAAGGGTTCTTCACTATGCGGATGGGGAACATGGGCATATCCATCAGCCCGGACCTGGGGATGAGCGGGTGCATCGTGGTACGGGTGGGGCTGTGTACGGCAAGCCATACCTGCATCGGCTACTTCAACCGGGAGACGCTGGAGCCGGACTTTGACGTGATGGACAAGTACGAGCGACGGGAGAAGCGCGAGGCGCTGGAGGCGTGGGTGGGAGACATCGGACCGGACGCCTGCCACAAGCTCGTTGACGAAACGTGGGAAAAGGGGCGGTGAACGTGGACGCGACCTGCAAGCCGGAAAAGAAAATCGTCTGTTTTAGCGGCGGACATTCCTCTGCGCTGGCAGCGATTGAAACGGCACGAAAGTATGGCACCGAGGGAATGATTCTCCTGAACCACGATATTTCCCCGCACGTTGAGCATGAGGACATCAAGCGGTTTAAGCAGGAAGTGGCGGAGCACATCGGCCTGCCGGTCACATACGCCAATATGCCGGGATGGGAAACTACGCCGCCGCTGGCCGTGGCTGTGGCAAACAAGGCGTTCAAGGCTTTTACCCGCCCGGCGTTCTGCACCAGCAGGCTTAAAACAGAGCCGTTTTATAAATGGCTGGAGGAAAACGGAGCGCCCGGCGACTGGGTAATTTATGGATTTGACGCAGAGGAAACCAGCAGAATGAACCGCCGGAGCGACATTATGAGTGCCATGGGGTATAAAGCGGTGTTCCCGCTGGCGGACTGGCAGCGGACGATTTGGGCGACCGAGGAAGTGGGAATAGCGCGGCCCAGCACCTACGGGACCTATAAGCACGCAAACTGCATCGGGTGTCTGAAAGCCGGGAAACAGCACTGGTATTGCGTGTACTGCCTGCGCCCGGATATTTGGGAAGAGGCGAAAGCGGCGGAGGAAACAATCGGATACAGCATTATCAAGGGCGTTTACCTGAAAGAGCTTGAACCGAAGTTCCGGGAAATGCGCGACGTTCTCCGCATTGTGCCGACGGATAAGACCAACAGCGCCCGATTCTGGAAAGAAGTACGGGAGGCAATGCCGGAAGAGCAGTTGGAAATACCGTGTGACTGTAGTTTTTGACGAGGGAGGCGGACATGAACACCATCTATAAACCGAAGGGCGCGGCGGCGGAGTACGGCGACTACGCCGTGAACATCTACACCGGATGCCCCCACCGCTGCTACTACTGTTTCGCGCCCCAGGTCCTCCACCGGGACCGGGAAGCGTTTCACTCCTGCGTGGAGCCGCGCAAGGGAATTGTGGCGGAACTGCGGCGGAAGTTGGAGCGGGAGAAAATCACCGGGAAGCTGGTCCACCTGTGCTTCACCTGTGACCCGTATCCCACCGGCTGCGACACGACGGCCACGCGGGAGGTCATTCAGACGTTGAAGGAGTTCGGCAACCACGTCCAGATTTTGACCAAGGGGGACGGAAGCCGGGACTTTGACCTGCTGGACGGCGAGGATTGGTACGGTGTGACTATCTCCTGCGACGCGCCTATGGCAGACGAGGCGGAGCCGGGAGCAGTCAAACCGGCGGACCGCCTGTATAGCCTGGAGAAAGTGAAGTGCAGGGGGATTAACACATGGGTATCGTTCGAGCCGGTCCTTGACCCGGAAGCCGTACTGGCGTGTATTTATGGATGCGCGTACTTCATCGACAAAGTAAAAGTCGGGAAGCTGAACTACCACCCGTCGGACATCGACTGGGGACAGTTTGGCCGCAACGCCGAAATGATGTGCCGGGAGCTGGGTCTGGACTACTACATCAAGGACAGCCTGCGGGCGGAAATGGACAAGCCGTGAGCGGCGGAGCGGACTTCACCCGGACCTGCGAGGGGTGCGAGTACATACGGACAGAGCCGTGGCCGGTCAAGGGAAGCTACAGCGAAAAGACTATTGCTTTTCGGTGCTTTGCGCCGGGGAAACACAAGGGCTATCACATGGGGACTACCTACCTCCTGCCCTACGTCCCTGCGTGGTGTCCGAAGATGCAGAGAAAGGAGAGGGGCGATGGGGCCGGAAAACAAGTTTAACCCGAACGATTTTACGTTGTTCCTGGGCGACACGCCGATTGCGCGGGGAGAAATCCAACTGGCGGAAATTACGGTGCCAGCGGACACGCCGAAACCGGAGACTATACTGCCGCTCCAACAGATGGAATTTACTGTGTATTTCAAAGTACAGAAGCGACGGAGCTGTAAGAGCCGGAAGCGGTTTATTAAGCTGATGATGTCCGAGGGGATAAGCCGGAACTATGCGGAACAACTGGCGGACTTTGTGCGGGGGTGGATGCCATACGGGAAAGCGTGGCGGAAATACCTCTGGCAAAAGCTATGAAACAGAAGGTGAAATCGTGAGCGTATGCAAAGACTGTGGCCGGGAAATCGACTGGTTGCAGACGGCGGAAGGGCGGTATATCCCGGTGGACCCGGCCCCGGAATTTGTCATTGAGGGCGACGGGGCCGAGCATTTCTACACCGAGGAAGAGGGTGTGCTTACCGGACGGCTGGCGACGCCGGAGGAAGTGCAGACCAGGGAGGCCAAAATCAACACGCCGCTGGGGTTTGTGCCGCATTGGCGGACCTGCTCTTGCAGGGGCGATTATCGACGGAAGGGAGAGTAAAACCGTGGAAAAGGTAAAGTACATCAAAGTGGGACAAGCCCCGAAGCGTCGGCGGGTGAGCCTGCGGACGTGGCTTGCGCGGCTGAACGTCTGGACCGTGGCGTGGTATGCGTTCCTGACGCTGGCCGGGGTGCTGCTGCATAAGCTGGGCGCGGCCTATGCTCTGCGGGAGCGGGGGTATTACGCCGTCGGCGGCGAGGCGCTGGCCTTGCTTCTGCCCGTGTTCTACTACTGCGCGGCGGTAACTGTCCGGGACATCATCAAGGACTGGAGGGAGAGACGTTGAGCGGGATTCAACTTAGTCCAGCGGAAGAAATCATCGTGGACAATTTCGCGGGCGGCGGCGGTGCGTCAACCGGGATGGAGCTGGCGACGGGACGCATTGTGAAAATCGCCATCAACCACGACCCGGACGCTATTTTAATGCACAAGACCAACCACCCGCACACCCGGCACCTGCAAGCCTCCGTATGGGACGTGGACCCGGTGAAGGAGTGCGGCGGCTGTCCGGTGGGGCTGGCGTGGTTCTCCCCGGACTGCAAGCACTTCTCCAAGGCAAAGGGCGCGGCCCTGGTGGACCGGAATATCCGGGGGCTGGCGTGGATTGTTCTGCGCTGGGCTGGGACCGTCCGCCCCCGCGTGATTATCCTGGAAAACGTGGAGGAATTTCAGACTTGGGGGCCGGTACGGCGGGGAAAGCCGGTCAAGAAAAAGGCGGGCCAGACCTTCCGGCGGTTCATATCCCAACTGGAGGGGCTGGGCTATACCGTGGAATACCGGGAGCTGGTGGCGGCGGACTACGGCACGCCCACGACCCGGAAACGCTTTGTGCTGGTGGCAAGATGCGACGGGAGGCCCGTCGTATGGCCGGAGCGGACCCACGACAAGGACGGGGCCGACGGCCTGCCGAAATGGAGAGCGGCGGCGGAGGTTATCGACTGGACCCAGCCGTGCTATTCCATCTTTGCCACAAAGGAGGAAATCAAGAGCCGGTATGGCGTCAGTGCGGTCAGGCCGCTGGCGGAAAACACCATGCGCCGTGTGATTCGCGGGGTTGACAAGTTCGTGATAAAGGCCAAGACACCGTACATCGTGCCGTGGACCGCGACAAACACAACAAATTCGGTCGGCGGGCCGGTAACGGACCCGGTACATACTGTCACCACGGCGGGAAATCAGCTCCTTCTTTCCCCTGCGCTGATTCAATACCACACGGAGCAGAGCGAGAACGTGCGGGGGCAGAGCGTGGCGGAGACGCTGCGGACCGTGGACGCCTCCAACCGCTACGGATTGATTGCGGCAAACCTGGTGGAGTATTACGGGAACGGGAATCCGCTGAACGTGGCGGAGCCGATGCGGACCGTGACCTCCCACGACCGGGAAGCTCTGACGCTGACGCACATATGCGAGTTCAAGGGGCAGGACATCGGCCAGGACCAGCGGAAGCCCCTGCGGACCATCACGGCCAGCGCCGGGGAGTTTGCGGAAATCCGTACAGAGGTGCGGACCTACGAGCCGGGCGCGGATATGGGACACTGGCCGGAGGTGCGGGCGCTGCTGAATCGCTTCTGCGGCTACGACCTGAAAGAGAACGAAGTGCTGACGCTGGACGTGGGCGGGACTGCCTATTTCGTTGCGGACATCGGCCTGCGGATGCTGACGCCGAGGGAGCTTTACAACGCTATGGGCTTTCCGCCTGACTACATCATCGACCGGGACTACACAGGCCGGGCCTACGGGAAGAGTAAGCAGGTGGCGCGCTGCGGGAACGCGGTATGTCCGCCTATGGCAGAGGCCGTCGTGCGGGCCAACCTCCCGGAGTGGTGCGGGAAGAAGCTGCGGACGATGGAAGAGCTGGAAAGAGCGGTGTCGGCGTGACAAGTGTTGTATTTTTGTGGGAAGAGCCGGATGGGAAACGGTGCTGGGAGGCCGTGAAAGAAGAGCAGTATACCGGGTTCCTGGTGCAGCTTTTGAACAGAGGCGTACACCCGGCAACGGTCATGGTAGCTTACGCCCCGATACTCTTCCGTTGGGTGTGGAAAAAATTCCACAAGGGGCTTTCTGACGTGTATTTTCAAAAAATCAATGAGGAAATATACGGGACCGAGCCAGCGCCGGAGAACGCACACAAGCCCGTCGATGTTCCGGTAGAGCAGAAGCCGGAAACAAAATTCGGATGGATTGCGCCAGATGGGCGATTCTTTGGGTGCGGATACGGAGGCCATACCAGCGAGGCCAGGCGGATTGTCGGAGAGATTCGGGACATACGCGACCCGGAGCGCCACCTTGAAAATCTTGGGTGGGCAAAGGTATTCAAAGGTCTGGAGGCAAGAGAGCGATACAGCGTCGGCATGGGAGAAGGGAAAAAGCTGACGGATGCCCAGTTGGTAGAGCTTCAAAGGATGGGCCTTGACAATGCGCACGGGGTATCGCTGTTGCTATGAAGAAGAAAAGGAGCAAGCCGCCCGCCAATGCCACGGCCTGGTGCGCCCTGCATGAACGGCTGATGAACGATGTTTACATACGGCGGCGGGGGTGCGTGATGCGGCGGTGCAAGCACCTACACTGGCTGAACGGCGAGGGCCGGAAACACGATGGATACCCAGTAAACGGGTCCAAATAAACGAGAAGTGAGGAAAAGAAAATGGTAGACATCAAGGGATTGGACAAGGCGCGGGTCCTGAAAGCTCTGTACGACCACAGCCACGTCCAGGGGAGCGGATTCTTGCAGGCCGTCCCCGATGGGGTAGTCACGGTGGAGCATTGCGCCGGGCTGCTGGCGAAGTACAGCTATTTCGACTACCTGCACGGGCGGGTGCTGAAAGTGGACCTGTCCGGGGACGAGTTCGACGAGCGCCTGTATGACCGGGATTGCGGCAAGGGCGCGGCGCAGAGGGCCGTCGATTCCATCCGGGACGAGACGGAGGGCGGCGAGGCCACCACCGGGAACACGGAGGGCGAGAAGAAGGAGCCGTCTTTGGAAGAGCAGGCGGAAATGACGAAGGAGGCCGTTCACAAAATCATGGAAATTTTGAATGAGCTTCCGCCCACCTGCCACATTGTCGCCAGCATGACGCTGAAAATGGTGCTGTCAGGGCCGGTATCCAGTATGACCGAGATGCTGATGATGGGCGGGCCGTTTTCGCCGCCGGAGCTGTTCCGGCCTGTCGAAAAGCCGATGGGCTGGCCGACTGGGATGGGGCCGCGTGGCCGGTTCGGATAAAAGAAAACGCCCTGCGCAAGCCTCCTACAGCTTGCGCAGGGCGGACGCCCCGGAGGGCGACCAATCAAGTACGCTATATATTGTACCACACTACGGGGACAGATACAAGAGGGAAACAACGCGCGGCGGCGCGTTTCGGGCTTGTATGGGATAGTAACTTAACGACCACGGGGGAGGTGCTGCCGGTATGCGGACGGTGTACCGGGAAAAGAAGTATACCTGCGGGGAATACCTGGACGTGTATATCTATCCGGTCTTTGAGGCGGGAAAGCTGGGCGGAGGGAAGCGGGCGAAAAAGAAGCCCTCCACAGAGGCCCAAAAGAAGCTCAACCAGAGGCACCGGGAAGAAAAGCTGGTCCGTCTCCTTCACGCAAACTTCACACCGGAGGACCTGGAAATCCATCTGACCTACAAGGGGGAGCAGCCGGGGAGCGACGAGGAAGCCGCCCGTAACCTGCGCAACTACATCCGGCGGATACAACGCCTGCGGAAAAAGATGGGACTGCCGCCCTTGAAATACATAGCTGTCACCGAGCGGGGAAAGCGGGGCGGACGGTATCACCACCACATCACCGTCAACGGCGGGATTGACCGGGACACCCTGGAAAGTATGTGGGAATACGGTTACGCCAATTCCCACCGCCTGCAATTCACCGAGGACGGGCTTGCCGGGCTGGGGAACTACATCGTAAAGTCTCCCGTTGGGGGGAAAGCGTGGACGGCCTCTAAAAACCTGGTGGACCCGGAGCCGAGGACGCGGGACGGGCGCATATCAGGGAACAAGGCACGGGAACTGGCTAAAAGCCTGGAGAGCGGAGAGAAATTCGCTAAGTTTGAGAGCCTTTATCCCGGATATCTTATGTCGGCGGCGGAGGCTTTTCACAACGACGTGAACGGCGGGTGCTACCTGGTGGCACGGTTCTACAGGAAGGACAGAAAATTTATTCGTCCGAAACAAAAACCGAAGCGGAAGCGGAAGAAGCGGGAAGGGAGGAAAACAGAATGAGCATGGTAGAGTTGCCAGGCGGCGGGTATGCCACGGATAGCGAGGAACTGAACGCGCTGGCGGCGGAGGCCAGGAGGCGGGGCGTCAGCTACGGGCACCTTGTAGCCGAGACGACCGAGTGGGAGCGGGCCGAGATTATCCGGGACTACTGCGCGGAGAAGCGGCGGAAAGGGCGGAAAAAATGAAGATACCAACGCTCATAAACAAATGCGAGGGGTGTAGGTTTCATTACCTCTATGCAGACCTTGACGGAATTAAGAGCGGGTGCAAAAAGCCGGAATGGGTAAACATGGATTGCTTTGGTGCGCTGGAAAGAAGGGAGAAAGAGAATGAGCATTGACGTGAAGGATCTGCCGCCCGCCTATCAGGCACAGGCTTTGCGGAAATGGGCGGAGCAGGAACGGAAGAAAAAGCGCCAGCCTCTCCACTGCCCTGCCGATGCCGGGCCGGGGAAGCCCACAAAGTATCACAACAAGCCCACCGAGCGGGTGACGGCCAGCGGGGCGGTCCTGCATTTCGACAGCCAGAAGGAGGCCCGCCGGTATGACGAGCTGGCCACGCTGGAGCGGGCCGGGAAAATCCGGGACTTGCGGATGCAGGTGGACTTCACCTTGCAGGAAGCCTACACCGACGGCGAGGGGCGGCGGGTGCGGGCCATCCGGTACAGGGCGGATTTTACCTATGTGCGGGTAAAGGAGACAATCGGTGAATATACGTTCCGGGACCAGCTTGTGGTGGAGGACGTGAAAAGCCGCGCCACGCGCACGAAAGAGTACATCATGAAGCGCAAGCTGATGAAAGAGCGGTTCAACATCGACATACAGGAGGTATGATGCTGTGTACTACCTGTGGTATATCGTGAAAAGCGCATTTATTGATTTTTGGAGGTATGAAATCATGGAATTTTGGCGGTTTATCTTTTCGAGCTTTTGGGTGTGGCTGGGGTTCGTTATCCTGGTGTCCATGGTCGGCGGCGGGATTATCGAGCTGGTGAAAGCCTGCAAGCGCAACAGGAAAGTGTCGGGATACCGTGTCGGCCAACGGTGGAAGCTGGACGTGGAAAACGCCTCGGCGGACGACGTGCAGCACGCCTTTATCGCTGTGACCTGCGCGCCGGACGGCGAGACGGAGCCGGAAGGAGAGGAAAATCGGTGAAGCTGAAAAAAGTGGGCGCAATCTGCAATGCGGGCGGGTGCTACTACCTGATGGACGAGCGGGACGCCGCTGGGGAAGTCGTGGGCCAATGGCTGGGCGACGGGCGGTCTGCCTATCCCTTGGTGGGCCTGCCGGTCATGGACCTGGAAAACATCTGCGCTATGTTCGACATTACCGAGAAGAAGCGTGAGAAGTTGATTATGCGAGAAATGGACGCGCCGGACACGATGAACTGGGAGGACACGGCACCGCTGGAGCGCCAGCTTGACGACCCGAAGCTGTGTGTGCGCTATAACGGGATGGACCTCTTGCCGCTGGAAACGTCGGCGGGCGTCACGTTCATTCAGGAGAAATACCTTTTGCCTCTGGACGGCCTGGAGTATATGCGGCTTTACGAGCGCCGGGGGAGGAACGGGGACCTGTTTTACATCGTGGCAAAAATCGGGATGATAATTCAGGCGGTCATTATGCCAATGGATTTGCCGGATAAGGATTTTATGGTCCTGCTGGACGACCTGATGCGCCAGTGCCGCGACGCTATGCGGAAAAAGGCCCTCATTCCGAAACGGGAAAGCGTGGCGGAGTGGGAGCCGGGGCCGCTGTTCCGGGAGGGCGCGGACGCCGGGGAAGCCGTGGAGGAAGGAGCGGGAGAATGAGGGAAGTTGAGGGATTTCCAGAGAAAAAATATTCCATCATCTACGCAGACTCGCCGTGGTCATACCCAAAGACCGGAGGGAAAAGGTCAAGCCGGGGAATGGCGAAGCAGCACTATCAAACCATGCCAATCCAGGATATATGTGGACTGCCAGTGAGGGAAATATCTGCGGAAAACTGCGCGCTGTTTTTATGGGCGACATTTCCGCAGATTAAA
>Ga0224748_10309_pt1 | contig 14496 bp, 9 predicted proteins | sample LIM_F_Water_Neg_FD_182074 | JGI IMG/M metagenome (GOLD analysis project Ga0224748, IMG submission 182074) | Enriched cells from gastrointestinal tract of the lab mouse from Pacific Northwest National Laboratory (PNNL), Richland, Washington... | ecosystem: Host-associated > Mammals > Digestive...
GACCTTGTTCGATCTGAGGATATAAGTGGTAAGTACAAAGGAACTGTGCGGGAGGAGATCGAGCCGGACGGTGTCAGCGTGATCAAAAAAATATATGTGAAACAGGGTATGAAGGTGCGGGCAGGTGACCGCATTATGCAGTATTACATTCCGGGAAGCGAGAACGCGCTGCGGAAGGCGCAGAACGAGATTGAAAAGCTGAACCTTCAGATCCGGCATGCGAGAAAACTGATGGAGATGGAGTCGGCCAAACAGAAAAAGCTGGGCGGAGGACAGAAAGAGATCAACAGTGTCAGAAACCAGTATGAGCAGCAGATCAAATCGTACGAGTCCAGCCTGAAGCTTCTGAAAATCGATGAAAAGATTGCCAAAGAGGAAATCGAGGAAGAAGAGGTGACGGCGACAGTAGACGGCGTGGTGACTTTTGTGGACGAACAGGCGGAAGGCACGTTTGGAAAAAGTGAGGAGGCGGTCGTAAAGATCGAGGGAGAATCAAAGAACCGATTTGAGGCAAACAGTGAATATGCGTCGAAGTGTAAAGATGGTGAGGTCGTAACGATAGAAGTCAACGCACAGGAGTATAAAGCGACGATCCGCAAAGAAAAGGACTCCTCGGATGTTGTTTATTTTTATCCGACAGTGAAGTTAAATCTGGAGGACGGGATCGTCTGCACATATAAGGTGGCGTTAAAGGAAAAGAAAAACGTCCTCTATCTCCCGTCCGCGATCGTATATGCGATGGGAGACAAACATGTCGTCTATTATGAGGATGAAAACGGCCTGAAAGCGACGAAAGAAGTAACCGTGGGTGAGGTGATCAATAACTTTACCGAAATTACCGGAGGGGTAGAGGAAAATGAGCAGGTGATCGCGAATTAGGACGGGAGTATGGTATGTAAAATATGGAGGAATGAGTGATGCGAAAGAAGTTTTTGGGGGTATGTTCGATATTGGCAGCATTGCCGGTCATCGGTGCTGTTTCACTTACCGGCTGTGGGAAGCAGGTAGTACAGGAAATTCCGGAACTAATTGAGGCTGTCGGCGTCGATATGGACACAGCGGAGGTGATCCGGATGGATCTGAAAGGGATCGTATCCCATCCGGCACAGATCGTGCCTCGGATCGAGGAGATTGCATTTTTATCTTCGGGAAGTATAGATGAACTGAAAGTATCCATCGGGGATCATGTAAAGAAAGGCCAGCTTTTGGCCACTCTATCCGGAACATCAGGAAAGGCGAAGGCATTACAGGAGGAAATGAATAACCTGAAGGCGGCGAATGATGATATCAATAAACAGAGCCAGTATGATCTGGATATGCTCCGGGAAAATAAGAAGTCGTTAAAAAAGCAGCTTAGAGGGGCGAAAAATTCCCGTATGAAAAAAGGGTTAAAGCAGCAGATCACAGAGGTGGAAGAAAATATAAAAATAGGTGAAGAGCGGCTGAGACAGCAGAAGGAACTGCAGCAGATGGAGATGCGGCAAAAGGAAGTGGAGTTGACGGAGGAAAAAGCGTCTGCGAAGAACAGCAAACTATATTCTCCCATTGATGGAGAGGTTGTGGGGACATCGGGAGGAAGCGGCTATATGGTCCAGGGCGGGAACACGGCGGTTCAGGTGGGAAATATGAAGGCACCGAGGATCCGGTCGGGTTATATTTCGGGGACTAAACTGGCGAAAGCGAGCCGTTATGTGGCGCTTGTTGAGGGAAAAGAATACGCGGTCGAAGTCGAGGAGCAGGAGCTTGACCGGGAAGCCATAGAGCGGAGCGAATACCCGAGCCATACATGGTTTGATTTCGTAGATAAAAATGTCTCTGTTTCGGTCGGCGGATCGGCGACGATCAATCTTTATACAGATGCAGTAGAAGGCGCGCTCGTTGTGCCTTATAATGCGGTATTTGGAAGTGGCGAGGAAAAATATGTGTATTTGGTGGAAGGAGATGCGAAAACGAAAACAGCAGTAAAGACGGGAACGACAACCGATGCTTATGTGCAGATCACAAATGGAGTAAAGGAGGGAGATGTGGTTTATGTGGAAGGTTAAGATGCGGCAACTGGTGGGCGTGCCTTTGCTCCTCATACCGGCTTTGCTTCTGAGTGCCTGCGGCAGGGGGATGGCAGGACAGTCTGAGTTGCTGTTATATGAGGGAAATGAAGAGGGGGACACTGCGGTATCTTCGTCAGCAGTGTCGGGCAGTGCGATCGGTTCGGATGATGTGAAGTTTGACACGACAGTCGTTCGGAAGACGGCTTACAAAGAGGAAATAAACTGTACGGCGGAACTTGAATATTTGGATACGGAAACGCTGATCATTGATGATGAGGACGCCGTGCTGGATTCGGTCAAGGTAAAAAAATACCAGAAAGTAAAGAAGGGCGATGTACTTGCGGTCTATCATGTAGAAACATCAAAGACGAAGCTGGAAAAACAAAAACTGTTGATCGATCAGGCCCGCGCGGATTATGAAGTCGGTCTGAGTGACCTGAACCAGCAGTTATCGCAGGCGCAAAAAGCGCTCAGCACATTGACATCAAAGGCGGAAAAGAAGATCAAGCAGCTAGAGGTCAAAAAAATGCAGAAGCAGATCTCGGCATATAAAAAAGGCGAAAAAGAAATAACCGACCAGGAGAAGGATTACGCGGAACTTTTGAGAAAGCAGAAAAAAACGCCGTTGAGGGCAAAGAGGGACGGGGTCATCACAGAAACCGAAGGGAAAGGTTATGTGGGGGAAAATGTTGACGCGTCTACCGAAATCATTCAGATGCACGGCAATGACGGCAAATGGATCCTCACGGTAGGAGGTTCAGAAACAGCAGATCTTCGCTATAATATGGAGGTATCAGTGCGGCTCGGAAAAAGCGCGAAAGAATATGATCACGAAATCAAAGGAAAGGTGATCTCGTCCGGAGATATTACGGAGCAGCAGTCCCAGAATGAAGCGGGCGATAGCGTTGTTTATATCGACGTCAGTGAAAAGGATAAAAAGAAATACGATTTTGAGAACAGCAATATTTATATTTACGCCGTTTCTTTTCTGGTAAAAGACGCTCTGGTCGTAGATGCGGAGGCAGTCCAGCAGGAATCGGTAGATATAAGAAATCGTTTATTCGTATACGTTGTGGAAAATGGGAAACTGCATAAGCGATTTATCGTGAGCAATTATAAGAATGATAAGGAAGTTTTAGTGGAGCAGGGCGTCTTTGAAGGACAGACGCTTGCGATCTTAGACTAAAGAGGGAGGTGTGTTCAGGCAAATGATACGTTTTATCAAACAGAAGCTGATACATAAAAAATGGATGGTCGTGTGTCTGCTGATCGGAAATATCCTTCTTGCGGCGATCGCAAGCAGCAACCCGATGTATCAGGACGCGGCATTGGAAAAGACATTAAAATCAAAGTTTTCCCAATATATAGAGGAAACGAACACTTCTCCAGGGATTTTGACCTTTCGGGCATCTATGAACGAGGGAAAGGGGCAGGAGAAGGAGTATAAACGTATGCTGGATATTGCTTCCCAGGCAGCGGAACAACTAGGGGTAAAGCAGAATTTCCTCATAAATACGTCTGGTATTGCCAAGGTCAGGGGTACCTTCTTACAAAGCAGGGGAAATAAGACAGCGACAAAGTCGCTTCGCATCGCAGCGATGACAGATCTTGCCGAACATGTGAACATATTGACGGGTGAGGATTATGGCAGCAGTAAGCTGGATGATGGGACGATCCCTGTTATCCTGAGCCAGCGTGCCATGTCGAAGCTCGATGTCGTACTCCATGATGAGATTGAATTTGCAAAATTGAAAAATAGCGATGGCTCAAATATGAAGATAAAGATCGTGGGAGTATTTGACGCCAAAGATTATGAAGATCCGTTTTGGGTGAAAAGTCCGAACGAGTATTATGTTGAAGTATTTATGAATCCGGACTTGTTCCAAAATACATTTATCAATCTGGATGGCCAGAAGTTTAATGTTTCAACAGATATCAACCTTGTTTTTGATTATGAAAGCGTGCGCCCGTCACAAGTCGACGGGATCGTAGACCGTACGGAAAATCTTCGGCAAACTGCGAATACCGGCCGCTTTTCGGCCATCGACGAGCCCGATTTCCTAGCGGTATTGCGGGATTACCAGACGGCGGCAAAGAAGGTGACAATGACGCTCCTTATTCTTCAGATTCCGGTGCTTTCGCTGCTTCTTGCCTTTATTTTCATGATATCGAGGCAGATGCTCGATCTGGAGCAGAATGAGATCGCTTTATTAAAGAGCCGTGGGAGCAGTAAGGGACAGATCTTGCTGATCTATTTCCTTCAGTCGTTGATCCTGTCGTCAGCGAGCAGTGTCGTTGGCGTGCCAATTGGATATTTTATGACAAAAGCGCTCGGTTCGACAAATGGTTTCCTTGAATTTATCCAGAGAAAAGCTCTGCATGTCAGAATGGGCGGCGGCGTCTTTGTGTACACGCTGGGGGCGATTATCATATCGGTTGCGTTCATGGTGCTGCCGGTGATTCGGGATGCGAATGTCTCGATTGTAAATGTCAAGCAAAAGAGAAACCGAAATGCGAAAAACATATTCAGCAGGGTATATCTGGATGTGATCATGCTTATCGTTTCGCTCTATGGCCTGTATTCCTTTACGGCGAGACGCGAGCAGCTGATGAAGAGTATGCTGGAAGGCGATTCTATCGATCCGTTCCTGTTTATCTGTTCGTCCCTGTTCATTATCAGTGCGAGCCTTGTCGGACTGCGGCTGCAGCCTCTCATGATAAAACTGGTCTATTATATCGGCCGAAAACATTGGAAACCAGCATTTTTCGCATCGTTCCTGCAGATCATACGAACACGCAAGAAACAGGGATTCATGATGGTCTTTCTGATGTTTACGGTGTCGTTAGGTATCTTCAATGCGACGGTGGCGCGGACGATCCTGTCGAATTCGGAGAAGGGGATCCGGTATACTACGGGAGCAGATCTCGTGCTGCAGCAGCCGTGGGAGGATAATTCGCTGTTGTTGTCGTATTATCCAGATCTCGAACTTACGTATACAGAACCGGATTTTGGAGTTTATGAGAGTATGGAAGGTGTGGCAGCGGCTGCGAAGGTTTATAAGAATAGCGAGATCGTTACATCGTATACAAAAAACGATGGGAACGGTAATGTTAAAACAACACTGATGGCGATCGATACGAAAAGTTTCGGGAAAACAGTTTCCGATTTTCAGGCGGATCTGCTCCCGGTACATATTAATCGTTATCTGAATGCGATGGCGAAACGGTCGGACGCTGTTCTTCTGAGCAGTAATTATCATACGCAGTATGGCATGCGTGTCGGTGATTCATTTACGTATAAGAATGAAGAGGGGGTAGAGGCAAAAGGCGTCGTATTTGGATTTATGGATTATTTCCCAGGGTATGTGGCGCAGACGCACTCCTTGAACGAGGAGGAGACGCTTGTTACGACCGACAATTATCTGATCGTGGCAAATCTCGCCCAAGTGCAGCAGAATTTTAATTTGCGGCCATATCAGGTTTGGCTGAAAACAGATGGTTCTTCCCGATTTATTTATGACTATGCGAAAGAGCATAATATTACTTATACGACATTTGAAGACGTGTCGGCAAAACTTGTAGAGGTTCGGAACGATGCGTTGTTTCAGGGGACAAATGGAATCCTGACGATGAGTTTTATCGTCATACTGATCTTGTGTTGTACGGGATTTTTGATCTACTGGATCCTGTCCATCCGCCAACGAGAGCTTTTGTTTGGCGTGTTCCGGGCAATGGGTATGACACGTCGAGAAGTGATACAGATGCTTGTCAATGAGCAGATCTTTAGTTCCGGGGTTTCCATAGTGATCGGAACGGTGATCGGGCTTTTGGCTTCTAAGATGTTTGTGCCTCTCGTGCAGATCTTCTACGCGTCTACGGACCAGGCGATCCCGCTTGAAGTGGTGAACAAGCCGCTGGATATGATTCGGTTGTTCAGCATTATCGGCATTGTGATCGTGGTATGTATGGTTGTTTTAGGCAAGCTGATTTCGAAGATCAATATTTCACAGGCACTTAAACTTGGTGAAGATTAGGGGGAAGATCATGGAAGATATTTTAGTTACGGAAGGGGTAAAACAGAGTTTTCCGCTGAATGGCGGCGGTGGGGAATTTGTGGCGCTCCACGACATCAATATCCATATTCCGGCGGGAAATCTGACGATTCTGCGGGGGCGTTCCGGGTCGGGTAAGACGACCCTGATGAACATACTGAGCGCGCTCGATTATCCGAAGGCAGGGAGCGTCGTGTTTGAGGGACAAAACCTCGAGAAAATGAACGAGGTAAAACGGGAGGAGTTCCGTAAGACAAATGTCGGGTTCGTCTTTCAGTCAGTGGCTCTCATACCGATGATGACCGCGTATGAAAATGTGGAATTTCTGCTCCGGCTGGCTAAATATGAGGGGAGCAAGAAGAAGAGGGCGGAAGAATGTCTGAAACTCGTGGGACTGGGCCAGCGTATGCACCATATGCCGCAGGAGCTTTCTGGTGGCGAGCAGCAGCGTGTGGCGATCGCACGGGCCATTGCCCATAAACCAAAGATCATTTTTGCGGACGAACCGACGGCAGAACTGGATACAGCGACCGGACTCCAGGTGATGAAGATTTTTAAGGAACTCATCAGCAAGGAGGGAGTTACGATCGTGATGACGACCCATGACATGGGATTGCTGGATATAGCGGACTGCATATATCACTTGGAGGACGGTGAGATTGTCGATGAAGAATAAAGTGTTGGGGAATCATAAGTTAGTACAGAAGATCGGGGAGTTCCGGCACGCGGGCAGACAGGCTTCGGGGAGTGTCAGCTCGATCGAGGAACTGGATGTACCACAGGACGTCATGATCGAGTGTGACGGACTTGTCAAAATATATAAAACGAAAGATATCGAGGTGTTAGCGCTCCAGGGACTTGATCTAACCGTGAAACGAGGCGAACTTATGGCGATCATCGGAAACAGCGGGAGCGGAAAATCTACATTCCTCAATATGATCGGAGGACTTGACCGGCCGTCTGCGGGGAAACTGTATGTAGATGGTAAAAACCTGTTCCAGATGACGGAGGATGAGCTCGTAGAATATAAACGGAGCACAGTGGGGTTTGTATGGCAGAATAATGCGAGGAACCTTCTGCCGTATCTGACGGCATGGGAAAACGTCATGACACCGATGCTGTTTCGAAAAGATTCGATGTCTGAACATGCGAAACAGAAAAGGGCGGTTGAACTTTTGGAACTAGTTGGTTTGTCGAAACGGAAAGACAATAAGCTGAGCCAGCTTTCGGGCGGTGAGCAGCAGCGTGTGGCGATCGCCATTGCGCTGGCGAATAACCCGAAGCTTCTTTTAGCCGACGAGCCGACGGGGGCGGTTGACCGCCGGACGGCAGATGATATACTCGATATGTTTCGCAAACTGAATGAGGAACTCGGGATCACGATCGTGATCGTGACACATGATAAGGATCTGGCATCAAAGGTAAACCGCGTGATATCAATCCGTGACGGAAAAACGAGCAGCGAGCGCGTGATGAGGAGCGAGTACAAGAAGCGTCTGGAAGATATAAGCATAGACTGGCAGGAGGAAGAGGTGCAGGAGGAATTTGTAGTTTTGGATCGCGCCGGGCGCATCCAGATCCCAGCCGAGCTGCTTCAGGAAATGGGGATGGAAGGAAATAAGGTGAAATTGGAAATGGTGGATGGGAAAATAGTCATTGAAAAACCTATGGAATAGTGGTACAATTGGTCTATTGTTAGCAATAGTGAGCGATATGGGAGGTCATTATGAGCAGATATGAGTATTTACAGAGGAGATCAAGACGGAGAAATGTGCAAAGGCGTATCTTGGTATGGCGTATCGCGTTGATTGCAGTGATCGTGTTTGTGGTAGGCTTTACCGGTTTTAGGATTTACTCAGAAGTGAAAGAATATCAGTCAGTTTCGGCAGATCAGGATCCTAACGGAGACGTGCAGGACGTGGCATCCGAACCAGCTGTTTCCGCGGAAGCAGTGACTGCGGATGTACTTCCGGAACCGACACAGGAAGTGTCACAGGAACCGACGGCAGCCCCGAGAGAGAAAGCAGTAGCGCTTACGTTTGACGACGGCCCTTCTCGGGAAAACACGGGAAAGATTCTTGATGTGTTGAAAAGCTGCGGCGCCCATGCGACTTTTTTTGTTTTGGGAAGCCGGGCACGCGTGGATGGCGATATCCTTCAGATGGAATTGGAAGCAGGATGTGAGATCGCAAGCCATTCCTGGGATCATCCGCAGCTAAATAAAATATCGTGGTCGAAAGTGAGGGATCAGATCCAAAAGACAGACCGGATCGTAAGCAAACTGGCAAATGGTTATGAGATTCAGTATCTCCGCCCGCCGTACGGAGCCATCAGCGATACCATGAGAAAACGGATGAAAAAGCCGATGATCCTTTGGAGTCTGGATACGCTGGACTGGAAAACGAGAAACGCGAAGAAAATATTTAAAAAGGTCAAAAAAGAAGTGAAAGATGGAGATATTATCTTGATGCACGATATACATGCGGAGACGGCGGAGTCGATTAAAGAGGTCGTGCCGTGGCTGCAGGAGCAGGGATACGATGTTCTGACCGTGAGTGAACTGGCCGCAAGGAATGGAAAAAAACTGGAGGCAGGGAAGGCTTATTGTGATGGGACGAAATAGGTGATATCGAAAAAGCGCTGTGGCAATTATCGGTAAGATGCTCCGCAACTAGGGAAATAAAGAGAGGCTGCGCAAGATCCGCCTCTCAACTGGGGGAGTGCAGGGAGTTTGTACGAGGATGAGGATAGATACGGTTTACGCGCGATCATGTATACGCGGGAATGGAGAGTGAAATGAAAGGGTTTATGGATCAGGATTTTTTGTTGACAACGGAGACGGCGAAGAAATTATTTCATGAATTTGCCGAACCGACGCCGGTGCTTGACTATCACTGTCACTTGGAACCGAGGGAGATCGCAGAGGACAGGCGGTTTCAAAACATGACAAAACTGTGGCTCGGCGGCGATCATTACAAATGGCGTATCATGCGTTCAAATGGTGTCGACGAGAGATATATAACCGGGGACGTGCCAGACGAAGAAAAATTTCATGCGTTTGCCAAAGCGCTTCCACGGGCGATAGGGAATCCGATGTACCACTGGTGCCATTTAGAGCTCCAGCGGTATTTTGGTATTTACGAGCCGTTAAGTGGGAAGAATTGGAAGAAAATATATGATGCCTGCAATGAAAAACTTCAGCTGCCAGAAATGTCAGCGAGAAATCTGATCCGGATGTCTCATGTCACACTAGTCTGCACAACGGATGATCCGGTGGATGACCTGCGTTATCACAAGCAGATGCGGGAGGATGAGACATTTGATGTACAGGTGCTGCCGGCGTGGAGGCCGGATCTGGTCATGTGTCCTGAAAAAGAAGGATTTGCTGCCTATGTGGAAAAGCTGTCAGAGGTGAGCGGAGTTAAGATCACAGATTTTGCGTCCATGAAACGGGCGCTGGTCAAACGACTCGATTATTTCGTGGAAAATGGATGCCGGATCACTGACCACGGACTGGATGATGCCGAATACCGTCCGGTATCGGATGAAGAGATGGAACTTTTGGTGAAACGAAGCCTGGCGGGGGAGGAACTGACACACGAAGAGATCTTGCAGTTTAAGACGATGCTAATGATCTTTTTCGGCCGAGAGTATGCGGCGAGAGATTTAGCGATGCAGCTCCACTATGGCGCGAAAAGGGAAAATAACGAGAGGGTATTCGAGTCTGCTGGAGCCAATGCCGGGATTGACTGTATCAATGAAAAAGGATTTACGGCCGAAGTGGCGGATTTCCTGAATGCGCTGTGCCGCACTGGTGAACTTCCGAAGACGATCCTGTACTCCCTGAATCCGACTGATAATGCCGTGATCGGTACAATCCTCGGCTGTTTCCAGGGGGATGGCATTCGCGGTAAGATCCAGCAGGGTTCGGCCTGGTGGTTTAATGACCACAAGCACGGTATGACTGAACAGATCACATCGCTGGCGAGCTTGGGACTTCTCGGGAACTTTATCGGTATGCTGACAGATTCGAGGAGTTTTGTATCCTATCCTCGACATGAGTATTTCCGCCGTATTTTGTGTGATTTTCTCGGGAATCTTGTGGAGAATGGGGAATATCCCGAGGATTATGACCTGTTAGGTGGTCTTGTAAAAGATATTTCGTATGGAAACGCGGTTACATATTTTGGATTTGATTTGCAGAAATGAGGAAGAGTATGACATTTAATTTGGTAAAAGGAAAGGCAGCCGGTATCTATGTTGATAAGGAGGCAGCTGATCGTAAGGGACTTTTGCATGTGGCGCGCATCTTTATCAAAGATGTGGAACTTGTCGCCGATGCCGCTATGAAACTCGAAGAAGATGTAACCGGGGAGCCGCAGATCCTGATAGGAACGTTTGGCTGTTCGCCGCTCATTGGCCGGCTGGAAGAAGAGGGAGTGCTGGATCTCTCTGACCTGAAAGGAAAAAGGGAGTCGTTCCTGATCCGTCTTGTTTCCTATAGGGGAACGGAAAAACTCGTGATCTGTGGGACGGAGACGATCGCAACGCTGTTTGGCATTTACCATATCTCACGCCATATCGGGGTGTCCCCCTGGGTGTACTGGGCGGATGTTACTCCGGCCAAACAAAAAGAACTTGTTTTGGATGAGAGCATAGAGTTCCTTTCGAAGGAGCCATCGGTGAAGTTCCGTGGATTTTTTATGAACGATGAGTGGCCTTCGCTCGGAAATTTTGTTATGAATACATTTGGCGATTTTAATGAATTTTTTTATGAAAAAGTGTTTGACCTTTTGCTTCGCTTAAAAGGAAATTATTTTTGGCCGGCGATGTGGTCGGCTTCTCTGCCGCTCGACGGTTCAGAAGATCCTCTGGTGATCATCAAGCTGGCAACCGATCTCGGCATCACGATCGGGCAGTCCCACCATGAGCCGCTCATGCGCGCCAGTGAGGAGTGGGATAAGGTGAAAACGGACGAAAACAATGTAGGATACGGGAAAGACTGGAATTACTACACGAACGGCGAAGGATTGTACCGTTATTGGGAAGATGGCGTGGAGAGGGATAGGGAATTTAAGCACATGATCACGATCGGTATGCGCGGGGAACGCGATACGATGATGCTCGGGCCAGACTCTACGATCCAGGAAAATGTGGAGCTTTTGCGTCGTATCATAACCGATCAGAAACAGATCATCCGGGAAAAAGGCTGCGACGACATGCCGAAGATGCTCGCTCTTTATAAAGAGGTAGAAGGTTTTTACTATGGCGGTGACGGTGTGGAAGGTCTTCGCTCCTGGGATGGACTGGATGACGTAATCCTGCTTTTGTCGGATGACAATTTCGGGAATGTGCGTACGCTTCCGACGGAAGAGATCCGTGACCGTGAGGCAGGCTGGGGACTTTATTATCATTTTGATTACCACGGCGCGCCGATTTCTTATGAGTGGGTGAATTCCACTCCCCTTCCGAAAGTGTGGGAACAGGTGTCGATGGCATATGATTACGGTATCCGGGATCTGTGGATCGTCAATGTAGGCGATGTGCGCCCCAATGAGCTGCCATTGTCCTATTTTATGGAGCTTGCGTATGACTTCGAGAAGATGGGAACGGAGCATCCGAACCGGACCGATGAGTTCCTCGCCGGATGGGTGGAGGAACAGTTTGGCTCTTATATTGGAGATGAGTTGGTAAAGCATACCATTGCTGATATTTTGCGCGAATATACGAGGATCCACGGTCTGCGCCGCCCGGAGGCGATGAATCCGGACGTGTACCATGTATCCCATTTTAATGAGACAAAGAAGATGATCACCCGCTGCGAGGCAGTGATCGCGAAAGTAGAAGACGTGAAGAGCCGCGTTCCCAAAGAGTGCGAGGCGACGTTTTACAGTGTCGTCTATTATCCGGCTGTTGCGGGGATGAACCTGCAGCTTATGAGCCTGTATGCTGCCTTAAATCACTGGTACGCGAAAATGGGACTTGCGGCGGCGAACGGATATGCTGAAAAAGTAGAGCAGGCGATCCGTCGTGATGAAGAGTTGACGAAATATTATAACGAAGGAATGGCAGAAGGCAAGTGGAACGGTATGATGATGTCTGCCCACGCATGTTTTGTGACGTGGAACGATGAGGGATGGCATTTTCCGGAAACCGAACGGATCCAGCCGGAAAGCGGAAGTCGGATGCTCGTGCACGCGGAAGGAGCGGATGCGTTTACCGGAGAGGGATCGATCCGTCTGCCAGAGTTTACATCATTGGGAAAAGAAACGTATGGAATCGAGATCGCGAATGCTGGTTCCGAACCGTTTGGATTCGAGATCCAGGCCTCGGATGGAATACTTGTCAGGGAAGTTTCGGGCGTGGTCGGAGATGAGATTATGACAGTGGAAGTGTCGATCGATCCGAGCTGCACGGACAGTTTTTCAGGAACGGTAGCAGTCTTGAAAACCAGTTGTGAACGGGACGGAGCAGGGAGCAGGCCGGGGGAGAACGGTAACCGGGTAGAGGTTTCTGTTTTGTATATCGCAGCGCCAGATGATGTGCCTGTCGGGACATTTTTGGAGCGGGATGGCATCGTGGCAATCGAAGCTGGGCATTTTTCAGATAATATCCCGTATGGGGAGTATGCGTTTACAGAACTTCTTGCTTACGGTAAAACGAATTCGTCGATGAAAATGTATCCCACGACAGCAAACTTTGATGAGATCGGAAACGCGCCATGTCTGACCTATTCGGTCTATGTAAAGGAAGCCGGCGAATACTCGCTCCAGGTGATCACGTCGCCCGGAAATAATCTCGAACACGGAAGGACGATGCGGTATGCGGTGTCTGTGGCAGGCGGTGATGTCGTGACGGGAGATACGATCCTGGCGAAGGATTACCGGATCGGCGGCGGCCCGAACCGTCCGCATACTTGGACGGAGGGTGTTTTGGATAACTGTCATTACGGGATTACAAAACACAGGCTGAATGCAGGTGTGAATGAAATCCGGTTTTATGGTGTAGAGGCGGGACTCGCACTGCAGAGGCTTGTGCTGTACCGGGGGGAGCTTTTGCATTCGTACCTCGGTCCAGTTGAGAATCCGCGGGCATAGGACGGTGCGCGGTATCGCACGCTGGTTCGAGAGTCTGACGGAATTACAGGAGGATTTGTTATGGCTGAAAAATGTATTGAGCTAAAAGGTATTACCAAATCATTTGACGGACAAATCGTTCTTGATAAAATGAATCTAGATATTCATGAGAATGAGTTTGTTACCTTGCTGGGGCCGAGTGGCTGTGGCAAGACAACGACGCTTCGTATTATGGGAGGGTTTGAGACCGCGGATGAGGGGCAGGTGCTTTTGAACGGCGTGGATATTGCCAGAGTGCCTGCGAATAAGCGGCCGATCAATACGGTATTTCAAAAATATGCGCTCTTTTCCCATATGAACATTGAGGAAAATATCGCGTTTGGATTAAAGATCAAAAAGAAATCGAAGCAATATATAAAGGATAAGATCAAATACGCGCTAAAGCTTGTGAATCTTGAGGGGTACGAAAAGCGTTGCCCGGATTCACTCAGTGGCGGGCAGCAGCAGCGGATCGCGATCGCGAGGGCGATCGTGAATGAGCCGAACATCCTGCTGCTTGATGAACCGCTCGGCGCGCTCGACTTAAAACTACGACAGGATATGCAGTATGAGCTGATCCGGCTGAAAGAGGAACTTGGTATCACGTTTGTGTATGTGACACATGATCAGGAGGAGGCTCTTACGATGTCGGATACGATCGTCGTGATGAACCAGGGTTATATCCAGCAGATCGGTTCGCCGGAAGATATTTACAATGAGCCTCAGAATGCGTTTGTTGCTGATTTTATCGGCGAGAGCAATATCATTCCGGCAACGATGGTGCGGGATAAGCTGGTAAATATATTGGGGAAAGAGTTCGTGTGCGTGGATGTCGGGTTTGGGCAGAATCGTCCGGTGGATGTTGTCATACGTCCGGAGGATCTTATTTTGGTACCTCCAGAAAAGGGGCTCATCCGGGGGCGCGTGATCTCCCTTGTCTTTAAGGGAGTGCATTATGAGATGGAAATAGAGGATGAGGGTTATACGTGGCTCGTTCAGAGTACCCGGCTCGCGGAGGTTGGGAAAGAGGTGGGTCTTTGGGTGGATCCGTTTAATATCCAGATCATGAAAAAGCCAGAAAACAAGGCGGAGGAGGTGTTTGCCCGTGAACGGATCTAAGCACGTCCGGCGTCTTTCTTATCCGTATACGGTATGGATGGCGATCTTCGTCGTCGTACCGCTTTTTATCGTTGGTTTTTATGCGTTTACTGACCGGGATGGGAGTTTTACATGGGAACATATACAGAGTATTGCTTCTCCGGCGCATACAAAAGCGCTGCT
>Ga0224748_10311_pt1 | contig 14415 bp, 14 predicted proteins | sample LIM_F_Water_Neg_FD_182074 | JGI IMG/M metagenome (GOLD analysis project Ga0224748, IMG submission 182074) | Enriched cells from gastrointestinal tract of the lab mouse from Pacific Northwest National Laboratory (PNNL), Richland, Washington... | ecosystem: Host-associated > Mammals > Digestive...
GGCCCGGAATACATGGCTGGCCGGAAAAATCAAGTGTGGGCGCTGTGGGTATGCCCTTATGAGCGTGGGCAATCCGGCAGGGACGCAGTATCTTCGGTGCTCCAAGCGGGCGGACAACAAAAGCTGTGAGGGCTGCGGGACGCTTCGGACGGCGGAGTTTGAACAATTCGTCTGTGGAGAAATGGTAAAGAAGCTCTCCGAATTTCAAACTCTGACCGCCAGGGCAACGACTGTCAACCCTAAGCTGACCGTTTTGAATGTGGAACTGGCTCAGGTGGAGGACGAAATTGAAAAACTGCTGAACACCCTGACCGGAGCCAATGCGGTCCTGCTGTCCTATGCCAATGGGAAAATCGAGGAACTGGACGCCCGCCGTCAACGGCTGATAAAGGAAATCGCGACACTGAACGCGGAAACAATCTCCCCGCAGAAAATTGAGTTTCTGTCCGCCCATCTGGAAAACTGGAACACGATTGACTTTGACGACCGACGGCAGGTAACAGACATTATTCTCTCCCAGGTCCAGGCCACCAGCGACCGCGTTTCGTTTGAGTGGAAAATCTGACTCTCTGCGCTTTATGCTATGGCCTGTGTGCCCTTGTTAAGCGTTGCTACACATTACGGTTGTTCTGTGCTATTATAAAAACAATCCAAACCGTTGCGCCACAAGGCTTTTCAAGCGCATCTTTTTTGTCAAGAATAGACAAAGCCACGGAAATCCATTGGATTTCCATGGCTTTGCTTTTGCATTCTGCACTTTTTCGGGCGGTTTAATTTTGCGGCGAGCGGTTGACCCAAGCCTTGACCCATACCAGAGCTCGGAGCGGAAATCACTGGAGAGTACCGGAGAGGGAATTCCCTACCGCGTTTGCAGCCTGCTTCTGCATGGAGGTGGTAACGTGGGCATAGGTATCCAACGTGAATCCTGCGCTGTAGTGGCCCAGCATAGCGGAGAGAGTTTTTACATCTATGCCGTTCTGTAACGCCAGAACTGAAAATGTGTGTCTCAAGTCGTGGAAACGTATTCACTCCAGCCCAGCACGTTTCATCACCCGCTGGAGCATATGCGGTACGCTATCCGGTGACATGGGGCCTCCAAATGGTGAAGGGAAGATGTATTCGTCTTTTGGGTCCATACCCTTGAGTACCTTGATGGCGTTGCCCTTTGTCATTGCCTCTCTGCCTTCCCCAGTGATCCAGGGGCTTTATCGCTCCACAGGTACGAGCGTCCCTTTGCGCACGGCGGCGCACAGGTCGTAGCATTGAGCGCTCTTCGCCAGAGCATAGTATAGAGAGAAAAAGGGGTGATGCCACGTTTAGAGATAAGAGCATCCGCTTTATCGCCATCAACAACGGTATCAACAGGACTTTCTATCATCTACCTATTCTGGCCTTGTTACGGAGTACTTTTTCAAATCAAAGGGTTTTTATTTTTTCCGGCAACCAAACAAACAATTCTCTTCTCTCCTTTCCAATGAATAAAAAGACCTCCAGTTTCTAGCTGGAGGTCCCTTGGTTCAAGTATAAATTACATTTTCGGGAGGATCTGAGCCCATCAGTTCCTGATAGGTAATCTGCATATGCTTTTTCCCGGCAATGAGTGCCTGCTCCGGATTACGGTTCCGAATTCCCTCATAGATCTCTATGTGCCTGTCAACAAACTTAAGCTGTGAGGTCGAGATACTATGGCGGTAGTGATCCACCATATAGGTTTCAAACACGGTGCTGTTCATCGTCTGTCCTACCTGCTGGAACAGAATATTGTTTGTCATTTTATACACCAGCGTGTGAAACCGTACCTCCATGGCAGCCAGCCGGTCAATCAGCAGCCCATGGTTGGAGTTAACTCGCATTTTAGTGGAAACCATCTCAAACTCGGAAATAATTTCCCCCATTTTGTTCAGATCTTCTTCGCTAGCTCTTTCCGCGGCAAGGGCGCAGGCAATTGGCTCCAGCAAAAAACGGTACTCGCAAATATCCTGCAGCATTGTACTTGTGCCGCAACGAGAATCACTGCTGCTTTCCAAAAACGAGTCTGGCACGTCCACAACAAAAGTTCCGACCCCGCGCTCGATTCGCAGAATGTGAGACGATATCAACAGCTTGATTGCCTCTCGGATCGTAGTTCGGCTGACATTCATTTCTTTCGCAAGAATTTGCTCGTTGGGTATCTTGTCCCCCACGCGCCATTCTCCGTCCAAGATCCGCTTCCGGATTTTGTTCGATACCTTTTCAGACAATGTACGCACGTTGTTATGCTCTTCCATACTTTTCCTTCCTTAACTGCAGGAGAATCAATTTCAGATGGTATCGCCATCCAGCATGCAGTTTATCTCCCAATTTATGCTATATTACCATATATTTTATGGTTTCGCAAGTTATCGGCGGAAAGAAAAATACGAACGCATTCCCTGTTGCGGCGCTGTATTCGGTGCGCTAACTTTCCACGTACCGGCAAAAGGCTGCTGCCAGACAATAACCGGCATACGCGCCTTGATCTATAACTCCAGCGGACGTGGCCTGATGTACTGCCGCCTTACCGAATTTGGGTATCATCTGCCGTGTAGACTCCACACCCGCAAGAGCCCCATCCCTGGCAGCAGCTGCTGCGCCGGCGAGAGAAGCATCGGGCGATTTGTGCAGATACTCCTCTGCCCCCACGGCAGCGGCGTCTATGGCATCCAGCACGGTGCAATCACCGGGAGCGCATTTTCCGCGTTTTATGATGCCTTCTGCAAAGCCCCGCCAAAAGGCTGCATATTCCACTGCTCCGATCTCCCCAGCTCCAGAGACCGCCTTGCCTCCGGACATAAGTCCGGAGCCCATCAGGAATCCCATGGTGGAGGGAATAGTGGACGACAGTGTCATTCCCGCCTTGGCAATTGCCAACCCCACATCTGCCTCTGGAAGGTTCTGGAGCAGGGCCGGAAGTGCTTCAAAACCCTTCTTCATAGTCAGGCCCAAGTCTCCGTCTCCCAGCAGGGCATCCATTTTGCCCAACTCCTCTGCCTTTTCTGCCATCATTTCCGCCGCACTGGCAAACAACCCCGGAAGTTCCGCTCTTGTAAGTTTTTCCATACTTCACCTCTGACAATAAAAGGGGGTGCTGACCGGATAATCGATCCATTTCTTCATCTCCGCATCGACGCGGCAAATTGAAATCGATGCGCCAGCCATTTCCATGGAGGTGGCAAATTCCCCTACAAAGCTGCGGTATACACGAATTCCCCAGCTGGCAAGAAGCTCCTCTGCATCACCGAACAAAATGTAAAGTTCCTCAATACTGGTCGCGCCCAACCCGTTTACTAGCAGGCACACCTCATCCCCTTCGGAAAGCGGCATATCTTTCAAAAGCGTTTTCAGAGATTCCTCCACGATGGCCCGGGAGCTCTTCAACGGACCGTTCCAAATGCCGGGCTCACCGTGAATTCCCATGCCCATAGCCATTTCATTTTCCTGAAGCGTAAAGTTTGCATGCCCCACCTCCGGAATGATGCAGGGCGTCAGTGCGAACCCCACGGTACGGGTATGCTCCTTCGCCTTTTGGGCTGCGGCCAGGACCTCGTCTAATCCACCCATCTGGGCGGCCCTTGCCCCCGCGGCCTTATACATAAAGAAAATACCCGCAACTCCGCGCCGCACCTCCGGCTCCCCAGAATTCACGTCGTCGGCACCCACAATGGATTTGGTCTCGATTCCGTCCATCCCGCACATTTCCGCAGCCATATCAAACGTCATGATATCTCCGGTATAGTTTCCGTACAGATACAGTACACCGCTCCCGCTGTCAACGGCTTTGGAAATCTCATAAATCTGTTCCGGGGACGGAGATTGGAATACGCCGCCAACGCCGCAGCCGTCCAGCATCCCCTCACCCACATATCCCAAGAACAGCGGCAGGTGCCCAGTGCCGCCGCCTGTGACAATCGCAACCTTTCCGGCGTGTTTGCGGGCGCTGATATAACATCGCCGGTCTCCGGCTGCATAGGTTACATCGTCTTTATGAGCAGCATAAATGCCCTTGAGCATATCGTCAACATAGTCTTCCGGACGGTTCATTAGTTTTTTCATGGCAGCCTCCCTCTTTATTGTGACGTTTCCCCGGTTTTTTCCATCATTAGCGAGAGAATGGTCTCTTCTGTCTTTTCCATCCCTGGGCTGGCAATTCGCCCAATGTTTCGCATGGTGGTTTCAACGCTGAGCCCGTTGATTCCATGCACCGCCTCTATGGACACGCCGGCTAGACTAAGGTCTACGGATTTCCAGCCAATGTCGATGGCAATGGCCGCCTTCATGACACAGGCCGGATTTCCGCCTGTGCAGATGATACCAGTAATGCCAGAAGCCATGTTTCGTATGACAGCCTCCGCTGCAAGCCTGCTGCCACCCCGCATATAGCAAAGTCCAACCGCAAAACCGGTACCCGCCGCCACCGCGCATCCACAAAAAGCGGACAACTTTCCGGAGTATTCCTTGATGTACTGTGTCACTAGATAACTGAGCGCCGTAGCGCGGAGCAGCGTCTCCCGCTCCAATTTTTTTACAGTATAACAGGCGTATAGGGGAAGCGTCGCGATAATTCCGTGATTGCCGCTTCCGGTAATGCTCATGGCTGGACGGGGGAGCCCTCTGACGCGGGCTTCAATTGCGGCAGCGGTGAGCGCGTGTGCAGTCTTTAAAGGATCCGAAGAATACAGGCCGCCGTTTTCTGCAATCAGCTTTTTGCAGACTGTACATTTTTCGCTGGACTGGCCCTCCTCCGCGAGAGCTAAATTCAGTTTATACGCGTCCGCAATAAACGAAATCTCTTCTAAGGGAACGTTCGACGCGTATTCCCACAGATCGGAAAATCTATAGTTTGTTATGCTGTGCACTTCTGCTTCCTGGTCCCCGCGGGAAACGGGTTCCTGATGAAGCACGCATTCTCCGTTGACAACAATGGACGTGATATTTGTATGTACGCCAGTGATCGTTACTTCAGCTGTGTGGGAATCTGTCGAGACACAGGCCCTGATATACAGGGCAGAGCTGATTTCGTGGAGGTGAACATGCACCCTGCCCTCGTCTAAGAAGACCTGTGCCCTGGCAATATCCTGTTGGTTGACCGCACCCAGCGCTTCCAATCCCTTTGTCCAATCCCCGGCGGCTGCGCCCAGCGCTGCCGCAAAAGGAATGCCCATCTCATCCGTGCCGGGAACTCCGCAGGTGAAGGAATTCTTGTAAATCCCGGAGTTTACAGACAGGTCTATGGATTTGATTTTCCCCTCTGTGAAGGACCGGGCCCGGGAGACCGCCAATGCGATGGCTCCCGGCTCGGTTACGCCAAAAGACGGCGCCATATCGGAGAGAAGCAGTTCGGTAAAAACACGTTTGCTCATTCCGATTCCTCCTCCAGCAACTTGTCCGCAAACGTGCGGAGTTGGTATTCCATGGTCACTGCTCCCGGGTCCAGGTGCCCAACGCCCTTATCCGGGCGGTAGCAAGCCCTGCCTTTACATGCAGGCATATCTGCGGTGGCCCGCATGCCCTTATCCGCGCCGTCCCTCAGGGCGCTTAGCAGCGATGCTCCGTGAAAACCCTGCTCCATTGCCCTATCTACTGCCAGCTTTGCCTCATAGAGCGGGTCCAGCATGGTTTTATTGCCCGGCTTCACCTTGCCGCGCTTCATAATGGCCTCGGCCTGTGCGTTCAAATAAAGCGCGATTCCCGCATCATCAATGAACTCCCGACCGGCAAATGCCTTGGCTAAGGCAAGATAGGCGCTGCCGTACAAAACACCGGCGGAGCCGCCCACCCCGGACATCATTGTCATGCCGCATTCGCGAAACAGTTCCGGCAATTCCATGGAGACAAGGCTCTCCTTTTTGGCCAGGAGCTTTTCAAAGCCCATATTCATGTTGGCCCAGTGGTCACCGTCTCCTGTCTCTGCGTCCAGGCGCGTTACATAATCCCGGTTTTCATAAATGAGGCAATGCGCCTCTTCCAAATATTCAATATATGCGTCAACACCCATCTTTCCCACAGCATTATCCTCCAACTTTCAGCGCCATGGTATGACAAGGCACATCAATCAGTGTTTTCAGCTCTTCGTCCAGGGCCATCAAAGACACGGACGCACCCGCCATTTCCAGGGACGTCATGTACTCCCCAACAAAATACCGGTGTACCCGAATTCCTTTTTTTAGCAGAATCGCGTTTACCTCTCGAGCCAGAATATACAGCTCCATCAGGGGAGTTGCGCCCAGACCATTGACCATGACGGCGACCTCCTGGCCGTCATAGGTCTGGTCCGCAAAGATTTTTTCCAGCAGAGTATGGGCAAGAGCATTAGCGGTCATCACTTCTGTGCGCAGGATACCGGGTTCTCCGTGGATGCCCATGCCAATTTCAATTTCCGTCTCGCCAAGAAAGAATCCGGGTTTCCCAACCGCAGGCAAAGTGCAAGAGGACATGGCCATTCCCATTGTGCGCACATTTTTGATTGCCTTTTGGGCGGTCTCCACCAACTCGGATAAACTGGCGCCCTGCTCGGCCTTTGCACCTACTACCTTATGGACCAGCACCGTCCCGGCAATACCGCGACGACCGGCGGAATAGTCATCATCCTCCGTGGAAACGTCGTCTTTTACAACCGCCATCTCCACAGAAATCCCCTCGCATTCTGCCAAATCACGGGCCATTTCAAAATTCATAACATCCCCGGAATAGTTCATAAGCAGCAACAAGACGCCCTTGCCGCAGTCGCTTTCTTTGATCGCCGTCAGAATACGCTCCGGGGAAGGGGAGGCAAACACGTTTCCAGATACTGCGGCGTCCAGCATCCCCGGCCCGACATAGCCTGCGAAGGACGGCTCATGGCCGCTGCCGCCGCCGGAAACCAGTCCGACTTTATCTGCCTTTTTCCGGCGGCTGATTACCTCAAAACCGGGATGATACACGACATCCGGATTTACGGCCGCGATGCCTTCCAGCATCTCCGAAACAACCTGATTGGGGTCATTGATGATTTTCTTCATACTTACTTGCTGCTGCAGGCGCAGTCTGTTCCTCCCTTCCTCATGCAGATGGTGCATTTCCCGTTGCCGCTTGCAATCGTTCCCTTCAACTCCAGCTCCCAGCCGTATGTATCCATTGCACCCCGGTCAATATCCATGCAGATGTCGCAGAGCTTCGACAGGAACTCCTGATCATCCGTACTCTGGAGCCAGCCGTCTACCATGGGGCAATAGTTTACTTCCCAGACGAACTCATCATCCGTAAGGGCAGCGATTCTCCCGTCGTTGACCTTCACCAGATCTTCTGTTGCGAACTTCTTCGCAAACTCCCGGATGTCGCTGGTCCTGGGGAAATCGTGGTAACCTTTGTAGCGTCCGGCCTCCCGGATGCCTTCGCGGATTTCGTCCCATGTCATGCCCGCGTTCAAAAAGGATGTCACAAGCTGATAAACCCATTTCCCGCGGTTCACAGAGGACAAACGAAGCTGCTGCGCCTCGAAATCGTCGTTATAGTTTTTGGCAGTATTTTCGATCATCGTTCCTATCTCCTTTTTATTCAGATATCTTGCCTTCTGTTTTCCGCTCACTTTACCTTGCGGATACAGATTTGGCAGGTGTCATTGCCCTGGCAGATGGTCTTGCCCAGCTCGAACTCAAAGCAATCGTAAGTGTCGAACAGGCCTCTGTCCACGTCCATGGCGATATCGCAGATTTTTTCGATAAACGCCTGGTCATCGCTGGTTTTGATCCACTGGCCGCACATGGGGCAGTAGTGGAACTCGATGTGAACTTCATCCTCGGTTTCGCTGACGATTTCCATATCAAACAGCTTCCGGTTCACACTGTCGCCCATGAAAGAATCCACCATGGTCTTTAAATCCGTGGTATCCGGGTGGCTCGCCCGGTTCGTGTGGCCCACCTCCCGAATGCCCCTGCGGGCGATTTCCTCGATGTCATAGCCTTTGTCATGGGCGTTTTTCAGCAGATAGTAAAACCATAGTCCACGGTTCTCGTTGGCCGCGTGGAGCTTTTTGATCAGCGGGTCCTTGACAGACGGAATGTTTTTAATCGTACTCATAAAGCGGTTTCTCCTTTGTTCTATTTCGTATTTTCAAGAACCATAGCAGTCCTTATTTTGCCAGCAGCCTTGGCAGCCACATGACGGAATCCGGGATATACGCGATAATCATCAACACGGCTGTAAGGCAAATCACCCATGGCCATATGGAACGGATCATACGATCCGTAGGCACGCCAGTTGCGGTGGATGTCGTATACAACACGGTTCCCACAGGCGGGGTAAGCAGACCGATAGACAGATTCAGGCACATCAACAGGCCAAAATGAACGGGATCGAAGCCAAACTGATTGATAATGGGCATAAACACCGGCACCAATATCATAACGGCGGGCGCAGAGTCCATAATCATCCCCACGAAGAACAGGAAGGCCTGGATAATCAGCATAATGACATACCTGTTGTCACTGATGGCAGAAATGCCTCTCGCGATTGCTTGAGGAACCTGCGCAATGGAAAGATACCAGCCCAAAACCCCGCCCATTGCGCTGATAATAAGGATGGCGCCGCTGGAGATGGCCGTGCGGGTGAGGACCGTTAGCAGGTCCTTTGGTTTGATTTTTTTGTACACAAAGGCTCCCACAACATAAACCAGCACACATACGACGGCGGCTGCCTCTGTAGGCGTGGCAATTCCCATTGCGATGGAAGCAAATGTGACAAATGGAGCCAATACGGAGAACGCCGCTGAACGAAGCTTTTGCAGAAGCTCCTTTCGAGTGGTTCTATGCTCCGAAACCGGCCATTGGGACTTCCTTCCCTTGAAATAAATGATGCCGGAAAGCACAATCGCAATCATGACGCCGGCCGGCGCGCCCGCCATAAATAAATCCGCGATAGAGGTGTTGCTGGCGACACCGTAGATGACAAAAAGCATTCCAGGCGGAATCATGGGCGCTATGATAGAAACAGACGCCAGAAACGAGGCAGAAAAGTCATCCTCGTATCCATCCCGCACCATTTCCGGATAGATAACGGTACTCAGCAATGCAGCTGCCGCGTTTGCCATGCCCAGCAGACCTCCCAGCAACATACCTAAGATAATGCTGACATAAGCCAGGCCGCCGCGCACCCGCCCGACCGCCGCCCGGGCCAGGTCCATCAAGCGGTTCACATCACCGGACAGTCCCATCAGCTCTCCAGCCATGATAAACAGAGGTATTGCGATGAGGCTGTACATATTTGATGTAGCGAAGAGCTTCTGCGGAATTGCAATCAGGAAAGACGGGTCCGTGGTAAACAGTCCTGTAACTGCGGTGAGTCCTAGCGCAAACGCAATTGGAACACCCAGAAGCAGCGTCGCCAGGAAAACGAAGACCATTAACATTCCGTACTGTCCTCCTTATCAAAAAAGTAATGCAGAATTTTTGTAACCGTTGATATACAGCACAAGCTAAACATCACCGGAATCAAACCATAAAAAATGGAGAGCGGAATATAAAGTCCCGGCGTTTTTTGATTCAGGGACGTAGGGAGAAGGAAGAGCTTTACGCCGTATACGACCACAAAGATCAGCATAAGAAGAGATAACGCCTCTGAAAAAATATACAATGCCTTTTTGACGTTTCCCTTAAAAACGCCGATAAACAGCTCAATTCTGGCGAGTTTTCGGCTAGCCAGCGCCACATAGCAGCCCATGAACGCAATCATAACAAGCAGCAAAGCGGCGACCTCATCAACCCAGCTCAGGGGCGCATTGAGAAAATACCTCCAGATGACACCCGCGAAAATAATCAGTATCTGCACCGCGATGCAAACGGAGACAATAAACTTTACGATCCTGACAATGGTTCCATTGAAACAGTCCAGCCCATGGAGAATCTTTTGCATATCATTACCTCGATTTTTGATGCAGGGGTAAAATGAACTCCCATTTTACCCCTACATACACAGTTGCCTTTGCCTTTTTAGTGTGAATCAATGATAGAAAGCAGTGAAGGGAACAGGGAAATCAAGCGTAGCAAAAGCAGAAAGAAACAAAAGAATTTTATTTATTATGCTCCGCCCGGTAATTGTTGAAGTAATCGACAATGGTTTTGATGTTTTCACTCTGGGCACAGAATTCCTCAATGACAGGCTGCACTTTTTCCTTGGCCTCCTGAACATCGATATAGACCACCTTGAGCCCTTGCTCCTCCATAAATTCAAGCGCCAACGGTGTCTGCTCCTGATAGGTGACCTTGGTGGCCTCCTGGGCGGCAATGCCCGCTTCCAGCACCCAGCCTTGCTCTTCTTCACTAAGGCTGTTCCACGCCTTTTTGCTCATGATGAACACAGGAGCCGCCGTCAAATGACCAGAGACAGCCACGCTCTTAGCAACCTCATAATTCTTCACCGCCCGTACCGACACGCTGACATCCTCAAAGCCATCAATTGTGCCATTCTTCATAGCCTGGTAGATTTCGCTGTATGCCATGGGAGTTGGGTTAAAGCCCAGCGCCTTGTAAGTTGCAAGGTGAATAGGAGACTCCATCGAGCGGAGCTTAATACCTGGAGCATCGGCAAGGGAGTTAAAGTCCTTGTTAAAGTAGAAGTCTCTTCCGGGGTTGATGAGGTAGGAGATGCCAACCACGCCGGTTTCCGCTTCCAGCTTTTCAAACATCTGTGCACCGATACCGGAGTTTACGATCTCCTGATAGAGATCCATGTCATTGTCACAGAGGTATGGCATATCGAAGCCGTCCAGAACATCCGAGAAGCCGGAAATCACGGGACTGGACATAAAGGCGGCGTCGATAGTGCCGAGCTGAATCGACTCAAACACCTCGCGCTCGTTGCCGAGCTGGCCGCCGGGAAAGAAGTCGAATCCAATTTTGCCTCCAGAGAGTTCCCGGATCTTTTCATCTGCCCATAGGCCGGCCTGGGTGAGGCCATGCTCTTCGTCATAGGCGGGTGCCCAGCTGAGACTAAACACCTTTTCCGGTTTCGTTTCGCTTCCACTGTTGCTGGAAGCAGTATCCCCGGAATTTCCAGTGTCTCCAGAGGACTGGACAGGTTCCTGAGATGTCGGCGTTTGGGGTTGTGAGCCGCATGCAGTCAGCAAAGACAGTAGCATAATTGCGGCCAGCAGCAGAGATACAAGCTTCGTCCTTTTCATTGTGTTTCCTCCTAAGATGTATTATTGCCAAGGCGGCGCGCCTTGTTCAAAAAATGATTTTGCCCCCATGGGACTATCTTCCTCCCAAAATACTGGCGCTCATTTTTACATGTGACGAATGACGTATGACGTCCTTTGTTTTATTGATGGAATAGTATCACAATCGACTTTTTTTGTCAACCCTTTTCATTAAAAATGCTGAACAACTATACCTAAGCAATTTCCAACAGGAAAAACCATATGCGGACAACAGAGCCATGGAGCAAAGCTCCATGGCTCTTGTCTATTCAAGGGTGGTTCTCCCCCATGCCCCGCTGATCCGCCGCTCCTCTTCCTGGCGGAAGGAGTAGGGTGGCTCTGCTCCTAACTCGTAAGCTATCCCGCAGTCCAGGCGGAAGCCAGCGATGAAGCTCTCCAAGGATACATCCGTCCGCAGCCTCGCTTCTGCGTCTGCCACTTCCAGCAATTGCCGTTGCTGTTTGCAATTCAGCTTCTTCCTCAGTCGTCGGTGCAGCCGCATCACTTCGGACTGTTGTTCAACGCAGAGGGTTTCTGGCGAGAAGCGGGCTTGTAATGCCTGCATGTAATCGTATTTTTGTCATGCTGCTGTTCCGGCAAAAAGAAGTTACGGTACACATTTGCATTGTACAGAAAACCCGGCTCTTTTTACAAGCCTTTTCCCAAATCTAAACATGAACATGAAACGGAGAAGAGCAGGATGCAAAGCTATTTATAAAACTTGAAGTAAATACAAAGAAAGCACAAAGGCCCTGGCGTATAATAAACAGTATAAAATAACCTACCCGTACGGCGGCGTTCCCTGGCCTGGAAATCACAAAGAAAATTGGAGGATTTATCAATGATCACTTTAGATTGCTGGTTGCCGGAGAAGGAGATGTTCGGCAGATTTTCACTGGACTCCTTGTCAACCACCGGAGATACGCTGGAGGCGGTGGTGTCCAATGAGGTGTTTCAGTTCATTATCCGCTTTCCCGGAGGCGTCGGCACCTGCCAAGTGGCGGAAACTGCCCGGGAGGCGGAACGCCTGGCCTGTCTGGCGGAAGATTACGAAGTCTACATGCGGGGCAACACGTTTTTCAAGCTCCGCGGCTGTCCCCTTGAGGACCAGCGCGGCCGCAAGGGAGACATACATTATCTCATTGCCGCTCCGAACTATGTGGTGGATATTCTGGCGAACACCACGCCCTCCGTTCAGCTCTCCCAGACAAAGCGGGCCTGAGCGGGCCATATTTCAGGCGCTGTGAATAAACGCCCTGCCCCATTGGTCGCCGGGGCCTTTTTACATTTTGGAGGTTAATGTTATGCAGTTCAATCTGGATTACTTTTACGGAAACGAGGCGGCCAGTTCCGCTTTTACCGCATGCCCAAGGTCCTCTTTGACGGCGACCTTTCCCTGGAGGCCACGACGCTCTATAGCCTGATGCTGGACCGGGTGGGCCTGTCTGCCAAAAACGGCTGGACGGACAGCCTGGGCCGGGTGTTCATTTATTTCGTCCAGAAAGATGTGCAGAAGCTCCTCCGCTGCGGGCACAACCGGGCCACCGCCTTCATGCGGGAGCTGGAGTGCTTCGGCCTCATCGAGCGCAAGCGCCAGGGCCTGGGAAAGCCTGCCATGATCTATGTCAAGAATTTTTCCGGCTGCGGGAACGATGCGGCTCCGCAAAACGAAGCCAATGAGGCTGTGGAGCCGTCTCGGAATGAGGAAAAGGTCTCCGCCAATAAGGCTCTTTTTTCTGCTCCGATGGAGGCAGTCAAGACCGCCCAGGCCGGGCAGTCCAGAGTGCCCGCAGGAGGCAGTCTGGACTGCCCGGATCAGGCGCCTAATGAGACCGAGAAGAAAGAAAAGGAGTTTACTGAAACCTATCATATCCTCCCCCAACCCCCTCGCTTCTCTGGAAGTCGTCCACGGTATAGCTGGAATCTGATGAATGAGATGTGATGGGTCCGGGAAGAAATCCGGGAGAACATTGACTATGAGGGACTGGTCTGGGACCATCCCTGTGACGCCGACATCTTTGACGGTTATGTGGAGCTGATGACGGAAGCTGCCTGCTCCACGAAGGAAACGGTCCGTATCTGCGGGCAGGATATTCCGACAGCCCTGGTTCGTTCCCGCTTCCTGAAGCTGGGGCGGGAGCACGTCGAATACGTCCAGGACTGTCTCTGCCATGCCACCGCCGCTATCGGGAATATCAAGGCTTATACCCTGGCGGCGCTGTACAACGCTCCGGCGACGATGGGTCAGTATTATGCCGCTCTGGTCAGCAGTGATTTTCACAAATGCGGTCATTGACTTTGTGCGGCGTCCTTTTTCTTACCTGAATCCTCTCTTGTCTCTATATTTCAGCTACTTTGTCAACAGGCCGAAATTGAGATACATCTCAAATTTCATGTTTAACTGTTAAAAAACTTCTTGCTAAAGCATCTGTAAAAGGCTATAATCAAAGTAATAGAATATAAAGTAGGTGAGTAATGTGAGAGACGATGTTCTCCAACAGCTTTGGGCGGCTCAGGATGAGGCGTTTGATTTAATGAGCGAATATGACTCCCTGCCCCACCGTTATGGCGAGGACTTATTGTATCAGACAGAGGGTCACATGATCGACTTGATTGCTGCGCAGCCTGGAATCACAGCGACGGACCTGGCAGGGATTTTAAATAAGACGGTTTCCGCCTGTTCCCAGATGATTCGGAAACTTCGGGCAAAGGGCTGGGTAAAGCAGGTTCGCAATGAGGAGAACAACCGTCTATATAACCTCCTGCTGACAGAAAAAGGGCAGAAAGTGTATGAAGCCCATTCACGGTTTGAGCAGGGATGTCAAGAGCGTACATTTCATTTACTAAATACTTTTTCCGAAGAAGAGCTGTCCATCCATTTGGCGGTTCAAAAGCAATTGAACGCAGCCTATCGGGAGGATGTACGGCAAAGCCGTGAACAATCTCAATAATCGAAAAAAGCATCTGACTGTGATACAGTCAGATGCTTTTTTGTGGTTTATAATAAATAAACTAATCAATCATTGTGCATAATAATAAAGTTAATTAAATATAGAAAAAGCTATTGACAAAGTTTGGCTATTTAAAATATAATGATATCAATGATTGAGCGTCTTAATCAATGCCTCCGCACATCTTTTTATGGAAGCACTGATTAAAGCAGGTAAAAGCCAGGCAAACAGACGAAGGCAGTGGAAACGACCAATAAAGGACCATATTCGGGGATA
>Ga0224748_10312_pt1 | contig 14391 bp, 14 predicted proteins | sample LIM_F_Water_Neg_FD_182074 | JGI IMG/M metagenome (GOLD analysis project Ga0224748, IMG submission 182074) | Enriched cells from gastrointestinal tract of the lab mouse from Pacific Northwest National Laboratory (PNNL), Richland, Washington... | ecosystem: Host-associated > Mammals > Digestive...
CCTTTGAGCCCCGCTCTGACCGTCCAGTCTATTGCAGCGAGTGCTTTGCCAAGATGCGCGAGGAGCAGCGCTAATCGGTTTTCCGGTTTTCGTCTCTTGTGCCACGCCATTGAAAACGTCCCCACGCAAAAGCGTGGGGACGTTTTTTCGGGTCCGGAGAGTCAAAGATCGGTCTCAAAGATCAAATCCATATCCTTTATCTTTCCGTAATCGTTGATATTCGTAGGAATATACCCGGCATAACGGTAGCCCCTGGCCGCGTATTCGTCAATGATATCCCGGTGCTCCTCTGATTTTGCTCCGCAAAACTTGCCAATATGAACGTTTACATATACATATTTTTTCACAGCTGCGTCTCCTTTTTTCAGATTGGTTTGCTGTTTTGAATATACCACAAGCGGTTATGAAAGGCAACTATAGCGAAATCTGCCATTTGCAAATCACCGCTGGATTCATGCGGCGTTCCATGGTTTGCCTTGAAAGAGCTGGGAAGGTATGATAAAATCAAGATGGAGGGGACTTGACGAAAAAAGGGAGGGTTCAAAATGGAGGCGTTTGATAAGATTACAGAGAAATTCAAGCTCCGTGTTCCACCAGGGAAGCAGCCGGATGGGCCCCAAAGCCCATTGACCGGAGGAGAGATTGTCCTTGCGCCCTCGTCATATACCGCAAAAGAGATTTTTTATGGAGACGGCGACAGCGAATACTGGACCTCTTTTCAGGTGAACGATGCCTTTAAACCTGCGAAGTCCCACGCCGGGGAGGTGGATATGCTCCACACCTACGCGCCAAATGCCGGGTGCGGGGAGGAGGGCACATATCCCTGTCTGGCGATTTTGAGCGACGATGTGGTTTACACCGCCGTGGAGGAGTTTAAAGAGACGGGCATTGTCAAAGGGGTGCTGGAGTACACGCCGCTTTCCGGGACCTTTTACTTCAAAGCGAGAATCAGGTATTATGAACACCTGATGTACTTTTATGGAATGGATTGCTGCGAGGGCTATTTTGAAAACCAGGGGCTCTGCTTGATTTACCCAAAGGCGCTGGTGGGTACGGAAACCGAGCGGAAGCTGATGGCCGTTCTGGACAAGGCGGCGGAGAGCTACCGGGAGGAAAGAAAAGCGTAAGGCGCTGCTTTCGGCTTTTGTCGGATTTTCTATTGAATTCGGGCAAATAATAGAGTATAATAGCGGAACGATGGCTGTCTCCGGAAATTTGTACCAAAGGACCGGGCGGCTGAACGCTGAAACCTATTTCAATACGGAGGAATCCAGAAATGATCGAGATTACGAAAGATACCATCATCGGCGATATCCTGGACATCGCCCCCCACACCGCCCCGATCTTCCTGTCCATCGGCATGCACTGCCTAGGCTGCCCCTCCTCCCGGGGGGAGACCGTGGAGGAGGCCTGCATGGTCCACGGCATCGACGTGGAAAAGCTGCTGGCCCTGGTAAACGAAGAGGCCAACAAAAAGGCGGAGTAAATCCGCCTTGGGAACGCTGGAACTGACGCCCCGCCTCCAGCTGCTGGCAGACTGGGTGCCCTCCGGCGCACGGCTCGCGGATGTTGGCACGGATCACGCCTACCTGCCCGTGTGGCTCCGGCTCCACGGGCGCGTGGTCTCTGCCATTGCCTGTGACCTGCGGGAGGGGCCCCTGGCCCGGGCCCGGGAGACCGGGAGGACCTGGGGCGTGGACGGCGTGGATTATCGGTTGGGAAACGGCCTGGCGGTGGTTGCGCCAAAGGAGGCGGATACCATTGTCATTGCTGGGATGGGGGGCGAAAATATTGCCGCCATCTTGGCCCAGGCTCCCTGGACCGCTGATGGAAGGCACACCCTGCTGCTCCAGCCCCAGACCCGGGCGGAGGCCCTCCGGGCCTTTCTGGCGGAGAACGGTTACGCGGTCCGCCGGGAGGCCCTGGTGGAGGACCGGGGCACCATCTACCCGGTGATGGAAGCCGGGGGAGGGGAGATGTCCCTGACCCTGGGCCAGCTTTACGGCGGAGCGGCCCTGCTCCGTGACCCCCTGGGGGAGCGGTACATCATCGAAAAGATCATCCGGCTGCAAAGCGCTGTGGCAGGGCTCAACTGCTCTGTCAGCGGGCAGGAAAAAGCGGACGGGCTGCGGGAGATCATCACCGCGCTGCTGTCCATGAGAGAGGAGTGGCGTTGTGCCAACAGTCAGCGAGATCGAACGGAGCCTTTTTGAGCTGGCCCCCAGGGAATGTGCCCAGGATTGGGACAATGTGGGACTCCTGGTGGGCAGGCCTGGGAACGAGGTCCGGAAAGCGCTGGTGGCCCTGGACATCACGGAAGGGGTCATTGCGGAAGCGGCTCAATGGAAGGCGGACTTGATCGTCTCCCATCATCCGGTGATCTTCCATGGACAGAAGAGCGTGACGGACCGGGACCCTGTGGGCCGGAGAGTGATGCAGCTTGTGGAGAACGGCATTGCGGCCATCTGTATGCACACCAACCTGGACTGCGCCGGGGGGGGCGTCAACGACGTGCTGGCAGAGGCCTTGGGCATCCAGGTTCCGGAGCATTTTACCGGAGAGGGCGTGGGGCGCTGCGGCTGGCGGGCGGAGCCCATGGACCTGCCCGGCTTTGTCCGCTTTGTTTCCAGGACCCTGGGCTGCGGCGGCGTGCGCTATGCCGACGCTGGGAAGCCCGTCCACCGGGTGGCCGTAGGCGGCGGAGCCTGCGGCGAGTTTGAGGACGCCGCTATCCGCGCCGGATGCGACACCTTTGTCACCTCCGATTTGAGTTACCACCAGTTTGTGGATGCAAAGGCAAACGGGATCAACCTCATTGACGCGGGGCACTTTCCCACGGAGGACTTGGTCTGCGGCAAGGTAATGGCCTGCCTGGCCAAGCGGTTCCCGGACCTGCAAGTCCAAAAATCGGCTGTCCATCGGGAATCCATTCAATATTATGTAGAAGGAGAATAAACGCCATGTCCGGACATTCCAAGTGGCATAATATCCAGAAAACCAAGGGCGCGGCGGACGCCAAGCGGTCCGCCGCCTTTACCAAGATCGCCCGGGAAATCATCGTCGCAGTCAAAGAGGGCGGCTCCGGCGACCCGAACAACAACTCCCGCCTGGCCACGGTTATTGCCAAAGCGAAAGCGGTCAACATGCCCAACGACAACATCAAACGGACCATTGACAAGGCCTTGGGAGCGGGGAATACCGACAGCTACGAAGCCGTCACCTACGAAGGCTACGGCCCCGGCGGCGTGGCCGTCATTGTGGAGGCCCTGACGGACAACCGCCAGCGCACCGCGCCGGAAGTCCGCCACGCCTTTGACAAGTGCAATGGCAACCTGGGGGCCATCGGCTGCGTGTCCTGGTCCTTTGACAAAAAAGGCGTCATAATCATTGATAACGAGGACGGGGAACTGGATGAGGAAACCGTCATGATGGACGCCCTGGACGCCGGAGCCGCCGACTTTGAGGCCGACGGGCCCGCCCTGGAGATCACCTGCGACCCCGACGCTTTCAATGATGTAGTGAAAGCCCTGGAAGAGAAGGGGTACAGCTTTGCCAGTGCCGAGGTGGAGATGGTGCCCCAGAACTACATCACACTCAGCGGCGAGGGTGACGTAAAAAATATGCAAAAGCTCATCGATATGCTGGAAGACAGCGACGATGTGCAGAACGTCTGGCATAACTGGGACAACGGCTGATTTAGAAAAGCGGGACAGGCGGAAAACACCCTGTCCCGCTTTTATTGCCCAATAATTAAACAAAAATTTTGTTTTGTGTAATATGTGAAATGGAGAGCCGGGAGCTAAGGGAAGACCGCCGCCCCTTAAAGGGGGGCGGCGGTCCTGGTTCCATGCTTCCTGCGCCGGAAGGAGAGGGCGGCCAGCAATCCCGCCAGAAGGAGTGCCAAGGAGGCCCCTGTCAGGAGAAGGGCGCTTCCACTTATGGAGGCAGGCGTTTCCCCGGGAAAATTCCCGCCGCCGTTTCCTCCGGGCCTTTCCGGCGGGCCCTGCCGGAGGATTTCCAGAGGCTGGGTTTCCGTGGCCAGTATCGGTTCTTGATCTGAAAGCTGTCCGGGAGGGGCAGGGTCCTCTGCCGGGGAATGCAAATCTGCCTGGCCCTGATTCCCGCCGGGACGGGAAGGCCGTTCCCCGCCGCCAAAGCCGCCGCCCTGGTTCATTGTTCCCATGTCGGAAAGGGTGATGCCGGATGCGTCTACCAGGGCAGAAGCATCCGCCGCCTGCCCCTCCTCTGTAGAGGGGATGGACCCGTCCAGCTGCCCCCGGATGCTCTCCGTCCGGAGGCGGCAGAACTCCCGAAGGGTTTCCACACCGGAAACAAACTCCTCGTAGGTATAAAACCAGGTGGGATCCCGGTTCACATAGGGGGCAATCAGCGCCTCCGCCTCAGCAATCAGGGAAACCGGGTCCACCGTTTCCAGAAATTCCTGGAAATATTGGTGGTACTGCTCCGTGTATTCCGGGCTGTCGAACATCCAGTCCGCCATAGGGCGGCTGTCGCCTTGGTCAACCGGGGAGTCAATGGGGGCGTTGACTTCGCTGTCCGCATCTCCGCTCTGGAAGGTGCCGTAGGCCAGGTTGTAATCCCAGGGAATCATGGAGAGACGGCCCTCTTCTTCATAGAGGTAGTAGTTGTGAACCATAGAGCCCGTGTAACTGTCGCCGTTGCGGACAAAATTATGGACCACGAAATAGCGGAGGACTTCGTCAATGTCCAGCACATTCTCCAGGTCTTCTCCCTGGCTAAGGGCCTTCAGCGAGGCAATCAGCCGCTTCTGGTCCGCCTTGGAGACATCTGTTTTGGCGTTTTCAAAGATGTTGGAATAGCTCTCCGGGTCGTCGTCGATATACCGGAGCTTCACGTCGTCGCTTCCCATGCCGCCGCCGGGGCCTCCGGCAAATCTGGCGGGGCCTGCCTTGCCGTCCGGCGGTTCACCGGAAGCCTTCTGTCCGCCGCCAAGGGTCTGGCCATCCGGCGGGGAAGGGAAGCCGCCGCCCTCCGGCGGAAACCCTTCCTGGTTTTCCGCACGGACTCCGCCGGAGGCTCCGGCGTTTTCCATGCGGAACGCCTGCCCGTTGCCCCGGCCTCCGCCAAAGCTCATGCTGTCCGGCTTGTAAAGCCCGCCGGAGCCGCTGCCATAGTTCCGGCGGAGGAACGCGTCCTCCACGCCCTCCACCGCCAGGTACAGCCCCCAGTCCTGGCCGTTGACGGTGATGAACACATAGCTGCAAAGGGGCGCGTCCACCCCAAAAGCCCCCATCATTTGATAGGTGAGATAGTCTTTCATGTAGGTGGTGTCCTGGATGATGTTGTTCAGGCTCAGCTTATCCAGGCCGTAGTAGGTCCTGCCGCTGTCATAGTGGTCGAATTCCAGCTTAAAGCTGTATCGGTCGCTGTCCATAGCGGAAACCATGGTCAGGGAGGTGTTGCCCTTGGCCCGGATGGCGGTATTTTGACAGGCCTCGCCGTCTATGACCACGGCGCATGGGGCGTATTCCTCGTTTTCACAGGTCTCCAGAAAACTGTCCCAATCGTCCATCACAATGTCGATGGTGTGTACCCGCTCTGTGTCAAATAAGCGGGCCTCATAGCCCATGGCGCTGGCGGCGTGCTGGATGCCCAAAGCTTCGCCGTTCACAAAAGCGGCGGCCAGCAGCAGGCAGAGGACCAGGGCGGCGGCGCAGAGCTTGTCAATATAGCGGTGGGTTGACATGGAGAACCTCCCTTAGCCCAGGTAGTCCCCGTTGTAGCTTACCAGCACCGCGCTGCGCACGCCGGGGAGGTCCGTCAGGGCGTTGACAAAGCTGGTATTTTCGTCTTTCAGGCGAATTTCCAGGTTCAGCTCCACGGCGTCCTTTTGGACGGTCTTGCTCTTTACCACGCAGCGCCAGGTGTTCTGCCGGAGGAAGTCCTCCGCCCGGGCTTCGCTTTCCTGGCCGTCGCACTGGAGGACGGCGATGTATGGGTCGCAGCGTGACTTCCGGTTGACAAAGACCAAAAGCATGAAACCAATGACCACGCTGCCGAATACTGCCAGCGGAATCAGCCCTGCCGCCAGGACGATGCCCACGGCAATGGACCAAAAAAGAAAGGCAATGTCCAGGGGCTCCTTAATGGCGGTGCGGAAGCGGACGATGGACAGCGCGCCCACCATGCCCAGGGACAGCACCACGTTGCTGGTAACCGCCAGGATTACCATGGTGGTGATCATGGTCAGGGCCACCAGGGTTACGCCGAAGCTGGAGGAGTACATGACGCCGGTAAAGGTCTTCTTATAGACCAGAAAGATGAACAACCCCAAGCCGAAGGCCAGGATCAGGGCCAGCCCCATGTCCAGAAGGCTGACGCTGGCAACGTTCTCTAGAAAGCTGGATTTGAAAATATCCTGAAAAGTCATCGTGATCAGTTCCTTTCTTGTTATCCATAGATGCGGCAGGCTGCGTATTTGGAGAAGGCGGAGGTATGGCGTCCGGGAAGCTGGACGGCGTCCCGGATGATATCGGGGAGGAATTCGTCCCACTTTACCTCTAAAATCCCAGGGGCGTCCCCGGCGGGGACGGTGACGGAGGCCGGATGCAGGAAATCCGTGGACCCGATTCCGGTACGGATGTTGTAATCCAGGGTGACCCGGACGTTTCCAGCGGGGAAGACATAGGCGTCCCGGGTGTAGTCCACGATGGTCCTGGGCCGCAGGCCGCTGGCTTTCATCTTCCAATAGAGCTCCTGGACCAGGGGCCTCCCGCTCTCCGGCATCCAATCCAGAGCGCCCTCCAGAAGGTCCTGCACCTCCTGGACGCTGAGAAGGACGGACCGCTTGCCGCACAGGCCGTCCCGCTTGCTCTTTTTTTCCAGGCAGATATAAGAGATGTCGCCGCCGTAATACCGTATCCGGAATTTCTCCCGCTTGGCTACACCGTCGAGCTTCTCCCGCAGGGCCGTGTCCCGGAGGTCGTCAAAGTACAGGCTCCGGATTTCATAACGTCCGTTCTGCCCGTGCCTGTCCCGCCGGGCCACGGCGGAGAGGCGGGCAGAGAGAACCAGGCGGTCAGCAGCGGTGATTTCGTGCTTCCACTCGTGCCGAGGTTTCATGCTTGGGCTCCTTTCTTTGAAGAGGATGGGGGCATCATACAGGGAGTTCCTTAGTCCAACCTTAAAAACTGGGAGTCCTGGAAAAATTTTTCCAGGCCAGGAAACGCCTGAAACAGGCGGAACTTGCCGGATTCTACCGCTGGTCGGTTGCTTTTTTCCGGGGCTGGGGGTACACTGGCGGAGAGGTGAAGCACGTGAACAAGCAGCAATTTGGAAATTTTATCGCCGGATGCCGGAAGGCTTCGGGGCTGACCCAGAAGGAGCTGGCCGGGCGGCTGCATGTGACGGACAAGGCAGTGAGCAAGTGGGAGCGGGCCCTGAGCTACCCGGATGTGACGCTGCTGGAGCCCCTGGCGGAGGCCCTGGGACTGAGGGTGGAGGAGCTGATGTCCTGCGGGAAGCTGGAGGAACGAAGGGACCGTAAGGAAGAAGAGGCCGTGGAGAGTTTGAGGGAGGAAAAACCCATGCAGAACTTGATGGAGATTTCCCGGGAAAATTTGAAATCGGAGCGGCAGAAGCACGTCTGGCAGACGGCCCTGGCCCTGGTGCTGATGCTGGCGGCGGCCCTGGGGGCAGTCTGGTATTGCAGCACTTATGCCAGCGGGCAGCTGGAGCGGTCCATCGTCCTAAAGGAAACTGTGGGAAGTGAGAACTACCTCTATGTGGAGGACCAGGGCCACCTGCTCCGTCTGAAGTGCGGGACAGGGGTGGATTTCTATGGGATCACGCTGAAAAACGAGTGTGGAGATAAGCGCACCTACCGCATGAACTGCCGGTGGAATCAACGGACCTATGAGGGAACCGTTTCCGCCTGTCAGTTTTCCGGTGAAGTCCTGGGTGGAATCATGGATGTGACCTTTGAGACAGAGAAGGACCAGCTGTTCTGGTATGACCAGGTCCGCTACACCAGAGAGAACGTTTACCCAGACCCCTTCGGAGAACCCCGGGGCGCGGTTTTCCTCTGCGATTACCGCTTCTGGACCGGGAAGCGGGACAACGGGGCCTTTGAGTGGGAGGACGGGGAAACCGTACTGCTGGTAGAGGATTGCCTGAACGCCGCAGTAGCGGACATCGACGGAGACGGGCACAACGAGGTGGTGGTCCGCACCCGCTGGCCGGAAAAACCTTACATGGTCTACGACTGGTGCAACGACTACCAGGTTCAGGAGATCGTCCAGTACTGGCCGGAGTCCGTTTCCCTGGAATTGCGGGAACAGCTGATGACCGATCGGGAACGGTGGTTGCAAATGCAGAGGGAGCTGGGGTGCGCGCCGAAGCCCCCCTCGGGGAACGAAGGTATTCTGATCCGGCCTGTCGGAGGAGGGGAAGAATAAAGAAAAGAGAGGACCGTCCGCAGATCATGCGGACGGTCCCCGTATATTGCGAGTAAAACTATAAGCCGGGTTCTGTATTAGACAGCCATCTATCTAGGCGCACAGTTGCCCGTGCGCTCCAGCCACCCCGGGAGCGGCCGGGCCAGCCTTTCGGGGGTGAACCCCGATGCTCCCATATCGGTGTTGCTCCGGATAGAGTTTACAGCGGCGGGCACTCTCGAGCCGTCGGGTGCGCTCTTACCGCACCTTTCCACCCTTACCCCGCGGCCCGGTCCGCGTCATCGCCAACAAAATCATGCTGCTAATTCGGCGTTCCGGCGCTTTCCTCAAGGGACAGCGGGGCGGTATCTCTCTGTTGCACTTTTCCTGAAGTCGCCTTCGGCGGGCGTTACCCGTTATCCTTGCCCTATGGAGCCCGGACTTTCCTCATGAACGGCCTTTCGGCCTGTCCACGCGGCCGTCTGTCTTACTCGCGTGTTTATTATACAGGCAAGCGCCGGAATTGTCAACCAGGGCCTGTCTCCTGGAACCAAAGGGCCAAGGCTTCCAGTTCTTCCGGGGTGTGGAACCAGTGTTCCGCGCCCTCCACGGTCCGCATCCGGCAGGAAAAGCGGTCCGCAAAGGCGGCAACGGTATCCTCTGCCACCAGGGTGTCCCCGGAGCCCCGGAGGATATCGGTGGGGACGGGCCATCGGTCAATGGTGTGGGCGTGGATATAGCCGTAATCGTCCCAATAAAGAGTCTGGCCCATGGGGGTGGGGATCATTTTTTCCGCCTCCAGGCGGGCTTCGGAAATCCGGAACCAGCGCATCATATCCTGGGTTAACCGTACCATGTCCACCACTGGGGAGAGAAACCAGGCGTGGGAGAGGGGGCGGCTTTGACAGGCCAGAAGGCTGAAGTAAGCTCCCATGCTGACGGCAAACAGGCTCAGGTCCCGCCAGCGGCTTTCCGCGTAATCCAGGACGGCGGACAACTCTTGGACACAAATGGGAGGCTTGCAGGGGGTGGGGTCCTGTTTCCGGTCCCCGTGTTCCGGCAGGTCAAAGCTGAGGACCTGGGTGTGGGGGAAAACCTTTGCGAAAAGGCGGAAGGGGATATCCGTTTTGCTGGACTGGGCCCCGTGGACGGCGATGGCTACCCGTTCTGCGGGCGGGCCCCAAAGAGCGGCGGGAATGGACTCAATCTGAAAAAGCTGCGGGTCCATGGCGGAACCTCCTTTCCACATTCGCCTGACAGGATATCACATATTTCCTCCCAAGACAAGTCTTGCCGGGAGCGGCAGGTCGTGGTAAAATAGAAAAGAATTTGATTGAATTGCTTCTATGGAAGTGATGATCTCAGGAAGGAAAAAATTCCGCTGAAAGGCGGGAAGGATAAGGAGCGGTTTCCGTGAAGTTTGAGGAATATCTGTCCTCTTTGCAAAGCAAGGCTGTGACTGTCATCGGCATCGGCGTTTCCAACCAGCCCCTCATTGAGCTGCTGTGCTCCCGGGGCATGTCAGTGACCGCCCGCGACAAAAAGGACCGGGCGGCCCTGGGCGCCCTGGCAGAGGAGCTGGAGAAAAAGGGCTGCCGCCTCCGGCTGGGGCCGGATTACCTGGAGGACCTGACGGAGGACGTTGTCTTCCGCACGCCGGGGATGCGCCCGGACCTGCCGGAACTGGCCGCCGCCGTGAAACGCGGGAGCGTGCTGACCAGCGAAATGGAGGCCTTCTTTGAGGTCTGCCCTTGTCCCATCATTGCCGTCACTGGCAGCGACGGGAAAACCACCACCACCACCATCATCGCGGAACTGCTCCGGGCGGCGGGACGGACCGTTCACCTGGGGGGAAACATCGGGCACCCGCTGCTGGCAGAGACTGGCACCATGTCGGCGGAGGATATTGCCGTACTGGAATTGAGTTCCTTCCAGCTGATGACCATGGCCAAGAGCCCTCATATTGCCGTTGTTACCAATCTCGCCCCGAACCATTTGGACGTCCACAAGGATTATGCGGAATATATTTCTGCAAAGGAAAATATCTTTACACACCAGACAGCAGGAGATATTGCCATCTTTAATGCCGACAACGAGGTCACGCGTTCCTTCCTGGGCCGGGAAATGGGAAGCCTCCGCGTGTTCAGCCGCCGGGAATCGGTGGAGCGCGGGACCTATCTTGCCCCGGAGGAGGGTGGAAAGGGCCAGGCAATCTGGATGGCTAATGAAACCGGATGCCGCAGGGTACTGCCCCTGGCGGGAATCAAGCTCCCAGGGACCCACAATGTGGAGAATTACATGGCTGCCATCGCCGCTGTGGACGGGCTGGTCCCCGACGAGGTGATCCGGGACTTCGCCGGGAACTTCGGCGGTGTAGAGCACCGGATCGAGCTGGTACGGGAATTGGACGGCGTGCGGTACTATAATGACTCCATCGCCTCCAGCCCCAGCCGGACCATCGCGGGTTTGAATTCCTTTCCAGAACCAGTCATCCTCATCGCCGGGGGAAAGGACAAGGGAATTGCTTATGACAGCCTGGGTCCTGTTGTCAATGAGCACGTGAAGCTGCTGGTCCTCTGCGGCGCTACAGCCGGGGTAATCCGGGCCTCCGTGGAGAAGGCGGAAAACTATAGTGGTTTGGAAATCATAGATGTGGAAGACTACCAGCAGGCGGTTTCCCTGGCCCGGAGTCGGGCGAGGGAGGGGGACGTCGTGATCCTGTCTCCCGCCAGCACCTCCTTTGACCGATTTGCCAATTTCATGGAACGCGGAAGGGCTTTTAAGGAGATTGTCAACCGCCTGAAATAAGGCCAGGCCCCCGGCGCATAGGATGGCTGGGGGTGGTGGCTTGTGAGCTTTTTTTACTATCGGCGCCGGATTACCCGGCGGACGTTTCTGAATATCCTGGCTTTTTCCGTCTTGGCGGCGGCGCTGTCCGCCGTAATATTTGCCACAACGCAGATGCGGCCCATCTTGGCGAGCCTGGCCACCACCCGGGTTTCCAACATGGTGAACCGCATTGTCTCGGAAGCGGTGGATGAGGCCATAGACAGCGGCAATATTACCTACAGTGACTTGATCACCTTTGAAAAAGACAACGAAGGGCGGATTACTGCCATTTATAGCAACATGGCAGCCTTCAACCGATTACAATCCAACATTTTGGACATTATTCTGGCGCGGATCGACCAGGTTTCCACTCGGGAGCTGTCCATTCCGGTGGGCAGCCTCAGCGGCTCCGTGCTCCTGGCGGGGCGGGGCCCCCGGATTTCCGTACGGATGGAGTCAGTGGGCTCTTCCTCCGCCAATTTTGAAAACGCGTTCACCTCGGCAGGCATCAACCAGACAAAGCACCAGATCGTGCTGAACATCGACGTGGCCGTCAGCATTTTATTGCCAGGGTTTTCCACGGCGACCACGGTCTCCAACGCCGTCACCGTGGCGGAGACCGTCATCGTGGGCTCTGTGCCGGACACTTATACCTATTTCAGCTCCACGCCGGAGTGCTACGAGAGCGACGTAAAGGACTATATCTTGAATTAGGAGGCCCCATGGATTACCGTGAAGAGATCAAACAGCTCCGGGACGCGCTGAATGAGCACGGCTACAAGTACTACGTGCTGGACGCGCCCACCATCAGCGATTATGAATACGATATGCTCAACCGCCGCCTGGAGGAACTGGAGGCGCAGCATCCGGAGGAAGTAACGCCGGATTCCCCCACCCAGAGGATCGGCGGAAAGACTCTGGAGGGCTTCGCCTCCTATACACACGAGTCCCCTCTGGAGAGCCTCCAGGATGTGTTCAGCGCAGAAGAAGTGGAAGAATTCTGCCAGCGGATGGACGAGGCCCTGGGGAAAGAGACCGCCTATTCCCTGGAGCCCAAAGTGGACGGCCTGTCCGTGGCCCTGGAGTACCGGGAAGGCGTCTTTGTCCGGGGCGCCACAAGGGGCGACGGCCGGACGGGGGAGGACGTAACGGAAAACTTAAAGACCATCCGTTCGATTCCCATGGTCCTTCCGGACAAGCTGCCCAGGCTCATCGTCCGGGGAGAAGTCTATATGTCCCGGGCGGTCTTTGAGGAGCTGAACGCCCAGCGGGAAATTCAGGGAAAGCCCCTGCTGGCGAATCCGCGGAACGCCGCCGCCGGGTCCCTCCGGCAGCTGGACCCCAAGGTCTGCGCAGAGCGGAAGCTGGATATTCAAGTTTTTAACCTCCAGCTGGCGGAGGGAAGGGAATTTGTCTCCCATCAGGAGACACTGGACTACCTGGCTTCCCAGCGGTTCCGGGTCATTCCCCACAAGATGCTCTCCGGAACCGCCGCCTGCCAGGCGGAAATCGCCCGGATCAACGACGCCCGGATGGAATATCCCTTCGATATTGATGGAGCTGTCGTAAAGGTAAATTCCTTAACTGATCGTGTAAAACTAGGCAGTACGGCAAAATTCCCGAAGTGGGCCGTGGCATTCAAATACCCGCCGGAGAAAAAGCCAGCCCAGGTGCTGGATATTGTCATCCAGGTGGGCCGCACTGGCGTATTGACTCCCAAGGCAGTGTTAACGCCTGTCCGCTTAGCAGGGACAAATGTGACCAATGCGACGCTGCACAACCAGGACCTTATCAGGGAGAAGGACATCCGCATCGGGGATACCGTAATCGTTCAAAAGGCGGGGGAGATCATTCCAGAAGTGGTGGAAGTGGATTTCTCCAAACGCCCTGAGGGAACGGAACCTTATTGTTTTCCAGATGCCTGCCCGGTCTGCGGAGCCCCGGTCCGCCGGGATGAGGACGGCGCCGCCATCCGCTGCACCGGAGCGGAGTGTCCCGCCCAACTGCTTCGGAACCTGACGCACTTTGCCAGCCGGAACGCCATGGATATTGATGGCTGCGGCCCCGCCGTGGTACAGCAGCTCATCGACAGCGGCATGGTGTCCAACCCTGCGAACCTCTATGGCTTGGAAGCGGAAGCGGTGGCAAAGCTGGAGCGGATGGGGAAGAAGTCTGCGGAAAATCTGCTGGACGCCATTGAGCGGTCTAAATCCAACGACCTTGCCCGCCTGATTTTCGGCCTGGGTATCCGGCAGGTGGGGGAGAAGGCGGCGAAAGTGCTGGCTGCCCACTTCCGCACGATGGACGCTCTTTGCGCCGCCTCAGCGGAAGAGCTGACGGACATTGACGATGTGGGCAGCGTGACCGCCCAGTGCTTGGTGGATTACCTGTCCTCTCCCCAGGCCCAGGACCTGATTGCCCGTCTGAAAGCTGCCGGGGTCAACATGGAAAGCACGGCAGAGCTGGTGGACGAGCGGTTCAATGGCATGACCTTTGTCCTCACGGGAACCCTCAGCCGCTTTGACCGCAAGGCCGCCCAGGCGCTGATCGAGGAGCGGGGCGGCAAAGCCGCCGGGTCCGTTTCCAAACGGACCACCTATGTAGTGGCGGGAGAGGCTGCGGGCAGCAAGCTGAAAAAGGCAGAGGAGCTGGGGATTCCCGTTTTGACGGAGGATGAGTTCGCGGACATGCTGGAGTGATGGAAAAGAGCGGCGGATATCCCGCCGCTCTTACTCTTTTTATTTGTCGAAGGCCGGGTTCATATAGTAAACGTTTTTCGCGTTCATCTTGTCCTTCGCCAGCCGCAGGCCCTCGCCGAAACGCTGGAAATGGACGATTTCCCGGGCCCGGAGGAACTTGATGACGTCGCTGACATCCGGGTCGTCGGAGAGACGGAGAATGTTGTCGTAGGTTACGCGGGCTTTCTGCTCCGCCGCCAGGTCTTCCGTCAGGTCGCCAATGACGTCTCCGGTCACCTGCATGGTGGCAGCGGACCAGGGGAAGCCGGAGGCAAACTGCGGAAACACGCCAGTGGTGTGGTCCACAAAATAGGTGTCAAATCCGGCTGCCTTGATCTGCTCTTCCGTGAGGTTCCGGGTCAGCTGGTGCACCAGGGCGCCGATCATTTCCAGGTGTCCCAGCTCTT
>Ga0224748_10313_pt1 | contig 14370 bp, 9 predicted proteins | sample LIM_F_Water_Neg_FD_182074 | JGI IMG/M metagenome (GOLD analysis project Ga0224748, IMG submission 182074) | Enriched cells from gastrointestinal tract of the lab mouse from Pacific Northwest National Laboratory (PNNL), Richland, Washington... | ecosystem: Host-associated > Mammals > Digestive...
CGCGGGCTATACTGTGCTTTTGTGCTTCTCCCTGTTCAAAACCGGCGCGGTCAGTAAATCAATTTTTAACGCGCATTGAGGAGGTGGGAACGGATTGAAAGAATACAGCATCATCCTTGCCGACCCTCCGTGGGCCTACAAGGTATGGGCAAAAAAAGGCATGGGACGCACGGCAGAAAACCACTACCCCACCATGCACATCAAAGACATTCAGACTTTGCCAGTGGGCAGGCTGGCGGCAAAAGACTGTGCGCTGTTTTTATGGGTCACAATGCCTACGCTGCCGGAAGCCTTTTGATCATGCGCTACAGATTCAGTTACAGCGCCTTGAAATCTCCTCCTGGCTCAGATCCATGGTAGATCCGGATAAGATGCCGCCATTAAGTCAATCAGACGATGATAGTCCAGCCGAAGTATTGGACAAATTGTGTAATGCGATTGAGGCAATCGAGCAATCGTCTGGAAACATGAAAACTATACCAGCCGCATTTGAGCGGGAATTGGCATCCGTAGAAACAGAGATCAGTCGGGAGGCAGAAAAGCTCAAGGCAATTCAACGAAGAATTCAAGAAGAAGACAGCTTGTATGTAAAATCTTCCGACCAGAAATATACCCGATCTGCCGTATCGCGATTCCTTGGTAGACTTGAAGCGTCCATCGAAACATACAAACGCTTGGGCAAAGACGAGCAACTGGAATCTCAATTAAGCCAAGTCAATGCTCGTATAGAAGAATTGTCGGATAAAGTCAATGAGAATGAACTGAGGAAAAAGCAAGAGGCGGCGTTAAGATTTATTAGCCAAAAAATGGGAGATATTATTCCTTGTTTGGATACAGAACACCCAGATGATCCTGTAGACTTCATAATTAAAGACTTAACCATCAAAATTAAAAATAAAACCGGCAGAGAAGACTATCTTTGGGAGATCGGCAGCGCCTCAAACTGGCTTGCCTATCATGTGGCCACAGTTCTGGCATTTCAGTGTTTCTTCCAAAATAGGGCGACAGTATCTGTGCCTAATTTCTTGATTTTTGACCAACCAAGTCAGGTTTATTTCCCTCAACGTGGTTTGCGCCAAGATGCGGAAGATGATAAGCGGTTAAATATTGTATCCGATGAAGACAAATTAGCAGTCCGTAAGGTGTTTGAAGCTATGTCAAAAACCTTGAGGGATATGGGATCAAAAGTTCAAATTATCGTTGCAGAACATGCTGATGAAGATGTTTGGGGAGAAGTAGAGGGAGTACACTTAGTCGAGAGATGGCGTGATGCAGATCAGAAATTGGTCCCAGCAGAGTGGATTAGCAAATGATTTAGGAATGATAATGTCTGGATAATGAAACCTCTATTTGCTAAAAAATATCTCTTTATTATGGCAATTTTCTTTCCAATGTGTCTATAAACGAAAAATTAAGCTCTAAGTCTTCCACATTTAAAAATTTCGCCGCTAGCAGGCAAGTGATCGGTAAAAACGATCCGCACAGCGCGAAAAAATTTGCCGCCTCAATTGCACTTGTGCAATTGAGGCGGATTGGTTGACAAAGTTTTTAACCTCCTGCAAATTGCACCGTTTACGCCTGTTTCCAACTTAATATGTTAGGAAAAACGCAGAACCCAAAAAGTCAAATGAGAAATCGGATGCCTAGACGAAAAAACCTGAGCGTGTTTCTATCGAAGTACGCTTAGGGCCTTTCTTCTTTTTACAATAAGCCCGTCATATTGCGGGTTGAAATTTAGAAAGAAATGTTGTAAACTGACGATAGATAATATACGATTATCCCCTATTGACGCAAAGCTTGGATATTTTCGATCAATGGACCAGCTTTATCCAGGAGTGAAGCTTTACATGAAAGGAAAAGATACCCATGTATTGGATTGGAGAAAAATTGCCAAAAGCAGTTTAAAAGAATTCTCACAGGCTAGTGGAAGCCCAAACAACCATCGTGCCGCCAACAAAGGCATCCTTTTTGAGGACGTGATCGAAAAGCTGCTGTTGGCTATGTTCCCGGCAGAGACCTGGAAAAGAACTGGGCAATCCCATGACGGAAAAAGAGATTTTGTATATCCTGCTGAAGAATACCTAAAAGAGCAGAAATGGGCCGAATGCAAAAATTACAACAGCAATCTCTCCATCAATGTTATCGCACCCACCCTCATCATGGGGGCCATCAAAGGCATTGAGTGTATATTCTTTTTTTCCTACAGCCCTTTGAATGATACCGCAGTTGAAAACCTTTTACGCTATTCGAAAATCGAGCGGTCCATCATCAAAATTTTTGACGGGAATCTCCTTGAGAGCCTGATTTGCAGATATCACGCTGTAAATGGCCTTGAAAAATTCTTCCCAAATACGGATTTTGAGAAGGTATCTGCGGAACTTGAGAAAAGGCCATTCCGTATCATCAAAACGCTGTGGGATCTAAATGGCAACGCAGTACCTTCGACCCACCGGTTCGAGCTTGGCGAATCATTTTACTTTCATGTGGCCATCCAGAATCTTACATGGAAATCGGAGGATTGTGAAATATCATTCCAGGCTGGTAATCAGGAGATCTTGCGCTGTGAGGAACACACCTATACGCAGACGCTTCCATTTGCGGAAATCAAAGGGTACTCCGTATTATGCGAGGTGCTGAGTCCCGGCAATACGACCTGCATGGCCAGGGTCACTGTAAATGGTAAGCAAAGAAAATATTCCACAAAAATTTCAGTCATAGACGAGCCGTATTTGGCATGGTCGGGAGAGGATGCGCTCCAAGCGCAAAAGGATGGAAGCCTCCATCTTGCGAAAAAGGATTTGCGGCCGCTGTTTATTGTTGGCCAAAGCGGCACGGGCAAGAGTACACTGACAGAGATACTATTACAGCAGGAACAGATCCAAAAGTCCTACCGAATATTAAAAATAGACCTGACCCTGGCCCGTAACGTATGTATAAGGAACCTGTTTTCCCAGATCTTCGGAATGCGGGGAAAAGAGGCAACCCCAAGTGAGCAGACAGCGGACGATGACGAAGCGCTGTCCCTTTTAGTTGGCAGTTATGCCGCAAGTGCGGGCATAATTGCGCAGACCCTGATGGAGTTTTACAATTCGGATCGCCCATATCTTTTTGTGATCGATGATATTCAAAAAATAAGCAGGCCATATATTTCCCTCATCCAGGAACTGGAGGATCGGGCTCAGGAAAAGAATCGCTCCATTTATTACTTATTTGCTTTGAATGAGGAGGAAATTTCCCTTGATGAACTGCTCTCACAACTGAATTGGGATACGAATTATCAAAACCGAGAATGCCATATTGTCAGGACGACAAGGTTCCAAAGAAAAGACATCCTTGCCTATCTGAAGACCCGATACGGATTGGAGGATATTGATCCGTATTTTGATGGATTTGATAGGGACATCAACCCTTTAGATCTGCACATTTTTTGTGCCGGACTAAAAAAGGAACGTGTAATCGCCCAAGTCCCAGGGGGAAGGACTTATCAGATCATCCGCCCGTTTCAATTTTCTGAGGGCGTCCAACAGATTCTCTATGCGGATATCCCACTGAAAAAGATCTGCAGTCAGATGAATCAAGGGGGGCAGGCCGAATTCCTGCTGAAATTTCTCTATATTGCAGACGCGCTCACTCCAAAGATGGAAGCAAAGCACACCACCATTCTCCAGGGACTGATTGATCAGGGAATCTTGCGGGAAAAGGACGGCTCCATCACATTTTATCATGATAAGGTTCGGTCGGTCATTGGAAATACCTTTGTATTTTCCGAAGAGGATTATGCAGACATTTTCGCTGACCCTGATACCGATGAAGCCGCAAAAGCTATCTGCGCACTGGAGCAGATCGGACATCTGCGAAATGGCTCTGCCTTTTTGGAGAACTTCTTTGCCTTGAAGGCCGGGATCAGAAAAGGAGAGCAGCGACATCAGATCGGCAGGCTGATCTTTCAGCATCTGGAAGAGCTGTCGGATGTGGGTCTTGTCTCCGTCGCGCTCCAGTTTGTAAGGGATCAGTTCTCCGCTTTACGGGAAGAACAAGGTCATAAAACCTTTTTTACTTTCTTAAAGTATATCGCCGATTCCGCGCTGACGTGTGTTTGGGATATTGATGACCAATGCACTGAGAATATGGCTTTTTTCATTAAAAAGTATTTTGATCGGGCATTGAGCACCTATTACGACCAGAATTGCTTGGATTACTTTCAAAAATTTGAGAAAATTTTTGAAAATATCAAGCATATTTCAAATAGCAGGCGCAACTTCTGGCTGTCCCATTACGCCAACCGGGCAGCCATTTCTCTGGACAGGAGGAGTACCCCATCGATGGCGGAGCCAACTGCGGTAACTGAGCTGTATAGGCGCTCCGAAGCTTACCGCAGACAGGCGGATGAGCAAAATCAGCTCATCTTGCAAATCACAGTGGACAATTTCAACCGTCATTATGTGTACCGACATGACCTAACCCAAGATATCATAAACGATAGCTTTAAGGAACTTTGCCAACTCAAAGATAACGGTATGGAGGATTCAATGGTCCTGGATTACCATTTGCTTCTGCTGGAATATTTGCGGGGTGCCCAAACAGGGTCCTCCGATGAGCAGGATGTACAGGATCTATGGAAGCGAGTGCGTAGTCTCCGCCAAAAAAGCAGTTCCGCATTCTATACAATCAAACTCTACTTTTTAGAGCTTACAATCCTGGCCAGGCTCCACCTCTGGGAGGAAGCCAACAAGTGCCTGTCCCAGGCACTTGAATTTGCGTATAAGAAAGAGATGCGCCCTTATGTATATAAGCTGACATACATCAGGACGCATCTGATAATATTGGAAGAAGGCCACAAGGACTCGCCCGATGTGTACCGGCAGGCTATCCTGGCACTAGAACAGATGATAGATACGCACAGAAATATGGTGCAGAATCTGGAGCGGGAGACTTTCCTCCTGGTTCGGCTCATGCGGATCATCACAGCATCCAAGCCGGATGAGATTTCTGGCCTTATCAGTCATTACAGCCCAGATACTCAGAAATTGCTGAATGCAATTTATGCGCATATTCAGGGGGACTCCACCACCATAGACGAGTTACTTCATATGAGGAGCTTTTATATCGTAGATGGTGTAGATTTCCCAACGATTTAGTCATATATTTTGCAGTAATTCTATATTTGCCTGCCGATCAATCACAATATCGTTAAAATCCTTCCGACAGTGTTTCCAAAGGCTGTTTCCACGAGCGGACAAAAAGCTGTCTACGAAGTACAACAGGGGGATACGATAATTCCTGATTTGGTATGGGACAGTATCCAAAAAATTGATTGTATCGGCATCCCGCAGAGGAGCGGGACATCTGTACCGTCCAGTCTCATGGATGCCTAAATTTGCGGCCACTGTATCCAGATAGATCTCCGAATTGGCAATGGTTGAACAGTCCAAGACGAAGTAATCCTGACTGGTCAACCGATATTGACAGAGGAAATACTCACAGGCAGCATCAATATACGCCCCGATCTGAATTGGAATATCCCCATGTTTTGCCATAAAAATTCCTTTCGTATCCTCCTTCAAGCCTGCGCCCATACCGCTACCACAGGTGGAGTCGCCACGGTGATACACGATCGCATCCGCCACACATATTGTTTTGTATTGATGCGCCTGAAGCCGCAGGCACAAATCAATATCTGAATAAGAATGAACCAGCTTTTCATCAAATCCGCCTATATCAATGAATAGATCCCGCCTGATGGCGGAGCAGGCAGCACAGGCCGCCAGTGGAGTATGATCCTTTTGGATTAGCGCGAAGTCCTGCGGACGCCCGGCATAGGGGTGAGGAAAATTGTAATAGCTTGAGGTGATTCCGAACTCAAGAAGATTGCCGGTATTAAAGTTCAGGAATTTTGCGGATGCATAACCGATTCTGTCAATGGCAAGCTTCTGTGTCAGCGCCTCATGGAAGCGGCCAGTCACGCAGATATCAGCATCGCAGAAAATCAAGAACTCGCCCCTTGCATGTTCCGCGCCCAGATTGATCGCTTTGGGGTACATTAGATTCGATACCCTTGTGATAATTTTACAACACTTTTTAAGGCTCCAGTCAGGGCTGATTTGGGAGCCGTTTGCGTTGTTGTCTGCGATTAAAATTTCGCTTTCCGAGAGATCTATTGCTTTTAACAGGGAATCAACACACAAGGTCAATAGATTCAAATTGCTGTGAAATGGTATAATTATGGAATACTTTATCATATGTACGATCCTTTCACATCTGCTTGATAAAGAACTCGAATATTTCTGCCATTTCCTTGGGGCAGGACAGACGGTGGTCATCATAATAGATGAGGTTGCACATCGCTTGATAGAACAGATAACACTGAAACTTAGGAATGGCAAAGGCATCGTCCAAATTGATCCGATCCCTTGTCAAATGGGGAACAACTTGTTCTCGATAGAATTGGTTGAATTGATTACGGCCAGACAGCAGGATTTGAGTCCATCCATAGTCTATATCCCCAAAACGGGCAAATTCAAAATCAATCAGCGCAACAACGCCTGTATCCGGCTCGTAAATAATATTCGCGGGCTTAATGTCCATGTGAATAAGTGTCGGCTGCGAAAACTGGCTGTGCTCCAATATCTCGCAAACCCAATCGAATGCTCGCTCAAGCTTTTTATGGGGATAGCTGGAAATAAGAGGATGTCTCATTCTTGACGCAAGCTTCTTTTTGAGAATAGTTGCGCAATTATCCCGGACAAAGGTTCCGTGTTCTGAGTATTGTGGGGCCTTTAACAGTGTCAACTGATTGATTCGGAGCATAAGCTGGTCGGCCACATAGTTCCATGTGCTTTGTGGCAAGGTTTCCGGGAAGGCATCAAGCGGTTGCCCCTTTATGTAAGTGGTGATGTAGTACTGCATCCCTTGAAATACAAACGGAGAAACCACTATTTGAGGCCACGGATATCCGTCATCTTTATCGCTTAAATTTTGCAGGAAACGATTGCAAAATAGAAAATTATCCTGCTCCTTCACAACTTTTAAGAAATAAGTCTGCTGAGAATGGGGGCAGGTGATCACAAAGTGGGAAAACCATTTGCCTCGGATCAACACACTGTGATGGGGGTGGAGCCGGACCCCATCGGCAGACGGCACAAGGCCATACTGAAGTAACTTTCTTGCTGCCTCCATTTCTAAATCTGCGTAATGGCTAAAATGCATTTCGTACCCCACGCCAACCCCTCCTAACTCGGATGTTTCCTCCCTGTAGTTCAGCTTTCTACAAAGGATAATCGTATATTATCTATCGAATCAGCAAGGGCCACCGGAGCTGCGGTGACCCTTGCCAATCATTAGAGCGAGAATGTCATTTTACCTCTGGGATGTTTTTCAGCTAACAGCAGCGTCTGTTGTCGGGCAGTCACATGGGTGTAGATTTGCGTGATAGAAATGGAACTGTGACCAAGCAGGGATTGAATGTACCGTATATCCATTCCCGCCTCTAAAAGTGAGGTTGCAAACGTGTGGCGAAACATATGAGGTGTTACATGGTTAGATACACCAATTCGGTTCAGATATTTATTAATGATCCGCCTGACTGACTGCGGGGAGAGGGGGCGTCCCCGCTGGTTGAACAGAATTGCCCCCTGTTCCTGAATCTCCATAGAAAACACATCGCAGTACGTCTGCGCAAGCTGGAGCAGTTCGGAAGTTGTAATTTGAATGATGCGCTCTTTTCTGCCTTTACCCTTGACTAGAAGCCGAAGTCCGCTGTCGCTTAACAGAAAAGTATCCTGTGACAACGCACACAGTTCCGATACGCGAAGTCCCGTACTGAACAGGAGCTCCAGCACCAGGATATCCCGAAGAACCTCCCGGCACCCCTGTGTATAGGCATCATAAGCACTTTGCAAAAGGGCCTGCACGATTTGCTCGGGGATGATCCGTGGAAGTTGCTGCGGCGAATGGATACGGATGTGGAGTTTGTCAAATGGGTTCGCCTCTAGCTCTCCACTAATTTCCATCTCGTGATAAAAAGCTCGAATGCTCGCTAGTTTACGCTTGACAGACCGAGGGGCAAAGTGCTGGTTGAGATATTTGATGTACTGATTCAACATATCCTTATCAGCCCACGCACCTTCTGTAAAGTCAACAAACTGCCGTAGATCGATGCGATAAGCCTTTATCGTATCTGGCGACAGTTGTTTTTCGTACTCGCCCGTTTCAAGATAACCGGCGATTAGTGACGATAGTGTCCGCATAACACAGCCTCCATTTTCTAAAAACTTTCTTTATTATGGAGATTCTGTTTCTGCCTGTCCACATATGCATTTCAAAATACCTCGAAATTCAAGAATTTCGCCGCCATCATCGCACGTCGTGCGATGATGGCGGTATGGTTGCAAAAGGCAACCATACCGTATCGCACATAATTTCTGAGATACAATGATCTCAAGAATCATATAGTATTTGAGGGGCGTTTTTCTGGTGACTCGGTAGGCGGGTGACCAGGGAACCCCAACGACTTCATCTGATAAGCATATAAATCTCTGTAAAATGAGTGAAAATAAAAGCTTTTCAAGTGCTAAAATTGAGGTAAGGGGTATAGCTCAGCTGGGAGCGCACATAATCCGGTGAACGTACCCACTTCTCCAAAAAATTTCGCGCCTCCATCGCACTTCATGCGATGTCGGCGATTTGGTTGGCAAAGTTGCCAACCAACCCGAAATCGCACCACTCTTTCACTATTATAGGGAAAGAAAGTTCTGAAAATTTAATAGCCCGTTGGGGCAAAATTAGGTCTGGGGGTATAGCTCAGCTGGGAGAGCGCTTGAATGGCATTCAAGAGGTCAGCGGTTCGATCCCGCTTATCTCCACCAAAAGCAAGGACTTATGTAGCCAATGTGGTACATAAGTCCTTCTTCTATATCATAAAAAGGAGAGCGGATATTTGAATCCAAATTGGGACTTGTATTATAGCGAGGAATCATGTAAAATAATGGTGAATAATCTTAAATTAGGCTCTTCGGTAGTTTGTGTGGGGGGGGTATCTTCCCGGTAGAGCCGGATGGAGGGCTGAGAAGTGTCGCTTAATCTTTTTGCAAAGCTCTTGGAACGCAGGGATTCTGCAGCGTTGCGCCCAGGCCAACCAATTTGAAATCGTACCGTTCCCTTGTCATTACAGGAAAAGGGAGTACCGAAAACTGAATATTCCAAATCCCGGATTAAAATTGAATGCGGAGGTATGGATCATGCGTTCGAGTACGAAAAAATTCCTTAAAAAGATTCTTATTGCTATAATTGCTATCATACCTGGCATTTTGGGCCTATTTATTGGCTATAATTACGGTGAAATTGATACCCAAATTGAAACAATTGAAACCTTAAATGGCATGCAGAATATTGAAGCAGACAATGTTACAATCAACTACTATTCTGATAGTAATGACTATGAGGAGGCATTAGCTCAAATTGTATCGGACGTAAATGACTCTATACAAAAAAGCGAAAATCTAATACGCGAAAATGCAAACCTAATTAGTATAAATGAGGACTTGACAAACAAAAACTCCGATCTGACGAGTAATAATATGCAGTTGCTAAGGGAAATAACTGATTTAAAATTAGAAATAAAGAGATTAGAAGATGAGCTTTCTTCCATGCCCATGCCCGAAGTGGAAAGTATGCATGATATGCCGTTATCCGCAGCTATTTTGGTAAAAACTGTTGATGCACACGGATATATTGTTAATAGTGACTATGAAACATTAATAGGTACAGGATTCGAAAAAAGCTTTATTGCAAAATCAGGTGGGATCACATACGATGAGACGATATCTATATGTAGCTACACTCCGTTTGATGTAATATATAACCTTGAAGGTAAATATAAAACTTTAGCAGGGCAGATCTGTTTTGACGATATCTCATCAGCGTCTGGGGGATTTGGATCCGCATTCAGTGGCGAAGCTAAAATTCTTTTTACTGCAGACAATGGAGAAAAAGAAGAGCTCTCCCTTTCCGCAACCGACTTCCCAAAAGATTTTTCTATTAATATTCAGGATGCAGAAAAGCTCACAATTTCTTTTTCATTTCCTTATAGTAATAATGTATTTAACAATTTTAATAAGTATTTTAACATTGTGAATGCGTATCTTGAAATCTGATTCTTATGCAATAGTAACCCCACTTGCAACGTGTAAAATATCGTAATTTATTACTTGTAGAAAGGACGGCCCTTATATGTAAGGGTGAGTGGGAGCTCCGGTAGGAAAATATTGTAAGCTGACAGCAGATAATAACTAATTATCTATTGTCTGTATCCCTGTTTGACATTTGTAATTAAACTATTAGGAGGACATTTACATGAACCATTCACTAAAGCTTGCCTTTATAGCCAAATATGCACCCCCTCTTGGCAGCACAGCCCCAGTTCCCGCTATTAGAGAGAATGCAGTATACTCAAAATACCACTATGATATTTACTCCATACTAAATCGTCATTTCCCAAACCTGATTACGGGAACGGATGCAACTTGTGTTTTCGAACAGCATGACCATATTGACTACATTTTTTCGTTGTTGAATCGAGCACCATACCGAAATTCAGAGATATTCATTTCAGCGCTGGCAGAGTATTTTGGCATTCCATATCTAGGGAGCAGACCCAACATTCGGGCCTTAGCAGAAGACAAGCATCTTGCCAAAACTATGGCTAAACATTGTGGAATTGCTACTGCACAATGGATAATAGCAGATGTGGATGAACAGTTGAAAAGCACTCCTCCGTTTCCCGGTCCATACTTTGTGAAGCCCCGTTTTGGAGCGTCCTCTAAGTTCATAGACGAAACATCTATATGCCCACTTTGGGACGATGTAAAAAAGCAGACAGCATATTTGCACTCAAATGGGGAAGATGTCATTATCGAAGAATTTATCACAGGCATTTTTTACTCTAGTCCAATCATTACCCGCAACGGAACCACTGTTGTCCTCCCTCCGGTACGTGAGGAATCAACCCTAAAAGGAAATGTTGTTACCTATGGGCAAAAGCGGAAAGTTGACGATGGTCTGACACGAACAATAGAGACCGACCCTATTATTGTCAGAGAAATCACTGATGCTTCTCAGCGAATTGCAGCGTTTATTCGACCCTTTGATTATACAAGAATCGATTATATGATTGGAAGTTCGGGCTTGAAGTTTCTGGAATTCAACATTTGCTGCAACTTGGGAATGCAGTCGGCTTTCGTTTTATCTGCGCAGTCGACAGGAATCACCTATGAAGAATTGATTGTTTCCATTTTGCGTGAAAGCCTATCCAGACAGCACATCCTTTGACATAATAGAAAGCGGATTGGCAATCCAATATTCAAGAAACGCAGGTGAAAAACAGTCCCGCCAATTGCTAAGTGGAGTTAATATTTTCCCTTTGCAACGACCTGATATTCTGTCCCTTAGTGCGGAAAAGTTTCCAGCAGAATACTTATTGGAAACCGCCAACGCATCCAGCGACTCATGAAAGTGGCCCAAAATGCAATGCAAGCCTGCCAGTGCAAGATAATAGCGGCTCTTTAACCTCGGAATGTTTGATTCATCTACAGCAAAGTTGTATTTCAGCAGTTCTGCAAGCGCTTCTTCCTGTTTTCCATGCTCAAGCAAGATGCAGCAGTTGTTAATTGAAATATATACCTGTGGCATGAGACTTTTTGCAATCAGCCTGGCAATTCTAAGATAGCGCTTTGCACTCAAAAAGTCACCACATGAAATATATACAATGCCCAAATTATTTGCGGCAATGTGTAGTTGCTCAATACCATAGGGTAAAAGGCCGTCGTAGGCACGTTTCATGCGCGACTTTGCCTCTGCAAGATTGCCGCTCCGAATAAGAACGCGCGACATATTAACCACCGTTGTAAGCTCTCCATATTTATCACTGGCGCTCTGAAATGCAGTGATCGACTTTTCCCAGTAGCTGTTTGCTGTTTCTCCTTGAAAGAGTGTTGCGGAATTCCGCAGAAAGTATCCGTATAATTTAGATTTGATAAGTTCAGCCTCGTAGTCCAAAACAATTTGTCTGGCTTTATCCTCATTCCCGCTATGTATGCAATTACTGATGGTTATTGAGAGTAAGACTGCTTTTTCATCAATATCATGGCCGGATTTAATAAGAGTCCACAAGAGTTGGTCTGCTGCGCGATGTTTCCTACAACGGTTCAATGTTAAAGCAAGGAGAATTTTTACATCACGGGATTCTCTCATCCGGGGCCAAAGAGGTATTAGGATTTTGAGGGTTTCTTTGTACTTCCACAGTCTGAATGTACCCAATGCACATAGAAAATGTCCCTTCGGATCAGGTGTCATTTTTACTGCCTCAATCCACTCCATCTGTATGGCGGAACCCCGCTGGAGACTTTCGATCAGAAGTGCTTTTCCCCAAGTTGCCTGATATTGGGTAGCAACACTTTGGGATAGCGTAAACAAAGTTTTCAATTCATCAAAAGTATGTGTTTTCAATGTTGCTAAATATCTGTAAACAATATCTTGATATATGAGTTTGTCCGCAGGATTAGAGAGGATGGAATCCCATATATCCTGGTTCTCACGGCGAATTCTAACCCGAAAATTTTCCCGACCATCCATTTGCAGAACCGAGGAAATAAATCCTTTATATATCAGAGTATGTATTGTGTGTTGTACCTCCTGAGCCGTATACACACTGCAGGTTGGAGATTCCTCTAGCATAGACAATAAATCTGAAAAGCAGATATCAGTTTGTAAGGTGTAAAGCAAAGAGAGAATTTCGCTAGGAAGCGATCCTTCTTGCCCTATATTTTTCGAAGACGGATATTTGGTCTCAAAAATAATTTTCCTTATATTTCCATTGGTGCGCCTGATCAGATTAGTTGCTTCGCTGTCTGACACTACTTGATTGTTATGAGCCAATATCTCTTGCACACAAACAATCGGAGGCTCAGGAAAATCCAAAAAATTGATGTCGCCTCTAAAACTGATTTCCATCAACAGCTTTTCTAAGGTTGGAGACTCGTCTGATTGTGACAGAATAAATGACACATGGTTTAGTGGATAAAGTGCCAATATGTCATAGATAGATTCATCATCAATAAATTGGGCATTATCGATGAATAGCAGAATTTTCTTGTCTACCAGCTTGTCTTTTACCATCTCAAAAAAGAACTGTTTCATTGCGTCAGAATAGTAGCCTGCGTAAATAGGAAGTGCTGTAGGCTTGCTGAAAAGCAGATTTGATATTGTTTCTCCCATTGCAGGCAAATCTAAAATCATGCTCTTCAAGAGGGGCTCTTCCTCCTCCCCGTATCGCTCGTCTGAAAAACATTGTAGCATGTGATAGAGGTTCCCGTTTTTTATTACAACCTTCTTCAAAATTTCATGCAAAGGTGATCTGCAATTATCTGACAATTCTGCAAACAGACAGATCACACTATCTGTGGATTGAAGCAAATAGCAAAACCTGTGGAAAAATGCAGTTATGCCGTATCCTGATACTGCGCGATAACACAAAAACCTCCTGCGTTCTTGAAAAAGTAAAGTGTATAGTTCATCCACATTATTTTTTCGATCTGCAAATAAAGCTTTTTCCATTTTATCACCACTTTTTGTTTGGAGTGTAGTATTTATGTATGGTCCCGAATACGAGAAAATTATTTTTGAAATCTGTGACTGTCTTGGCATTGTGTGCAGGAGATTTGAGCCTAACTGCTTGGCGCTAACATGGAATGACCAAACCCAGTATATATGGAGTCGTAGATTTCCACAAAATTCTGCAACCAGCTCTCGAATTATAGATTCAAAATGTATGTGCTCATCTATCTTAGCCGATTGTGGCGGTGTAGTAATCAAGCCAAATGATTCCTATGAAGGCAAAGGCGTATATTTGTGCTTTTCCCAAAAGGAAATTGAATGTGCGCTTTATAAATCTTTTCAGAGCCACTCGATTGTTGCTGCTGCACCATATATCAACGCACATGCTGAGTATCGTATAGTCTACCTGGACGGAGAGTGCTTGCTTCTATATAAGAAAAAACTTCCAGAAGTGATTGGCGATGGACATTTATCGTTGAAAGCTTTGGCAGAGCATTTAGGGGTAAACGAACCTGATTTTTGCCAAAAGGATCAACTCAATATAGTACCGGCCAGAGGGGAACATATTACAGTGGGGTGGAAATTCAATTTGAGCTGCGGAAGTACACCTGAAGTAATTGACCGGTTTTCAGCCCCGCAATTACTACTTGATATAGCAACAAAAGCTGCGGAGACAGTTAATGCAAAGTTTGTTTCAATTGATTTACTGGAAGAAAGCGGAAGTCACGATCTGATGGTACTTGAATTAAATGCAGGAGTTGC
>Ga0224748_10315_pt1 | contig 14350 bp, 16 predicted proteins | sample LIM_F_Water_Neg_FD_182074 | JGI IMG/M metagenome (GOLD analysis project Ga0224748, IMG submission 182074) | Enriched cells from gastrointestinal tract of the lab mouse from Pacific Northwest National Laboratory (PNNL), Richland, Washington... | ecosystem: Host-associated > Mammals > Digestive...
GAGCGGTAGAGGCCATCTGCTACATATTTTGCGTCTTCGGGGCAGTCCCCGTGGCTGACAAACACCATCTGCTCTCGGTCCATCCCCTGTAAAACCCGCTTTACGATCTCATCCAGCGACTTTTTCCGCCCCCGGACTTTCGTCTCCTGTTTCAGTATCCCGCCATTGTTCATGCGGAGAATGAGTTTGATCTTCAGCACCGTACCGACAACCGCGATCGCGGACGAAGCGCGCCCGCTGCGCCGGAGATGGTTCAGATCATCCACGGTAAATACTGTATTGACTTGCCAGCGGCACCGGCTGCACCAATCGTAGATCTCTGCCAGGCATTTGTCCTGCTTTTTCCCCTTTACCGCCTCATAGACGAGCATTCCCTCACCGAGCGCGACACATAAGCTGTCAACGGCGTAAATCTTTCGTTCCGGAAACTCTCCCTTCAGCGTGTTCAGCGCGCTCTCGACCGCGTAGTACGTACCGCTCAGTTTGGACGATAAGCCGATGTATAAAAGATCTTTCCCCTGCTCCAGAACCCTCTTTGCGACCTCATAAGCAATGCTCTTATTCACCATAGAAGTCGTGATCGGTTTCCCATTCCGTAAATGCTCATACAGCTGCCCAAAGCTGTCCTCTGGCTCATCGCTATATCCCGGATATTCCCTGTCATCTACGAGATACGTAAGAGGCAGGACGATGATCCCGTATTTCTCGATATAAGGACGGGGCAGGTTTGAAGTGGAATCCGTAAGGATCGTAAAAGTATCGTTCATGGTATCCATCCTCCAGACAATTATTTCTTTATCCTTATTCGTCTGCATAATGGCACATATTTATTCATACCATTTATAAAAACAAGTACGATGGGGGATTACCATGCTCCTGCTTTGTTTTCTATTTCTTTTTATTTTGCTCCTGTTTCCGGAAACCGCTGCCGAAGGAAGTAAGAGCGGACTTCTTTTATGGGCGGGCGTCCTCGTTCCCTCCCTCCTCCCCTTTTCCGTACTGACCTCCTTGATCCGGCGCACGATGTCGGGGCGCCGCTGCCAGTATCTATTGCTGGCCGCCGGTATCCTCTCCGGTTATCCGATCGGCGCAAAGGTAGCGGGCGAATTGTACAAAGACGGTGTGCTCTCCCGGGAGAAAGCCTTGTTTTTTGCCGGATTTACGAACAACCCCAGCCCGATGTTCGTTATCTTTTTCGTCGCCGGCAGTATGCTTGGCATGGGTTCCGGCCAATACCTCTTTTATGCCCTCGTGCTTCTTTCTTCCCTTCTCGGAAGCCTCTGTTTTCTTCTATTTACAAAAAACACTAGACACGCTCAGTCGGCACCTGTCATTTCAGCTATTGCCGCACCAGAAACACCGTCAGCAAAGTCCTTTTCGCGGCTGATTGACTCAGAAATCGCCTCCAGCGCGCTTCTCCTTATCAAGATCGGCGGCTATATCATGTTCTTTTCCATCTTCGCCGCACTGCTGCATCAGCTTCCCGTCATTCCCTATTACGCAAAACTGCTGCTTGGCGGCATACTGGAGATTACGACCGGCGATGCGATGATCGCGGCCTCCCCTCTTTCCGGACACGCAAAAATAATCCTGTCTCTCGCCGCCACTGCGTTTGGGGGACTGTCGGCAGCCGCCCAGACAAACAGTGTTCTGCAAAATACAGGATTATCTTTCTCGCGTTATGTAATGATCAAAGTGCTGGCAGGATTGTTTGGTCTCCTGCTCGGCGTTCTATTCTTTTGACCGCTGCATCATTGTCCCTCCACCTGCTCTGCTTTTGCCGCTTCATCCTCGTCCGGAATCTTTCCAGTAATCTGGTCTTGCAGCTCCGAGCGGTTATTTTTAATGGTCTCGATATCTTTCTTCAAAACATTGATCAACAGGGAAGACTTACTCTCGATTTCTTTTAGCGAAAGCTCAATATTCCTGCCCGCCTCTCCGAGAAGATCGCTCGTATAGTACAAGGCGTCCGTACGGACCTGATTTCCCTCGCCCACCGCCTGATTCAGAATCTGCTGTGCCTGCGTTTCGGCCTCTTTCAAGATCTGTTCCGCCTGGACATACGCCGTCTGCACCAGTTCGCTCTGGTCGAGAAGCTGTTTCGTCTGTGCCTGCGCCTGACTCATGATCTGCTGTGCCTGCTCCTGTGCCTGTCCAAGAATCTCTTCCCGGTTGTTGATAATCTTCTGGTATCTCTTGATTTCTTCCGGTGCGCACATGCGGAGCGCGTCCAACAGATCATAAAGCTCGTCCTTTGAAACCGTAACTTTATTTGGATACAGCTTCGACGGCTTACAGTTCTCCACATATTCGTAAATCTCGTCAATCGCCTTTTCGATTCTCGATGGGTTCATAAATGATTACCTATTCCTTTCCCTCATGGTAAAACGTTAGAAAGAGGAGCGCTGCGTTTCCCGCACTCGCAAAAACACATGCTGATTCGTTTTATACTGCTTCACTCTTACCAGTTCAAATACGTCTTCGTCTACATAGTCCACCGCCGTGTCCAGCGCTGACTCCAGGATCACGAGTGTGCCTTCTTTCACGATGCCGGAGCGGGCCAGCATTTGTACGATCTTTGCTTCAAATTTCTTTTTATACGGAGGGTCGGCATAAACAACATCAAACTGCCTGCCCTCTTTTTCTAGTTTGGATATAGCATATGTCACCTCGATCGGGAGGACGACCGCCTGCGCTTCCAAACGCGTCTTCGCCAGATTTGCCCGGATACATTTCAGCGGTTCTCTTCCAAATTCGACGAGCCACGCCTGCTTTGCCCCCCGGCTCAGCGCCTCGATGCCGATCGCGCCGCTGCCGCTGAACAAATCCAAAAATAGACTTCCCGGTATATCATCCTGGATGATGTTGAACAGCGTCTCCTTGATCCGGTCGGTCGTCGGCCTCGTATCTTTTCCTTCCGGTGCGACCAATGGGAGCCGTCTCGCCGTTCCCGCAATGACACGCATACCTTCTCCTCGCTTTCAAACTTGAATTCCTTTTCGTCTTTCACATTATAAATGATAACACACTTTTTATCAAGAGAAACTTTAATGCCGAAAACACTGGCTCACCTTATCATTCCGCCGCCGACACATGGATCGTCAGTTTCGGCGACCAGCTTACCGTACCGTGGAGTTTCGCACTCTCTACCCAGGCAAACGCTGGGTTGTCCGTGATGATAAGCGGCTCCGTCACCATGCCATTATCGTCGATGCCGTTGTTTTCTACATAAATACTGCACGGGTTTCCCTCTGCATCTTCCCCAGTCAGGATATACCGGGCGGAAAGCGTTTCGATCTGACCGTTATATTTGAGTCTGGTATCCACAGAGTCAGACACGATCGTTCCCTTAAAATTCGGGCAGTCCGATGATGCTTTGAACTGGATCATCGATGCGCTTCCGGCCGTTCCCTTTACGGAAGAGGTACTTCCTATATCTATCATAAACGTAAAGATCTCATTTGGATATGACTGGCTCTCGTCCGGCCGGACTACTTCACGCGGCGGTATCGGTTCCGTCTGTGACTCATTCCAGCGTATATCGATCGTTTTCTCCCCGTTTCCGTGATCGGTGATCCTTCCTTGCAGATCCGCCGTCTCAAGCCATGACAACGCTTGGCTGTCTGTAATGATAGTCGGCTTTGTCACGGTATTTCCCTCGTCATCCGCCGTTCCGTTATCCTCAATAAAAAGGGAACACGTTTTACCATCCGCATCGGTTCCCGAAAGGATGTACCGGGCGCATGACTGTTTTCTGCCGTCTTTATATTCCTTGATGACCGTCGTTCCCTTACCTTTCGTACTTCCTGAAAAATAGTCTCCTGACGCATCACCTGTAAAATACTGCATATCGACATGACACGTAGTGCCGTCTACCGAATACTTCTCCTGATCGGTGACACGGACTGACATCACCGGTGCCGTATAAAGATCCGGTGTCGGCACAGGCGTTTCCATTGGTTTCGGCGATTCGGACGAAGGAACTTGTGTCGGTGTCTGCGGAACCCCCGTCGGCACAGGTGATGGAGCTGTCACGGCTGGAACTGCGGAAACCGACGGAGATGTAGTCGGTTTCTGTATTTTCTTTTTCGTACAGGTCACAACGACCACCCCTACTTTTCGTTTTTTATTTTTCGAACCTTTTTTCAAACGCTCGGACACGGTAATCCTTGTTTTTCCATACTTCTTCGCCGTTATGACTCCCTTTTTACTGACGGAGTGTAGCCGCTCAAAATTTTTGTCAAAATTTCTCAAAATAATTGACAAAAAAGAGAACGAATAAATATGCAAATATAACGCATATTTATTCGTTCTCTTTTTATACAGCCTGAACTGTGAGATTAAAGCACACCTTCTATGAAACTTTAATAAAAGTATACCACATACTTATTCTATAACCTTTCAATTTTTTATTCAACCTTTTTTTGAATCTGATTTATTTCATCTGGTATGTATTCCATAATATCCCCTGGCTGACAATTTAATAATTTACATATTGAATTTATAGTATCAGTGTTTATACGTTCATTTTTTTTTAATTTACTGGCTGTAGCTGAATGAATACCATTTTGGCGCAACCAATAATTAGAACTATATCCACGTTCTTTTAAAATCTGGAATAGTTTATCATACTTAATAGCCATCTTTAAAACCTCCCTAATAATTCGTAGGTCTAGTATATCATAAAACCACGTGTCTACGAAAGTGTACAAAATATACAAAAATATATGTCTATTATAGTGTACATTTCCGATATTGTCAGCATGTCTATTATAGTGTACAATTAATGTATAAGATAAAGCAAGGGCAACAGCCTGATAAACTAGAACCCTTGCAATATCTTAAATACAACAGAATAGGGGGTGTTAGTCATGTATACCGATTACGGTTACATTGGAAAAGCCGATAACGTAACATATGCTACCGAGCAGGAAGCGTTAGAAGCCAATCCAGACAACTAACCAGATGGGGCATAGCCAACGGGCTTGTAAGTCCCCATTACCAAACCCTATTCGCAACCAGTAAAGGCGGTTGTATATATATTATATCAGACCGCCGCAAAAAAAGAAAGGTGGTAATTATGGCTAAAAAAATGAACGTTTTACAAAAGATTGATAACGGAATCTTGCAGGTAAAGGAATTGCAACGGAAAGTAGAGCAAAACACCATCATAGAGAAAAAAGCAATCCAGTTAATATCCGAGTGCAGGTTTAAGGAAGCTATGAAATTATTGGAAAGAAAATAATTCCCAGAATCTATTATAAAGGCTAAATTAATTCTGGCTACTTGTAAAAATGTAGTCCCCAAAAAGCAGAAAGGATGACTTATATGAGTGCAATAGATGATATTAAATTCACTGTTATTTCCAACTGTGTAGCATCTGATTTACTTTCAATAGAACAAGACGATTATACAGAAATAATAATGAAGATGAAAAGCCTTCCACGACGCAATCTGGAAAGTGTTCTTGAAATATTAAACATGCATGTTGTAGGTAACATAAGCAGTAAAAAGAAAGTAAACAAACACTCTACAACAAGCAATTTCAAAATAATTCAAAACAAGTCTCTCTGAATTTACAGAAATACTCCTGTTATAATAGCGTTATAACGCGTAATAACGTGAGTATTTCTGTTTTAGTGTAAAGTTTTCCTTATACTATCATCTAAGGCGAATTTGAGCCTTTTAAGATGTTTTTTATCTGCTTCACTGTAAGGTTGTATTTCCTTGACAATTCCTCAAAATTATATCCATTATATTCCTGTAAAATCAGCCTGTTTCTTGTGCTGCACAATATACTTTTCTGCATAGGGAAATAAAGCTCATCTCCCATAGCATACCGGCACAGCTTTAGGAAGTTATCCAGCCCGATCAGGCTGACAACAGGCTGGTAAGTTTCAGGTATGTCAGATACATCCACATGCTTCAAAAGCACATCATTATCCATCTGCATCACCCCACATACCATACTTAACAAAGTCAGATTCGCTCATATTCAGCATCCTGCAAATCTTTTTCTGAATCTCATTTAATTGGGTGTTGGCTTGCAAAGGTGGCTTTACAGAATTAACAATAGGCATCATGCCATTTATGGCAGGGGTGTTTGTCAATGCAACAGAATGAATCTGTGAAGCCTTACGGTCTTTTTTCCGCACCATCACAACAGGGGAAAGATACCTGTATTCTCTGTTCTGTAAATAGTCCTTTGCCCTTTTCGTCCATTCCACCCTTGCAAAGATACCGTCACTTTTTAAAACAAGTTCTTTTATCCATCCCCCTGCCGGGGCTTGCATGTCCCTTAAAGTCTGGTGTTCATAATCAATAACAATGTCAACCGCCCTATGCCCCATGTGTTCCTTCATCATTTGGAAACTTTCGCTGTCTACTAAGAAATCACCTTTTTCTGACGATATATAGCCCAACGGAAGCACCCTGATATATTCAGGGGCTTCCGCCAAGTTTGCCGTCTGTGACAATATTTCTGTATACACTTCCATATCAATCACCTTCTATCCTTCGGCTGTTTCCTCTGCTGTTCCGGTACTTCCATAGGCTAACTGCCATAAGCCAAAGCCGACATTGTACCTTGCCTTGATTCCGTAGATGATTTCATCATCAAAGAAAACATTGTCATCATTTTCTTTGTTTTTGCATACCAGCTTCGCCTTTTCCCTTTCCTGAAACACAAACGGCTTGATATAACGTTTTGTGCAGAATAAGTACCACTGCTCTGCGTAATCCGATAATTCCGGGACAACCAGAAGGTCACAGGTGTTCTTGTTTACATTGGAGCTTCCTGCAATCAAATCTGCAAATAAAAGTTCCCTTGCAACAGCTTCTTTCTGTGGGGCAACCACCAGAAGGTCAGGGACAATGTTAAGCGACCTGTGCGATTCACCTTTCACTGTCATCATCTGTGACCTTGCTTCTGCATAGGATTTGGCATTCAGCTTTTTATTTCCCATGTTGGACTGTACAGCTTTATCATTTCCGCCCATAGGATGCCTGTCACTGAAAAAGCTGACACCATCATAGCATTTTTTGTTGAATCCGTCACCAAGCAGGTCAAAAGTCAGGGAATCAGGATGCTTCTTTGCAGATAACCCCATTTCAGAAATAAGCGGAGTGTAAACCCCATACTGGTCATCTGCAATGTCATTCACAGGGATTTTTGTTGTCAGCTCAAAAGTTCTGTTCTTGATTACATAATCATGTGCAATCAGGTTCTGGATTTCCCTTGAGCCAATCCATTCCCTCATGTTCGGGATCTGCCCCATCCATGCATAAGTTGTTTCCCTTGTCTCGGATGGCACGGTCATGGCAATTTTAGGATAGTTCACAGGGGTTTCACTGAATGCCTTGTTAAAAGCCGCTGAATATCCAACAAACAGACCGTTTAAGCTCTGCTGATTTATTACCATTCAAGCTCACTCCCTTCGCTGATGCTTATTTTCACAAGGACACGCCCATCTTCTCCCACACTTAAGACTTCGCCAGCCTTTGTCGTGTTCATGTTGTCCAGTGTCACGGAATTGTTTCCGTTGAAATAGCAAATCCGCCCAATATCGGTGTCAAGGATTTTATGCTCCGGCAGTTCCGCATTGTTGATGATGTAGATGCCGTCTTTGCAGATTGCCGACTTTGCACCATGCTCATCCGTTACGATTCTGACAGCACATCCAATGGCATAATAGCCGCCCTCTTTTTTTGCCTTGCTTGCCTGTAAGGTTCTGGTGTTTACGACAACCAAATCACCTTTTTCAACTGTTTCCCCTTTGGCAATAGGGAAAATGGAAACTTTCTGCCCTAAAAGGTTCAATAAAAACTGTTCATTTCTTAATGGTCTTTCCATAATGCTTTACCTCCGCTTCATTTGGTATAATATCATTATAGAAAATATTCCCGGAAATTTTTAGGGGAAGTATTTCCCCGAAAATAAATCTTTATTATTATTATGGATTATTTATAACCCAAATAGTAAAATTATTTTATACATAAAAATGAATATTTATTATTTTGTATGGATTACTTATAACCCTAAATTGTCTCTTTGCTTTATGCAAACATATATTCCCCAAAATTGGCTCAAACCCTTGAAAAAAGGGCAATAGGACATACTATTTTCAAAGTGTCATTTTGTCCATTTGAAAAAAAGATATTTGCCCTTTATTTCTGTAAAAAAATAACGCTGGCTTTATAAAACGTTATTTCCTATAACGCCCATTTTATAAGACTTTTCCCACTTGAATAACGAAAAGTAAATCAAAAAATGACACATTAACGCTACGTTATAACGTTTTGAAAAATACCCCTTAAATCGCAACACTCTTTATCTGGTGTTTTTCCTTCTCTATAATTGTGTAAAAAAAGAAACCCCTTAAAATAAAAGGTTTCCCTATCCTATTTCCTTTTTCTTTTATTATTTCAACCAATTATCAGACAATTCTCCACATTCTCAAAATCGCTGTCACAAACATTCCACTTTATTTTGCATAAAATCGCTCTATCCCTTGATAATTCGGGCTTTCCCACCTTATCCCATGCTTACTCTCCACTTCTCACATGACAATTCTTTTGTGTCATTTATTCTAATAGCGTACACGGAGGCTATTTTCTTCGAAGAAGACTGATAGGTATAAACGGCTTTTTTTATTTTATTTTTAATCGTAATCTTTTTCGTTTTTCCTTCCTGCAATGTTATCTTTTTAAAAGACAGCGACGCCTTTTTTGCTGCTGCCGCCGGATATGCGTTTACAACGACCAACAGAGCCGATAACGCCAAACATAAAATTTTTTTCATCTCTTCCCTCCATCCGCAAACTCGTAAGCTGCACTATTTGTGAAAACTTTTAAACTGATTATAGCACAGTGTTCGGCAAATAGCAACGGCATCCTACAGCGGGACTTCCCCCATATAATGCTCCAGTTTTTCCATCAGTCTCTTATTCTTCTTGTAAAACCGGCTGATCTCATCAAATGCGTACCTCCCCGCCTCCTCATGCGCCGCCGTAAGGATTTTCGCATCTTCGTAAATATCGGCCAGTTTAAACAGCTTATCGCCGCTCTGCATCACGCCGAAAAAATCTCCCTGCCCCCGCAGTTTCAAATCCTCCTCGGCGATCTTGAACCCGTCATTCGACTGGGCAAGGATCGAGAGTCTCTCCTTTCCTTCTTTACTTTCCCTGCCATACATGAGGATACAGTACGACTGCGCCGCCCCGCGCCCGACGCGCCCGCGCAGCTGATGGAGCTGGGCCAGGCCAAACCGCTCGGCATTCTCGATCATCATCACCGTTGCGTTCGGCACGTCGATCCCGACCTCGATCACGGTCGTGGACACTAGAATATCTGTCTTTCCCTCAGCAAACCGTTCCATCACTTCGCTTTTTTCCTGCGGTTTCATCTTTCCGTGGAGACTGTCCACCGAAACCGCGCCGCGAAATCCTTCCCGCAGCCGGTCGGCGTAGATCATCACACTTTCCAGCTCGGACTCCTCATTTTCCTCGACCATCGGACAGATAATATAGATCTGATGCCCCAGATCGATCTGCTCTTTCATAAAATGATAGGCGTTTGGCCGAAACTCCGTCCCGACGACGCAGTTTTTCACGGGCAGGCGGTCCGCCGGGCGCTCATCCATCACCGACAGATCCATATCCCCGTATAGGACGAGCGCCAGCGTTCTCGGTATCGGCGTCGCGCTCATCGCCAGTACGTGCGGTTCCGTCCCTTTTTCAGATAATAATTCGCGCTGTCTTACACCGAACCGGTGCTGCTCGTCGGTGATCACGAGCGCCAGATCGTGAAACTGCACATTGTCCTGCACGATCGCGTGCGTTCCCACAACGACATCCCACTCACCGGCTGCCAGCATCTTCTTCCCCTCGCGCTTTTGTTTCGCCGTGAGCGAACCGGTGAGCAGTCCGATCCGCACGCCAAATGGCCCGAGCATCTTTTGCAGCGACGCGAAGTGCTGGGACGCAAGCACCTCAGTCGGCACCATGAACGCCCCCTGTCCCCCGTTACAAACGGTCAGATAGAGTGCCATCACCGCGACCACAGTCTTTCCCGAGCCGACGTCTCCCTGTACGAGCCGGTTCATGACATGGCCGCCTGTCAGGTCAGACAAGATCTCAGATAATACGTTTTCCTGCGCGTTCGTCAGGGCAAAAGGGAGTGACTGCCGAAGCGAATCGAGTTCTTCGCGGTATGCCATCACATGGCTGCTCTCCCGGTCATTGCGCACGCGGATCGCCCGCAGCGATGCCTGGTATAAAAATAATTCATCAAAGACGAGGCGCCTCCTGGCCTGGTAAAACTCGATGCGGTTTTTCGGAAAATGGATGTCCTGCACGGCTTTGCGATAACCGATGAGATCATGCCGTTTCCGGATCTCTGGCGGAAGAAACTCTGCGATGCCCTCACACTCAGACAGCGCCTGTTTGACGGCTTTTGTCACCTGTACATTTGTGAGTCCCGCCGTGAGGGGGTAAATGGGCAGCATCTTCCCGACATTTTTATAAAATTCATTTTTCGAGTACATCTTCGGCTGCTCCAGCACGAGTTTCCCGTTCACGCGTCCGACCTGGCCGCGCAGCAGATACCTCGTACCCATATGTAACCGGCTCGCCAAAAACGGCATGTTGAACCATGTGACCTGCACGGTGCCGGTCTCATCTTCAAACAATGCCGTAATGATCTTTATACGGGACGTATTCCTGACCGTCGGTTTCCGGCGGAGTACGCCCTCGATCGCCATCCGTTTGCCCTCTTCGAGCGTACGGATGGGGACCGTATCGTGAAATTCATCGTAATCCCGCGGATAGTGTTCGAGCAGATCCCCGACTTCCCTTATCTGAAGCTTCGCGAACCGCTGCTCCGCTTTTTCCCCCACACCTTTTACCGCGCGTATGCTATCGTTATAATCCATGTCACACTTCCTGCACATCATGAAATAGACGGACGGAAACCAGCGATCGCGTTTCCTATCTGACCCCTGTCGATCCAAAACCGCCGCTGCCGCGCACCGTCTCATCCAGTTGTTCTACTTCCGTATACGCCGCCGTGAAATACGGGGTAAGGATCATCTGCGCTACCCGCTCGCCGCTCTCGACTAAAATGTCCTGTGATGAGTGGTTATGCAGCGCCACCATGATCTCTCCCCGGTAGTCAGAATCAATGACTCCTACTTTGTTTGCCGGCGCCAGTCCTTTTTTACAGGCCAGGCCGCTCCTCGCATAGATGAGTCCCGCCAGCCCGGCCGGAATGGCCATCGCGATCCCGGTATGGATCAGAGCCGTCTCTCCGGCCCGGATCGTGATCGGCTCGTCCATACAGGCGTACAGATCGGCGCCCGCCGAAAACGCAGTTCCGTACGTCGGGACTGTCGCTTTTTTATCCAGTTTGATAAACTCAACTTTTACCGTATCCAATATAACTGGTTCCATGTTCAAATTTTCCTCATTTCTGCGCTGCTTTCCTCAGCGCTCGTTCTCGCCCTCCCAGTGGATGACCGTCCCCTGCGCGAGTGATCGTTTCACATCAATGATCCGCTGGTTTTCCGAGCCGCGAAACCGCAGTTTCAGATTTTTTTTCTCTTCGACAAATCTTCCATCTACCAGAATATCCAGATACGAGAGCATCTCCTTGGTCATCTCCCATTTCTGGCACATTTCTCCCAAAATCTGTTTGTCAAACAGATACCCGGAATAACACCAGATCGTTTTTTGCGGGAACGTTTCATGTACCTCCCGCAGCAGGGGCAGAAGTCCCTCCTGATTGACCTTTTCAAACGGCTCCCCTCCGAGCAGGGACAAACCCGCGATATGATCGGGTTCCAAAAACGTCAGGATCGTTTCCTTCTCTTTTTCCGTAAAGGGTTTTCCATACGAAAAATCCCATGTTTCCTGATTAAAACAGTTTTTGCAGTGATGTGTACAGCCGCTCACGAACAAGGACACGCGTACACCCGGCCCGTTCGCCACATCGTACTGCTTGATCTGTGCATAATTCAATTCCAAACTCCCTTTCATTCGCACTAAATATGGAGCACCCTGGAGCCAATCTCTTTCGTCTTTCCGACATTCCAGAAATTTTCCCCCAGATAACCGCACGTCCGCCTTGTCACATTCATTTTATTGTGGTCTTTATTGCCGCAGTTCGGGCATTCCCACTCCTGATTCTCGTTTATGATGATCTCGCCGTCAAACCCGCACACATGGCAGTAATCGGATTTCGTGTTGAACTCCGCGTACTGGATATTATCATAAATAAATTTGACAAGTTCCTCGAGCGCCGGCAGATTGTGCTGCAGGTTCGGAATCTCCACATACGAGATCGCCCCGCCGGAAGAAATCGTCTGGAACTGACTTTCAAACTGGAACTTCCGGAACGCATCGATTTCCTCGCGCACATCGACGTGGTAGGAATTCGTATAATACCCCTTGTCCGTCACGTCCTCGATCTCGCCAAACCGTCTCTTATCAATCTCGGCAAACCGATAGCAGAGCGACTCGGCCGGCGTCCCATATAATCCGAACCCGAGCCCGGTTTCCTCTTTCCACGTATCGGTCGCGCGGCGCAGGCGGTTCATCACCTTGAGTGCAAATTTACTTCCCTTCTCGGTCGTGTGGCTCTCGCCGGTCATCAGTTTCGTCACTTCGTATAAGCCGATATAACCGAGCGAAATCGTAGAATATCCGTCATGCAGGAGCTTGTCGATCTTTTCTCCCTTTCCGAGCCTCGCGATCGCCCCATACTGCCAATGGATCGGACTGACATCTGACGTCACTCCCTCCAGCGCGTGGTGGCGGCACATCAGCGCCTGAAAGCACAGCGATAACCTCTCTTCCAAAAGCTGCCAGAAATACTCCTCGTTATCCTTCGCCAGAATACCGATCTGCGGGAGGTTCAGGCTGACAACGCCCTGATTAAAACGCCCCTCCCATTTGTAGTTATCATTTTCATCCTGCCAGGAAGAGAGAAAACTCCGGCATCCCATGCAGCTGAATACATTTCCCTCATAATTCTCACGCATTTTCTTGGCCGAAATATAGTCCGGATACAGCCGTTTCGCCGAACACCGCACGGCTAGTTTTGTGATATCGTCGTATTTCCCACCTTTGAGACAATTGTGCTCGTCCAAAACATAGATCAGTTTCGGAAAAGCCGGCGTCACATAGACACCCTTTTCATTTTTGATCCCCTCGAGCCGCTGGCGCAGGACTTCCTCGATGATCTTTGCATTTTCCTCGATGTATTCATCGTCCTTATCCAGATTCAAAAACAGCGTGACAAACGGCGACTGCCCGTTCGTCGTCATCAGCGTATTGATCTGATACTGGATTGTCTGGACGCCGGAGCGGAGTTCGTCGTGAACGCGCTCTTCCACCATTTTTTCGATCACGTCCGCATCAAGCGTCCCGCCAAACCGTTCGTTATATCTCGCGCGGTATTTGTCCGCACTCTTCCGTAAATATTTCCCGAGATGCCGAATGTCCACCGACTGCCCGCCGTACTGGCTGCTCGCGACAGCGGCGATCACCTGTGTCACGACCGTACACGCGACCTGGAAACTCTTCGGGCTCTCGATCAGTTTCCCATTCATCACCGTACCATTTTCCAGCATGTCCCCGATGTTGATCAGACAGCAGTTGAAGATCGGCTGTACGAAGTAATCCATATCGTGGAAATGCAGCACGCCTTCCTCATGTGCCTTTACGACCTTTTCCGGCAGGAGGACACGCTTTGTCAGATCCTTTGACACCTCTCCCGCGATCAGATCGCGCTGCGTGGAAGCAATGTAGGCATTTTTATTCGAATTTTCTTCCATCACATCTTTGTTGCTGTTCTGGATCAGGCTCATGATCGAATCATCCGTCGTATTGGCCTTGCGCACAAGTTCTCTCGTATACCGGTAAATGATATAGGTCTTTGCCAGCACAAACTTACCCGCCGCCATCAGCTTCTGTTCGATCATATCCTGGATATCTTCCACCTGCACCGTTTCCCGGCCCGAATTTTCAATACTGGCAATGATCCCGTCAATGTCGTCTTCCGACACTTTTTCAAACTTTTCTACTTCCGCATTTGCTTTCCGGACTGCCACAAGGATCTTATTTCTGTTATAATCCACGACACATCCGCAAGCGCATTCCTGCGCAGCATAACATAACTAGCAGCATAAGCGAGAAACATCGAAATAAAATAGATCAATATATTCATGACCTCGCTATTCTTCCCATACACGCCCGTATACGTATAAAATAGGATCACGGTGAGTGCCATGCCGATCAGCGCCGAAACAAATTTCACGCAGACAAAACCTGCGTACGTCTTACGAAAGATCAAA
>Ga0224748_10316_pt1 | contig 14350 bp, 16 predicted proteins | sample LIM_F_Water_Neg_FD_182074 | JGI IMG/M metagenome (GOLD analysis project Ga0224748, IMG submission 182074) | Enriched cells from gastrointestinal tract of the lab mouse from Pacific Northwest National Laboratory (PNNL), Richland, Washington... | ecosystem: Host-associated > Mammals > Digestive...
TATCGGCCATACCAGCACTTACGCCCAGAGGATGTCGGCACTCACGAACTGCATATTGGTTTTTCTAAGGAAGAATCCAAGCGTTCTTTCCCCAGCAAAAATCGGATGTTCAAGAACTGCTATCCGTTGATTAAAATGGGTTGGGAGCGCAAGGAGTGCTACCGCTATAATCTGGAGGAATGGGGCCTGGATAGCAAGGCCAGCGCCTGTCTGATCTGCCCTTATCATATGAACTTTTTCTTCCAGTACATTCAGCGCAACTTCCCTGGCGACTATGCCTCCGTGGTGGACTTCGATGAAATGCTGGCCAGGCGGCAGCCCAGGAGTGCATTGCGGAACCGGGTATTCTTATCACGCTCCAGAAAAAGGATCTGCGAGTTGACCTCCTGCGATTGTAATGACGCACAGACCTTTGAGTATCGTGGGCGCCAGCTCTGGAACGGATTTTGAAAATTCGAGGTGAACCACATGATAGAACACAAAACATTGGCGCAAGAGATGGAAGACATCTTCAACCGTCTGAAGGAGCTGGATAAGCTGGATTTCCCCAAGTACCGTACTTACAAACGCCCAGACGGTACTTGGGTAGACCGGGAGCCTGTCCCGGAATATCTGGAGCGGGAGGAGCTGATTCGGAGATGGCAGGAGCTTCAGGCAATTGAGCGGTATTTCCACAGCGAACACAATCAACTGCTGATAGAACTTCGGTTGCAGTGTATTGCCAACGACCAGCGAAAACCTATGGACATCCCATTGCTGATCTGTATCGCAAAAATGGTGTCTTTAGCATAACATACGCAGATAATACCATTAGCCATATTCTCACCTGTGACTGAGCATATGGGGCCTTGCGCCTTACCTTGTGCGCTGGGGACACAACTGAAGATGTAGAGGAAATTTTGAGAGTAGTCAGGGAAACCGTGTTTTACTTCCGCAGCAAATCTCCGCGGAAGTAAAATATACCAGCAAAAACAAATGAATAACTTAAAAAGCGGGGGCGAAGTTTACACTTCACTCCCGCTTTTCAACGTTTTGAGATACTATGGCTGCATTCCAGTCAGTTGCCAATCTTCGCACAAAGCATTGTACCGTCCGAAACTCTTATCATTTTTCCTGCACATCATAACACTTTACTCCTCCTCTGTGGTGAGACGGATAAACCTCCCGGCGTAGTCATAATCACAAATCCTCGTAGGGTGAATGCCATCGTCGATATAGGCCTCCTCAATGCCGTGGGGCGTTCTGTTCGTCCAGCGGTTCAAAACCTCCATGGCCCAGTCGAACTTCCAGAAGTCCAGCCGCTCCCGACGCTGGTAAAGCGTTGCCGCCACGCAGATGGACACCACGACGCGCCCATAGGTTTTCATGGCCTCATCGAACTTTCCGTTCTGCACCACCTCCGGTGTGGACATCATTTTGGCGGCTTCGCGCACCTTTTTAAGAAATGCGAATCTCGCCTCTCGGCTCCCATCGCCATTCGCCTGCTTTTTGATATCATTGGCGAGTACTTTGTCGAGTTTCATTTATGGCTCCTTCCTTTTGCTTTGGTGTCATGTATCTCAAACGAAACCACTTTGTTTCGTTCAAATTGATTCTATGCGAAGTTTACTTCAAGTCGGTTCCCCAATCCATATCCAGTGCTTGTACGATAGGCTCATTCAGCAATGCACCGGCTATCAGTGGTAATTTGCGGCCATATTCTGTGCGCAGCTGGCGGTAATCCAGGCCGTTGAACCGCACACGATCCAAGCCATCCATATCCTTGCAGATGTGGTATAGATGGACTGCGTGGGCCTTCTCCTTCTGCGATAGGCCATGAGTGGCCCGGATCGCAGCCTCACCATCGGCGTCATTGCGGCAATGGTACTGGATCAGCAGCTCCGCAATCCGGTAGTCTTTCTTGCTAAGCCGCAGTCCTTTAATGCGAAGAGATTTGGAGTGGATCAGAGATACTGACCGTTCCCCATGCGCATCGTCCTTGCCATCGTTCCTGCGCCCAATATCATGGAGCAGGGAAAAATAGACCAAGATTTGCTGGTCCGTCTCACTCAGGGCATCATCTGAGTTGTTGTAGTAGATAAGCGCAAGCAGCAATACGCGAAGGATGTGTTTTAGGCCATGGTAATGGAACATGTTTTCTTCCTGATAACCCAGCTTTTTTGCCTGCTTTCCGTAAAAAACATAATCCACGATGGCTGGGGCTAGCATAGCAGGCACCTCGGCTTCCGTGGCAGGAATCATATCCTCATAGCGGTACTCTGAGATAGAACCGGGACGGACGATGACTTCATTCTCGTTGTAGAACTTCTCCGCATACCATACAATTTGCTCAGGCCGGATGCGGGCTATAGCAACATGAGTGCCGCGGCCACAGTGATTGGCGAACCAAAGGGCGTTCCCAGGATGGGTACTCCAGGAAATAGCTTGATCTGGCGGTGCGGACAATTCTCCCATACCGCGATAAACCGTAATCAGACCATCGGCATCAGGTTCCGGGCAAACTGCGGCAGGCGCGTGGGAGAATACATACTCCAGCACCTCCGGCTGCCACATTCCATTGGAATAGTCAATCCGTTTATAGATGCCGTACCAGACCGAGAACACCTGATCCTGCTGAATATCACGGTACCGCCGCTGAAAATCGTATATCAGCATGGGAAGCGGAACGCAAATTTCGTAGTAGCTTGCCCATTCTCTGGAGAGCAGTTCTGGACGTATGCCCCCTTTCAGCCCTTTCTCTATTTCGTAAAGAGGAAGCATACCGTCAATCATATTGCGCTGAAAGAATATATCGCCGTAAACACCCCGCTCATAGTCAGCGTAGTAGGTACTGAATATGGCCCGGGAGGGGTCGTGGACAACATATTGGAGGTCAAGTCCTCGGCTTTCCAATTCGGTTTTGATTTCCGAGACCGTCAGCCCCTCCTCGGAGAGTTTTTGCAGTGCAGTATCTGTCAGAGCTTCAAATCTTGTCATGACCCCCTGCAGTTCTCTGTAGTATGGCAGATTATTCATGGATCCCCTCCCCGGCGGAATCGCCCTGGACAAGACCAAACGCCTGGACATCAGAGAGCAGTCCAAACAGATGGGTTTGGTTGTCCCAAAGGCTCTGAAGCAAGGCCAGGGCCGTTGTTTTTGTTAGCAGTCCCATACTTTGAAGGTCAAACTGCTCGTAGGTTTCGCTGCACACCTCATTGTATGGGAGGTATAGAATACCCTCCTGAACTGGCAGCAGAATACAGCCAGAATGTCCATCGTGGAAGGTCGGGCAATTCCAACACAGTTCATCCCCAAACTGGGCCTCATACCGCTCCCGCACCGGCTCCAGCGAGGTGAAGTTGGCGCCCTCCAGTTCGATCAGCGACATCACCTCAGCCATGGCGGCCAGCTGCTGGCGATTGATGCTGTGGCCATCCAGCTCTATCAATTTTGGGGGATGCAAACGGAAGGGAACGGAGCCGTAAGGGCTGTGTGTGACAAGCCGCTGGCGAACCTCATCCAGTTTCTTCATAATGGCCGTAAACATGGGCGGCAGATCCTCACTGCTGTAGTCGTATGTAACGGGAGCAGAGCAGTTGCCCAAGGCATCCAGCGCATCCAAAATGCGATCCAGCCGTTTCCCTGCAATTTGTTGAAAATATCTGTATTTATCCTGTCTTACTTTTTTCTCAGTTTCAGTCATGATTGTACCTCGCTTTCAGAATTATTTTTCGGAGTGTCCGCTGTCCCGCCTCTATTAGCAGCAGCAAATAATGCTTCCACTTGGCGATACGCATTGTAAATAGGTTCATCAATCCGCCTCAGCATTTCATCGCTGACGTAACCGCTATCCCCAAAAGGCATTGGCGCACGCCAGATCCATTTCCCCAGCAGATATACTGGAGTGTACCACCGGTCATATTCCTTTAATGAGATGGCGTTCCCGCAGATAACAACTGCGGGAATACCGTAAAGGGAAAGGTTGAGATAGGCCATTTGCGCACACCGGGAATCAAGATCAGAGGCGTAGACCATCAGTTGCGTTGATGTGTTGAACCCCAGTGCCGCAATGCGTTCCGCCCCAGCAAGGAGAGTCGTACCGCTGCCGCAGGCTGAGTCTTGTATCGAAAAGAAACCTTCTTGGGGCAACGCCGTGCTTTGTTGAGATGTTATCTCTGCTATCAGCTTGGCAACATCTGGCGGTGTGAAATCCTGCTTGAGTTCCTTACTTGCAGCCCCAATCTGCGTATAGGGGAGGGCGAACAGATCAATGAAATTGCCCATCTGGTTGTTTTTCACCACTTCCCTACTCAAAGCGACAAGGCCCTCATGGAACGAGTTCCATTCTGTGTCTTTATAGCTATCCTTCAGCTTTTTCAGCATACCGCGCCGCTTTTCCGCATGAACTGGATCAGTCCGGATACTCAAAGTAAGCGCACTGTACGCAACAAAGTCGGAAAAGGTCTGTGATGGGGATATTCGTCCGTGCGTTGTATTTGCAATTTGTACCAGCATTTTTCCAAGCTCCATGCACGATACCTCCTAAAGATTATCCGGAGACACCGAAGTGTCCCCGGATAGATTTTTCTGGCAGCATGATCTATGCACGAGTTATTTGTGTTAGCTATCAAAAAGATTTATATGGAATGTTCTTTGGAACAAATCAATATAGCGTTTGGCCGCATGCGGTGGAAGCGGGGCGCGAAGGTTGGCCAGCGACCATTGAATCAGTTCCTCCTCTGCGACCCAGGTGTCGTCAGTTTCAAACATACCGTTATAATGGTATGTAGGAGCACTGGGTTCACTAATTTTCGCTGTCTTTTTGACTGTAGCCGCCTTTTTGAGAAGCTCCAGTTTTTTCTCCAGGACTGTCAGAACGATTTGGGAATCGTAGCCCAATTCGCGGTATTTTTTGCAGCGCCCGTTGATTACTCTGAATGCGTCCAGCTTTGCCGTAAACAGCTGCAGCCTTTCACAACCGAGCGCAATGTCGATTAGGGCGTTGATAGATATTTGCTGCACCCTTTGCTCAAATTCTTTGTCCATAGTCAATTACACCTCCAGAATGGACAGCACCAGATACCATTCGTGGCGATATTGTCTCAGCAATGACAGTCCACGGAAACGAGCAGTGTGTCATCGGACTGCTTTTCGATAAAGTTGGAGACTTTGTTGAACCGCTCCTCAGCTTGGCACTCAGAGTCTCCCCAGCCTTGGTCAGCCCAGCCGTCTGCGTCCACACAGGCAAACACACTGACTGGATACTGGCATCCTTCCGAAATCCCGATATTATGGAGGTACGTTTCCAGATTCTCGCCCTTGCGGTATAGGTAATCCCCATAAGACACCAAGCCATCTTCTACAATTCTGATCCAGCCTGTGTATTCTGCCGGGACTTGACCAGCATTAAACCACGCCTCACGCTGTCGAAATAGCTCCGTAGCCTCATTACGGCGGAACTCTTTCATGACGTCCCAGGCAATATCACTCTTCCTCGCACCGGCTACCCACCGGTAGCCCTCCGGTGCGTTTCGTTGTGGCTCCTCTTTAAATAGAGCAGACAGCTCACCTGTCACTGCCGAGAGGCAGTCATTTTTCACGAGGAACTGGAAGGGCCAGCGTCCGCCGATTTGCCACCAATCCCATTGTCCATTTGGATTGAAGTAATAGCCGTATCGGTCAATCCCCTCCTGACGCTCACAGCCCCAGTGATTCACCATGAATGCGTCAAATGTAGGGTAGAACTTTCGGAACGGGTAGTTGGGCATCGGGGTGTACTTTTTGCTCTTCTTCGTCTGCTTACGGTGATGAAGTTGACCAAAACGCCTCCGGTAGACCCTGCCGTCATATAGCTCATACTGGCGACTGAACTCATGGTCCACGCAGAGGATGATGCGCCCATCTGGAGTTTTAACACAGTCAAAACCGCCCTGCTCATAGGCCTTGTGTCCCTCGTCAGTTTGGTCACAAAACGCCATATGGGCAATATTTGAGGTGTTTTCGTCATAGGGAGCCATTAGGTTGCTGACCATAAGCTCCGTTAGGCATTCCCACCGCTCCTGGTCGATCCTGGCGGAGCTTAAATCCAGCGTTGGCACTGGTTTCTTCATGGACAGGCTGGCCAATATAAACCTTTGCGTGATGAAGCTATCCACAGTTTCCACGGGAACAGCATTCATCGCTACGGTAAGATCTTGTGGCAGTGGAATGGCTGAAAGGGTAGCAAAGTGCATAATTGAACCTCCGATTATCTCAGTTTTCTTTTTTTGATGATTTTGAAGCATGTCTACTGTCCACAGGAAAGGCTGTAAACAGTTTCTCAACTCTGCATGAATCCATGTAGCTGGTATAAATGTAGTGCTTTGGGCATTGGTATCCATCGGGGACACACTGCTTGGGCTAACTGCTGAACTTTCAGAAGGGCTTGCTCATATCGAAACGCAGTCACTCTTTACCAAGGAGCAATGCAGACATCATCTGCTTTTCCAGCGCATTCAACTGACGGGAATACATACCTTCACATCCTGATTCCCATGGATATCGTCCTGCTGGATCACAGAACAGAATGCGGAGTACACGATCATTACTCTTGCTCGGCTGAATGGGAGTTGTTTCAAAAAGATAAAACGGCAGATTGAACACGTCATCCTCCCTGTCGCCAGAGTGGTATCGTTTGCCCTTCTCTGCAACTTCATTGGCAATCAAGTTGATAAAAAATGTTGCTTGATTTGGGTCTAAAGGCAAGTTTACTTCCAACTCCAGGCTGCCATAAGCATCCAATCCGTGGGTGTGATAGCTAGGCTGTCCGCAAGGAATGAAATGGATAATCCAGGTCGGTCTCACTGCTGGCCCTCCTTCAGAAAATCCATGGCGGCAGGACACAGGCCCATCAGCATAAACCGAAATGCGCACTGGTATCCAACCAGAAAAGCATAGTTCAAAGCATCGGTATTGCGTGCCGCCAGCAACTCGCTGTACTGACTAAAGCTGTCTTGAGTGCCGGGGGCCATACCCTGGCGGAGTTGATCCTCCAACGCACGAATCCTTGCAGTAAGCTCCGCTTGCTGTTTGTTGCTGGTTTCGCAAACCTCTTGGAACGGATCCCAGAACCCGTCGATAAATGCTTGGAAGAAATTCGCAATGTGCGGGAGGTTCGGATTACAGCCAAGAGCATGTGCCATTTGCTGTAGCCCCTGTTCCAGCTCCATTTGGTGCTGAGAAAAGATTTTCTTTCCAACGTCCGGTCTAAATTCCTCTTTTACCATGTTTGATCACCTCATTCTTTATTTTTGGCAGGTATCCCCTGCCTGGGTATATATAAAAAAGCGCAAGGCCAGTGTGAAATACTGTCCATGCGCTTTTTGACAACGGTCAGGTATGAATTTATGTAGCAAGGTCATAGAAACGCAAAAAAGCGCCCAAAGGCACACACCTTCGGACGCTTTGAAACACAGATACTTTGCTTGCCAGTGGCAAACCACAGATACTTTATGGTTGTATTATAAAGGTTCCAATGGCAAAAATCAATAATAAGTTTTTATGCTGCTATATCAACCGCAAATATTGGTAGCTCGCCCATCAAAGGTAGGGAGCAGTAAGAACGCTTTCCGCAAATGAAAATGAGGGCGCTCCAATGAACGCCCTCATAGTTTCTGGAATATCAATTTGCTTCAACTCGAAAATAGTCCTGCAAGATATCCTGGAGCAAATCATGTCGATCAATCCTTGTAATTAAGTGCCTTGCACCATTGTAATTGGTAATGTAAGTAGGATCTTCTGTTAGAATATAGCCTATAAGCTGATCAACAGGGCGGTAGCCTTTCTTATTTAGAGCCGCATAGACACAATTCACAATTGACCTAATTTCACTGTGTTCCATAAGTGCCCCTCCCATCGCTACGCACAGTATAGCACAAATAGCGGTAGCAATAAATATTTTTAAGCAACGCTGCATCTGTTGTCACTTTTCAAAATCGCAACATACAATTTCACATTGCGGCGCCATTTGGTGCCATTCATTTTTATAATAGTCAGTATCAATGCCAATATTAAACTCCAAAGTGATTCCTGTTTGTTTTTCAAACCGTCGAGCACGGCCATCCTGCAACCATCTTGGGTTGTTTGTCCCACTGAATACGAAGGGGGCACTTGTCTGCGGGATAATAAAAGCCCCTTCCTTTGCAATATGAGAAGCGGCCTCAATAATCATATATTCAAACAAATTGCTTGAGTATATGGCGGAATGTGCATTCTTTATATTGCCAAACGGTGGATTTGATATTACAATATCGAAATTCCCCAAGCACTTCAGTAGATTGGGATCCAACGCATCGCCGCAAATCCAAGTCGCGTTAGGCACAAGCTTTTTCCCAATTTTGACAAATTCGGGGTCCAATTCAACACATGTAATATCCGCATAGCATCTATCCCAGTCCTCGTTTGCGCAGGCTGCATAGCTGAGAACTCCAATACCAGCACATAAATCTATGATTCTGACCGCGTGCTTCTGGTTGTATGGGATGTGAAGCGAAAAATCATGAGCTAACCCCAATGGCGTAAAAAAGGCCCCAATTTTGCTTGTGTTATGCTGCGCATCAGCGTGAAAATTTTGAAAAATGTAGTCTTTTTCTTTGCTGGAAATCTTGTCCTGGTTAAGCAATCTAACTGCTGCTTCATGGACCTTTACTTGCTGTTTTGTCAGTTTACTCATAAAGAACATTTACCTCCAAAGATGAATGAATTTCTGCATATGTCTGTCAGAGCACTGCGAGGTTGATCTTTCCCCTCCCAGACATGCGGGATGTCATTTCAGCATCCGAAAGCGATATTTATATAAAAAAGAGCGTGGACACTTATCGCTCCACGCTCTTTGTGCTGTATATAGCAAAATATAAATGTAAAAAAGAAAAGCATCACTGTCCTAACGAACAATGATACATAGATACACAGCTACTTTGCCAATTCTACTTGGCCCAGATACTTATATATTTATTGTACCAGAGACTACAAAAAATTGCAACCAAATTAGCAACTCTCGCAAAATATTTTCAAGTGGGTAACCGGTTTGGCGATGAAATTAAAACAAGTCTGAAAGGGATTGCATTTTTCCCGTCAGTCGGGTATAATATCACCATACAGTATCTGCCGATTGCGTGGGCAATTAAAGTAGCCGTGTTACAGAGCGACCAAAGACTTTTGAGTCTTTGGCCGCTTTTTATTGTCTGAGACATATCAATATTCGATATCATCGGCCAATCAGGCCACAAAGCATACGAGCAGGATAGCCCGTATGCTTTTTTATATAGATGCCGTACGCTTACAAAAACTATACGAGGAGGACAAAAAATGTTTCTTGTGACAGATCTTACAGGCAAGGTTCCGTACACCACTGCAATCAATGATGTGAAGACCGTTCGGGATGTTATTGTTGGCATCACCGGAGAAAGCAGGGTAGGCGATGCCATACAGGGCATTGCCAGCTATATGAGTTTTGGCACCGAGTTCATCTGTCAGCCGCGCTTCAAGGTGAAGTGTGTCAAAGATGTTGATGCCGAGATGCCTATTGCTCAGAGTATTGCTATGGCGGCAGCCCGTTTGCTGGCAACATGTACGGATGACTACGCCTCCCGCATCTGGAATCGCATTGAAGACACGGTAATCGCTGATGTTCTGGAATGTACGGACGACTGCGAGGATGGCTTTACAGATGGCGATGTGGCTCTCGCAATCGGACGGGCCATTGCCGAACAATTTGGAATCGAGGAGGATTTGAATGAGTGAATTATTCGTAGATTTCAGAGAAGATGAAATCGTAGTCAGTGAATTTGGATACCCAACATATACGTTTCGTTTGGTGGACCACATTCCCCTTGGTTACATAATATGGAACATTGGGAAACATCATATGCCTGAAGGGTATTTGCCCTTGTGTAGATTGTCGCTCTTTCAGCCGTTCCCGGGTGGCAGAAACATTGAAGTTGAAACACTACGGGCAATGAAATTCGATGGAGCACATATCATTCTTGATGCGATTGGATCTGGCCCACAAACCCCTGAAGAGATGGAACTCTTCATCAAAAAGCACAACGCTGCAAAACCTGGAAGTGGTCTCTATGCCGAAGTCAGGCGCATGAAAAAGGCGCTGCCGCTCATGAGACAACTCAGGCGGGAATAGATGCCTACATTTTCAATGCAAGTAAATCATTTCCAAGCGATGCTGGCCGCAGCTTGGCAAAGGGAAGCACATACAGCGCGAAGCCAGTCAAGAGATTGTTCAATTATTGCAACCTGCAGCACTTGGCATCTACTTCACCGGAAGTTAGTGATGATACGCAGATCAATAGCATTTATCAGATTCGCTACATTCTATTGATTCAAGATTTTTTACTCAAACGAAAAACTGGCCCTCACCGCAGATGGTGGGGGCCAGTTTTTTAGTACTTATGTTTTTTCAATTGACGCTTCGCCTATACGCTGAATATGATCCACACCATAGACCATACCCAGACCTGAGCCGCAGTCCCAGCTCACGAAAATGGTACCTGTGTCATCCACATGATTTACAGTGCCCTGGTCACCGGGCTTCAATTTGCTAAATGGGTCTGGCCCCATGCTAACCAATTTCACACGGCAACCAATGGGATACCTCTCTCGGACACGCTGAACTTCTTCTTTAGTGGGAAACCTCATAATGTAATCCTCCTTGTATATGTACCGGCACCTACCGGTCTCGGCCGCCTGGGAATTTTGTTCAAAAGATAAAAGAGCGTAACAAACGCCGTCGTAGTTGTATGCGCAGGTTTTGCATTGCATTCTGGAAAGATTTCTTTTAGGGTAGCTGATTGCCCAACCTGCAGAGCACAGTCATCATCCCCACCGTACAGCAAATTAACAATGCCTCGGCTATACCGTTCATCGAACCAGCGCAAAATATCCTCGCGCTCCGTACCAGGCGGAAAGTGTAAGAACGCTTCGTCCATCCGTTCAGTTTCTGGATTCATTGGGATATCCGTTAATTCGCTCCAAAGCTGTTCCAGCACACAGTGAAGCTGTGCAGCAGTCAGCATTGCGGTAATAGGTCTGTGACCATTCATCCTTGTTATTTCTCCATTTTGCTGATGATTTTAGCCTCTCAAAGATGGTACCAGGCAGAACGCCCAATTTGTTCCATCTGGAGATTCAGTTTCAAAGAATGCTACGTTTTGCGTATTGGACAGTGTTCTCTGACCATAAAGCTGTTGGACTTATAGCTTCCTTCTGCAACAACAGTAGCTTGTCCATCAAGACTGTCCAGATATTGCGCTCCCGCTTTTGACACTGAGATATAAATATCAAACCTAGTCTGCGTAAAGGTTTGATCTGGCGATCTGTAACTCAAGCTCAAAACAAGCATCGTCCCCAATTCATCCGCTTTCTTACAAGCCAGTTCAATCAGAAGTTTATGGATCTGTTCCTCTTGTTTGGGACTAACCCCGCTGATATATGGGCGTTCCAAAAACAAGGTCAACCCCTCATGTGCAGCATGTTCTTCCTGGCGTAAAGCATCAATATTTTCTAAGTCCACAAAGGTAAAATTCTCTTTCCCTTTTTTTGTCGCTGCACCTGTCAGCCGGCCTTTTGTAAGGCGCAGGAATGCTCGGGCCACAATACGTTTATTTAAAGACACATACAGTATTTTTTTGTTGGAATCAAATGCCGATAGAAGACAATTCTTATAGGCGCCATTAATGTACGACAGACAAGTATCACAGGGTTGTGTTCCCAAGAGCATTGTTGAAAAAAAGTCATCACACTCTCGCACCTCCATATTGTCCCTTGTGAACGATTCGTTTTTGCTCCACCCAGTTTGTACTTGTTCAGTCAGCGGTGCGCCCAGTTCACATTGGAGATCTCCCTCAAAATACTTCAGCATATGAAGTTGTCCCATCAGTTCCGCTTTGACAACTCGGTAAAAGGATTTGCGTTGGACTTTATCCAAACCGTTGGCATAGGTTCTGGCAATACAGGCGCCATTCCGGCACAAGAAGCGAATAATCGTTTCTTGATGCTGATTTTGGAACTCTTCACTCAATTCCATTTCTTCCACAAGGGAGTGCCATTCGGCATCGAATTTCCTGATATTCTTTTTTAAGTCCTCAATGGAGTCAACCTGATCAAGCACAGCAAGATTTTTTAAAAGAAGAAGGACATCCATTCTGCAGCATATACCGGACAATAGGGGACCAATAACCTCATAATGGATCAGCAGTTGGGTTGTATCTTCCGCAGTGAGTTCTGGGATGTGCCCAAACTCTTGCTCTCTCCAGTCCTGCAGAGGCTTAATATTAAGTTTTTCTGCTAACCGGGTCAGATCATCTGGCTCCATACCTGGTTTAAGTGCATTGCGTTTGCATAGCTGTCGAAAGACCTTTAAACGATAATCTTGACTGTCCGATTGGAGCAGATGATAACAAGAAATGTAGATGCGGGATGCCCCATATAGTGCTGCCAGCTCAGGAAAGGTATATTGCCGTTCTGGCATCAAATCACCCAAATCAAAATTGATGATTCTCATCCATCTGCAAGCATCCATGTTTTTCTCTGTCAGCTCATTAAGATTAAAATGCTTTTCATATAACCGTTTTTGCAGCAAAATGCAATCCCTCGGCAGACAAAGGAATTTCTCAGCGTTTGCATCTACCAGTTTCAAAAAGTGCTTTTTCCGATGGATGATCGCATAAGTCAGGATATCCTCTTGGTAGCTTTGGACACTGGAGAGATCGATCTTTTTCAATTGGGTGCCATAGAGCAGATTGATATACCCGCTATAACTGGAAAACAAGGAGTCCCAATCACGATCAGGGCATACCGTTATCTGGTGCTTCAAATGTCGAAGCTCATCCAGCATAAAACCACTTTTTCTCCAGAAGAATATAAATTTCGATATGTTGTCCGCACCGAGCTGATCTGCTATCCCGGTCAGATCTCTGATACGTTCATCTGTGTCCTCTGTAAAGCTGATATAATCCTCCAGTGTCAGTTCCTCTTCAATTTCTCGCGTGTAGAAAAATTCGATAATATCCAAAATCTGCGGGTTGTTTTGAAGGAGTTGACAGGCTTCCTCAAATTTAGCTGTCCCGAACAGCGTTACTGTTGCCATATAGGGCTTGTCCATTAATTCTTTCTGCCAATTGTCCAGTCGGAGCGGCAGTTCAATACAGTTGGACAAACTGCGGATTTTGGCCTGCTTTTGTTCCTCTGTTTGCTTTTGCGACGAAAAATTCGCAAGATAGACGAGCCGAGCTTTGGTGTCAATTGGATCCAAGCCCAAAACCTCCATCAACTCACAAACTGGGAAAGCGGTTATATCCAACTCATTTGCCCAACATAATTCCAACAGATCTGAAAGCCTGTCCATCAGCACAGTTCGTTGGCTGTGCCGCACTTGACGCGCAGGAAGAGGGGAATATCTTGAATAGCCATGTCCCTTGACATAAGTAATCATTTTGTCCGGCTCCGTAGGTGGATCCTCTGGAAATATGGGGATCAGTTTCGCGTAATAAGCAGCAAACAATGGATTTTGAATCAATTCCCGTTGAATCTTATTGGGTAAAGTGTGGGAATTACCAAGACAGGTAGACATCCTATCACAGCCATTCATAATCTGCTGAAGATCAAACTCTTTGAGCCACTGGATGTCGAGATTCTGTGACTTCATTGCAAACAGAGCCGCAGATCGTTCCAGCATCTTTGAAACCAGGTTATTTGTTTGTACTATTTTCTGCATCATGTGCAGCGACCTCCTTGACTTTCGAAATATAGGTTTGCACCTCAGTAAAATTCGCAATGTTGTCCTGAATTAACGTCGTACAGATACACAGAAGATACTTGGCCTCGCGTGGCTCCAAAGCAAAGTCTCTTATTGCAAGCAAGTGCTCCAGTTCCTCCCATGCGATTTGATATGCAAAACGGCCCGCTTCGACATTTCGCTGATAGCTTTTCATAAACTGATAGAGTTTTTCGAGAGTTCCATCCGTATTACTCTTATACTGATCCTGAACCTGTTGCTTCACCTGTGCCTGTCTTTCCTGCTCCGCTTTCTGGGCTGCCAATTTCTTAGAACTTTCCTCCTCCTGTAGCTCTTCCTGTGTCCAATAATACTGTTTCAAAACAGAAACCTCATACCGCTCCAACTCATTATGGCTGAGAACCAAGTTGAAAAGGCTGCGCAGCTCATTTTTCGGGAGTATTGCCTTTGCAATTTTGTTCTGAAGGATGTTACAGATAAAGGAAATGTACGCAGACGGTGTGTACTGAAACACATATTCTTCCAGCCAAGACAGCAGCATGGCGGTTTTGGCTACATCGGCTTTTAAATAATCACGCTCTAAAT